>Ga0079305_1001642_pt1 | contig 26876 bp, 26 predicted proteins | sample LMS_cellobiose_e_FD_79183 | JGI IMG/M metagenome (GOLD analysis project Ga0079305, IMG submission 79183) | Rumen-fistulated moose microbial communities from Alaska, USA - LMS_cellobiose_enrichment | ecosystem: Host-associated > Mammals > Digestive system > Stomach > Rumen fluid ... | reverse complement strand
TGCCCTTCATAGCGGTCAGCGCAAGAAACCCTCTCTTGATGAGACGGTCATAGAATCCCTTGCCCTTTGCCGTCAAAAAATAAAGGCTGTTTTCATCGCAGTCCATCATGTCAATGGCGGCGGTGACTGGCAAACCCTCATCGTCCACCGTGGCAACGACGGTCGTGTGGATTTCATTCACAACAAAAGATAAATACTCTGCTGTCTTCATAAACTCGCCTCCTATGAAAAGCTCCGGAAGAATGTTAACCTCCGGAGCCTTTGCTTTAGTTCTCCTTTGCCAGAAGCTCAGTCATGCCGCTGCGAAGATCGAGCAGCGTGTATTTTCGCAGTTCGTCCTCCATTGCGTCCTGAATCGCTTTCAGTTTGTCATCCAGCAATGCATGGATATTCCTGCCCACCGGACATTCGGGATTGGGACTTTCGTGAAAGTGGAACAGGTCTCCGTTTTCTACCGCTCCGATCGCCTCATACACATCGTAAAAGGTGATTTCCGACAAGTCCCTCGTCAGCTCGATCCCGCCCGTGCCTCTTGCCACGTTGATCAGCCCGGCGTTTTTGAGCTGTGTCAGGATCTTACGAATGATAACAGGGTTGGTATTGATCGACCCGGCAAGAAAGTCGCTGGTGACCTTGTATTCATCCTTGAACACATCCACGCAGGTGAAAATGTGCAAGGCGATGGTAAACCTGCTTGAAATCTGCATAGCCATTCCTCCTGAAGAACAGTATATCACGGAACGGCTGTAATTTCAACGGTTACATTAGAATTTGCCATTCTCGTTTGCCCACGTTTCCGGTGCGGCAAGCGTCTCCATCACGTCCCAATGCTCCGCGATAAAGCCGTTTTCAACACGGAAGAGATCGTAATATGTGGTCGGAACACCGCCGAAGGAGCCTTCGCTGCAGGCGAGAGCATAGTCGCCGTCGGCAAGAACCATATGCGTCTTGTCATAGACCATCGAAATGCCCTGTTCCGCCATAGCCGCAAGCGCAGCACCGAGTCCGGAAAGACCGTCAGCGATGGAGATATTGTGCTGGATGTATTTGTCGCCGTCGTAGTAGGAGGTCAGCTTTTCGGGATGCTCTCCGCGAAGCACGTCGCCTACGAATCCCGCAACGATGCGGCGGGTCTCTTCCTTATCGACGTCTTTCTTTTCAAGCGTACCGTCGATCTGGGTGTGGCCGGAGGGATTGGGCTCGGCTTTCGCAGCGAGATTGTCCCAGTGCTCGGCGATCAGCCCTTCTTCATCAAAGCGGAAGATGTCAAAGGCGACCTGTTCGCCCATACCAGCGAAATTGTAAACGGTCTGCAGGAAGACCTTGTCGCCATCTTCGAATGCACGGATGTTGTTGACAGTGGTCTTCACAGGAGCAGAAGCGAGATAGGCAACGCTGCCCACAAAGGCATCACGACCGGTGCCGTAAGCGAGATTGTGCTGGATGTAGCCCTCTGCCAGAAGAGAAGCCGCTTTTTCAGTGTCGCCGGTGGCGAAAGTGTTGATAAGGGCGAGAGCCTTTTCGATCTTAGTCATGGTAGAATACCTCCGAAAATATATTAGATGTAACCGTCGTAGTTTCATCTTGGCTACAGTATAGCATGCCGAAGATGTAATGTCAATAGTTACATCTAAAAATTTTCTGAGGGTTTCTTTGAAGTGGAGGGCCACAAACAACAACGCCTCTGAACCACATCGGCTCGGAGGCGTTGTTGTTACGAAATTTAACGATAACCCTCATTTTGTTGAAATAGCAATCTTTAGCCATAAAATAACCTTAACTTTGATAAAAAGAGTTAAGGTTATTTTTTTGCCTATTTACAAGGGTTTCGAGTCTTTTTCTATTTAAATACAGCCGCCACGGAGCTCTTCAAATAGTGGCTTTTTTGTTATTACCTCATTTTAATTGAGGGAAAATGCACCCCCTTTTCAAATAAGGTTCATACCCTAATACTACAACAAACAAATAAGAACGGTTGTTTTTGATACAAATAATTGTTCTTTTATTTTTTATAATCGTAATAATTATGGAGTAATCGTAAATTCGTCAAATATAAAAAATAAAACAGTACTTCAAAGTGCTGTTTTCAGACTGTCGAAAAAGTCCAGAAAAGTCTGGGCTTTTTTCATTTTGTGGTATAATATTTATGGTGATGAAAGATGATGAAAAAAGGTTATGAAAAAAGATATCAAGTAGAAATGATAAGCATACAAAGGTATTTGCGATTTTAAGAAATGAGTGGATTCACCGATAACTCCCAATTTAAAAGAGGTATTATATAGATGAACGATAATAAAAAGTTGTCAAAAGATACTTTTAATCTGCAGGCAACAACATATGATATAGATAAAAACGGAGCACACGCAAGAACACTATATCCGCACATTATAGATAAATTATCAGATATATCGTTTGATAATGTGCTTGATGTGGGCTGTGGTACAGGTGAAATCTTAAATACTATTAAAAACATATACCCTGCTGTTTCGCTATACGGAATTGATATCTCAGAAGAAATGTTAAAAAAGTCAAAAGAGAAATTGTTGAATACTGCAGAATTATCTCTTGGGGATGCCGAGCATTTACCATATGAACATGGTAAATTTGATTTGCTGATGTGTACTGATAGTTTTCATCACTATCCTAATCCGCAGAAAGCGATGGAGGAATTCCATAGAGTACTGAAAACTGACGGTCATATACTATTGGCTGATTTTTGGAAGCCTTTCCCTGTTCGCCAGTTGATGAACATTTTTATTCCATTCAGTAATGAGGGGGATGTTAAAGTTTATTCTAAAAAAGAGATTATAAGCTTTTTGTCATATAGTGGTTTTCAAAATATAGAGTATCAGAAAGTGAACAACTCGAGTTATTTAGTAATAGCAAAAAAGCAATAAGGAAAACAAATTCCAATTTGCAATGGGGGTGCAAAAATACCGCCTATGTACCTTTTATGAAAATTGCGGTCATTTGCCAAATAAGGTAGCATATTTTGATAGAAAGTATGCTACCTTTTACTTTGCCCGAAAGCTGTTGATATCAAAGGGTTTGCAGTTTTCCACGATAATTAAGAGCCTCCCGTGGACAGTTTTTTCTTGATCCACAGGAGGCTTTTTTCGTTTTCTGGGGTTTTACCGCTTCCGGTAATCGTTAAATCTCAGGGGTAATCGTTAGATTTCAGAGTAATCGTTAAATCTCAAGGGTAATCGTTAAAAGTCAGTTGACCCCGTCTCAGAAACAATATACCATATATTTACAAACGAACTACACTCTATAATGGAAGGAGGAGTCATGGCAAACAAGGCTACTCGCACGCTCAAGGTTTACTATACCGGCCCGTATGCCAGGGAGCCTATCCCTCAGATAAGGTTTCAAGGTAAGTGGATGGAGGAGTACGGCTTCAAGCCGGGAAGCATATTTTGGTAGAAAGTATGCTACCTTTTTCTTTGCTTATTAAACGCGGTCCAATTTGATTAAGCGTTGACATAATAAGTTTAGACTGCTATAATTTAGCCATTACTTAATCAAAGAGGTGCCTTATGGATATATCTTTGATGCTGAAAGCCTTGGGGGAACCCACACGGCTTTCGATCTTTCAGCAGCTTCTTGTACGGAAGCACTGTGTTCGTTCTCTTTCAAAGAAGCTTGGGATTACGGAATCGGCAATCTCTCAGCACATGAAAGTGCTGAAGGAAGCCGGGCTTGTTTATGGAGAACGATTCGGATACCACATTCATTATCTTCCGAAGAAGGAAGCACTGGATGGATTATGCGCAGCATTTTCTGAAATGAAACAGCAGTCACTTGACCTCTGCCGGGATCCTCAGATCTGTCAGTGTGAATTCCGGGAGGAGGCAAAGAAATGAACCTTTTTCTTGATCTCTTTCTGACATTTGCAAAGATCGGACTGTTCACCTTCGGCGGCGGATATGCAATGATCGCGCTGATCGAAAATACCTGCGTGGAGAAGAAGCAGTGGATCACCCACGATGAAATGATGAACATTACCGTCGTTGCAGAATCTACCCCAGGGCCGATTGCTATCAACTGCGCCACCTATGTCGGGTACAAACAGAAAGGCTTTGCCGGATCACTGATTGCAACGGTCGGAATGATCCTTCCCTCTTTTTGCATCATCTTTGCGATATCGAAGTTCCTGGATCATTTCCTGGAGATCACCTGGATCGCACATGCCTTTCAGGGTATCAAGATCGCAGTCGGTATCCTGATTCTGGACGCCGCGATAAAGATGCTTCAGAAGATGCAGAAGAAACCGATGCCAAGGTCATTTATGCTCTGTGCTTTTGCAGCTATGCTGTTGATCAATATCTTCTCTGTCAGAATATCCTCAATAATCCTGATGCTTGCCGCAGGACTGATCAGCCTGATCATTTTCATGGTCAAAAAGCCTGCCGCGAAAGGAGGTGCCGGGAAATGATCCTTTGGGAATTATTCATCGGCTTCCTCAAGGTCGGCTGCTTTGCTTTTGGAGGCGCCTACGGGGCCATATCGCTGATTCGTGATATCGTTCTTTCTTACGGCTGGCTGGACGATGAGATGTTGACCTATATGATCGCCGTCAGCGAGAGCACGCCTGGTCCGATCATGGTAAACCTGGCTACCTATGTCGGCAGTTCACAGGCTGGGATCCTCGGATCACTGGTTGCGACACTTGCTGTAGTTCTTCCGTCCTTTATCATTATTCTTCTGGTGACAGCACTACTGAAAGCGGTGCTGAAGAACCCTTATGTACAGGCAGTTCTTCGCGGATTGAAGCCTTGTATGATCGGGATCATCCTTGCCACAGGCATTTATATGATCATCCGAAACGGCATTGTTATTCAGGACACCGCAATGCTGATCCGTCCTCTGATCCTGACCCTAGTACTTGGCGCAATATACTTCGGATCCAGAAAGATAAAGAAAGGCGGCATTTCGCCGATTCTGCTGATCTGCATTTCCGCAGCTGCCGGAATCGCAGCATATGGATTTTGACCACTCAAACATAACGTTTGCTTTGCACCCATGTCCCTCGATTTGCACCCATAGGAAATTATTCTATCCATATATGATTGCCTTTCCAAATAAGGCAGTAGATTTTGATAGAGAGTCTACTGCCTTTATTTTTTGCAAAAAGCCAGCATGTCTTCACAAAGAATTCACATGCTATTCAAACTGCGTTTAAAATACAGTGATACCATAAATGCACATCACTACAGGAGGACAAACTCATGAAAATAAAAACAATAATTATACCCTTTATCGTAATAGCAATCGCGCTTTCATTAGCGGGATGCGGTCAGTCCGCTTCTTTAGTCAGCGGTTCAGACATATATGAAAACTATCCAGAAGCGCACCTACTTCAGTTAAACGGAAGCACGGCAATGTTAGACGGAACGACATTAGAAGAATTCGACTACACCTGGCATGTCGATCCTTCTCTTTCGGAAGCGCAGTTTGAAGGAACAACGCCCGATGAAACTCTGGATGCATATATTGCGCACGATATAATCTATTATCCCGAAATTCCGGAATCTGAGTTTGTGAAAGAGGATTACGATGGTGAACAGGAATGGGTAACAAGGTTTACCGCTGATGGCTTGGAAGAATATATCTTTGGTACACTTCCGGTGTTGGGTTCTGAATTTCCAAACCAAATGATGCACTCGGCAGACGAAGCGTACATGAATCCGGTAATCCACATCACCAAACCGGGAGAATACATCATAGAAGGATCTTTTAATGGCCAGCTCTTTTTTGATTTCGGCGATGACGCTGATACCTTTGAGAATGAAGATGCTTCGGTTGTTGTGATATTGAATGGAGCAGATGTAACATGTTCCGTAGCTCCGGCCATCATTTTTCATGATGTTTATGAATGCGATAATGCATGGGAAAGCAGGGAAAATAATTCGGATATAACCGATTTGTCCAATGCCGGGGTGAAAATTATAATAGCAGATGGAACAGAGAATAATTTTACCGGTTGTAATGTCTGTCGGCTGTTGAAACCGGAATACAAAAAAGGCAGTACCTCCGTGCAGAAAAAGCTTTGGAAAACCGATGCTGCTTTTTACAGTTTCCAGTCTTTTGAGATCGACGCAGAAATTGAAGGCACCGGAATTCTGAACATTACAAGCAAAACCTATGAGGGCCTGGATTCCGAATTGCACATGACGATAAACGGGGGATATGTCAATATATTCTCTCAAGATGATGGGATAAATGTCAACGAAGACAATGTTTCCGTATTTACATTGAATGGCGGACATCTAACAATATTTGCAAGCCTCGGTGCCGAGGGTGATGTGATTGATTCAAACGGGTACATTCGAATAAACGGCGGAGTTCTTGCCGGAACATCTAAATCTCCAAGCGATGAATTGCTCGATTCAGAAAATGGAACTTATATATCTGAAAATGCAACTGTGATTTCCGGCGGAAGTGTATCCGCAGACAAGCGATTCGACACTCTGGGGAACATACCATTTGATAGGCCAAATGGCGAGCTCGGAGAAGTACCTCCCGCCAAGCCTGCTGATGAACCAATCCACTTTCAGTAACTGACGTTTTTGCAGTAAAAATGAGGTTATAACCGCACTTTTCCATTTGCAACCGCAGAGGGAATTTCTATCAATCTATGATTTCTTTTCCAAACGGTATACAGGCGAACATCTACTTTTTCAACGGCGGTTTTGCCGTGAAGGTGAGGTTCTGCTGATACCATTACAAAAACGCCATCTTGGAGAAATTCAAGACGGCGTTTTTGTGTTTAATAGGGCTTTTCGAGGTTTGCCCCACAATATAGGGCAAATACAACTGTCTTAAAATGACAATAAAACTATGTCGCAGGTGCAATATCGCTTAAAAAATTACGTCTTTTATGATATACTTGATCTCAAGGTAAAGACGATAGTTGACAGCGTTCTGCGCAACAAATCCAAAGAAATTGCCAAACAGATTGTGATTCTTTGCAGAGGCCTCAACCGAAAAACGCAACTGGAGGAACAGAAAGAACATGAATAGTTTCATTATCAGCGACGTTCTTGTAGCCATGCAGGCTATGCAGAAGCGGGAAATGAAAGTGTATTATCAGCCGAAAATCGATGCTACGACGAGCCGTATGAAATCTGCCGAAGCCCTGATTCGATGGGTCAGAGAAGATGGCAGCGTAATATTGCCGGATCATTTTTTGCCTGCTATGGAGCAAACGGGCGCCATTGCCATGCTGGATTGGTACGTGGTAGAGAATGTGTGCGCGTTTCTCGAACGATTGAAAGAATTGAATATAGAACCTATGCCGGTGTCCGTTAACTTCTCCCGTTGGCATCTCCGTGAAGAAAACATGCCGAAGCGCCTTGCCGAAATCGTGGATTCCCATCATCTTGATCGCCGCCTGATCGTGGTGGAGATCACGGAATCGGCTATGATCCAGGAAGAAGAATTGATGCAAAAAAACGTCACGCAGCTACATGAAAACGGCTTTGAATTCTCCATCGACGATTTCGGCAGTGGCCTTTCCTCTTTGAGTTTGGTAGCCGACACCCTTCCGGATGAAATCAAAATTGATCGATCCCTGTTGAAGAAAAACTGCGAGAATGAACGGGAACGCATCATCTTGGAGAGCATATTCCTATTCGCCAATCGTCTGAATATCCGTACCGTTGCTGAGGGCGTAGAGACAAAGGAGCAGTTCGGGTTTCTTCGCACCTGCAACTGTAATCTGATTCAGGGGTTCTATTTTGCTCAGCCAATGCCCGAGGATGATTTTATGCAGTACCTGATCGATTGGCTTGTGCCTATTGAGGAAGATGACATTCTTCAAATCCAGGCGGAGACCGCAGCCGAGCAGATCTTGCTCCAAGCAGTCTATATGAGGTACCCGTTGATTATTTACGGTAACCTGACGCGCAATAGTTTTTATATGATGACATATAAAAACTTCACGTCCACAAGTTGCCCGTCCACAGGCACTATGGACGATCTGATAGAGCAAGGTACCCGCTCTATGCATCCGGAAGATCAGAAACGTTGGAACGCTATGTTCTGCCGAGAAAACCAACTCAAATTGTATAGAGAGGGAAAAAAAGAATTCCATATGATTACCAAACAAATCGGCGACGACGGTATCTACCGCAAAGTAGAGACAAGTAACTATTTTGTGAAGAGCCCGGCGACGGATGACGTTCTGATAATCAGTCTCTGCAACAATTTTGTAAGTGGGGAAGAACAGTAAGAAATGCACCCCCTCGCGAGATAGCTTTACACCCCCTTGCAGTAATTCTATCCAAATATGATTCTCTTTCCAAAAGAGGCAGCAGGTTTTGATAGAAAGACTGCTGTCCTTTTCTTTGCTCAAAATGCCTTGATTTTAAAGGGTTTCTGACTTTGCGCACGTTAAAGACGCCTTTCGGAGACCGCTTTTCGCGATCTTCGGAAGGCGTCTTTTTTATCCTCAGGCGCTTTTATCGCTTGTAATCGTTAAAGCTCAAGGGTTATCGTTAAAAATTTGTTGACCCCGGCTGCAAAACAAAATGCCACAATATTTAAAAGCCGGTGGGCTTGAATAGACTCAAACTCACGGCCCTACGGATGCGAACCGTACGCTCTCTCAAGCTGACGCGCAGCATCACAAAGAATCGCCAAGCGTTTCTCCCGCAGACTCAGACGGCGGTCAAAAACTGCGACAGCACGGAAAGCATCAGGCTGGCGAGCAGGAGGATGACCGCGCCGCCGAGACGAGAGGATATCTGAGCAAAAGGCATCAGCTCCATGCGATCCGCGGCGGATAACACCGCGACGTCGCCCGTGCCGCCCATATTGGACATACACAGCCCAGCGGTGACACCCGCTTCAAACGGGTAGAATCCCACAAGTCTGCCCACGAAAGCCGCACCGGCAAACGCGCCGATGCAGGTGGCGGCGCACAGCAGCAGATAGGTGAGACTGAAACTATTGATGACCGTGCCGATTTCAAGATAGCATACGCCGATCCCAAGAAGCAGCACGTTGGTCAGGTTCTTCATGACAAACTGAAACCACTGGAAGCACGCCACTTCTATGTGCTCCGGCACGATATTCGTAATCTTTAAGATCGCCACGGTAATGATCATCCAGGCATAGGCGTGGATGGTAATGCCGGTGCCCAGCGCGTTCCAGGCTCCTTGAACGATGTACCCCCAGGCAAAGAAGCCTCCAGAAACCAGCAGACCGATGCCCATGTTCGGGATCGTGATGTGTTTGCGCTTTTGCTGCATCTCGGGATCGATCTCCAACTCCTTCGGATCGATGCTGCCCGCCTGCATCAGTGCGCCATTGCCGTTCAGCTTGCCTTTTATGACCTTTACCAACACGCCCGCCAACACGATAGACACAGCGTTTCCGATGGCAACAGCTGGCGTCATCACGGAAAGCGCCTCGGCGGCCGTCATGGTGCCGGAGCTTTCAAATATCTTGGAAAGCGGCGACGCACCCGCGCCCATGCCGCCGCCCATGATGGGAAGCGCGATCAGCAGCAGAGCGTTCATCACGGGATATCCCATGAGCGCCGCAACGCCGCAGCACAACGCAAAAGCACAGAGCAAGCCGCCGAAGATCGCGGGGAAATACCGAGCGGCAGCCTTCACCAAGAGCTTTCGGTTCATGCCAAGGATGGAGCCGGTGATCAACGCGGCGATATACCAGTCCAAAAAACCGCCTGTGGTCTTGAAGAATGTGCCGATGTTTCCCACCAGGTCAAGCTGGCCGAACGGCAGGGTCATGTTGTAGACGGTTTCTCCATCAACGACAGTCGCGGCGGGGATCAGGTTGAAGTATACCAGAAGCGCTGAGCCGAAGATCACCACAATTGCGCCTCCGCCCAGATAACTTTTGACGATCGGGGTGTGGTCGCCGATCCATGCGAGGATCTCGCCCACGACTATCATAAACACAAAACAACCTGTCATGCCCTTGGGCAGCACGCCCAGATAGGTCGCCCCAAGCACGACTACGGTGATGATTGCGAAAATCTGCCAAGGTAGATGAAAAAGCGTGAGTCCCTTATTTTTGCTCGAATTCGTCATACAATAACCCTCCTCGCGTGTATCAGCACAGTAGATACCGATTGTAAGACAAATACGACGATCTGAGCCGTCACAAATTGCCCTGCGCGTTATAACGCATATTTCAGAATTATTATAACTATTATGCCGGGAAAAATCAACGCATACGCGTGGAATACTGCCGGCTGGGGATGCGCCGAACCATTCGTCGTCGGGTTCTTCGGAAAGGTGGCGTTCTCGCCGCTTCTAAAACAACCGAAGAGTCGCAAAAGCACCGTGAGGTTTTCATTTCACGGCGTTTTTATGGCAAAGGCTTCAAGCGAGCAATAGATGCTCCGGGGATCGAAAATTCCGTTCTCTTTGTAAATTTTGTCTGCAACACCATCTCATATCGTACAAACCGTATGCATATGTTCAACGACCTTCTGAACCGTCTTTGCAAAAAACGATGTGTCGAGCATGCTCTTCAGCTGAGCAGGGGAACGGAATAACGCCCAGACGCCGCTTACATCCCGGTATTTATGCAAGGACCGTCTATGGGAAAGAAACAGGGACTTTATTTTTGTCTTTAAATCCAATATAATTATGTCGGTTATATCGACAAGCTCGCTTCGATATATGGGAAAATGGGGAGGAAAAATGTCTTCAAGCAAGTCGTATCTGGATTTTATCATGGATCAGCTTTCCGGTCTGGAAGGCGTTTCATATCGCGCGATGATGGGAGAATACATCATTTATTACAAGGGCAAAATAATCGGCGGCATTTATGATGACCGTTTTCTCGTCAAGCCGACGAAAACAGCCGTCGAAATGATGCCAGAAGAAGCCATGGAAACGCCCTATGAGGGTGGAAAAGAAATGCTGCTCGTATGCGATGTTGAAAATCGTGATTTTCTTGAATCGCTGCTTGATGCAATGTATAGAGAGCTGCCTTTGCCTAAAAAAGGAAATAATTCGAACGCACCTTACAAAATATAAAAAAAGCGTCAGCTTTTAACAAAAGCTGACGCTATTTTTATTTATCCAAAGTTTTTTGCATGCCGCGATATTTATTTGCTATCCAGAGAGACCGCCGGAGAGTACAGATATCCCTGGTAACAGTCGCAGCCGATATCATGCAAAACGCCGCGCTGCTCAGTTGTTTCGACATATTCCGCCAGCACCGTCAGGTGCAAAGAGCCGGCAAGTTTCGTTATAGATGAGATGATCTCACGGCAATTCTGATGAGTAAACAAACCTTTTACAAGCGAACCGTCCAGCTTTATGATATCGAACATGTTGTCTTTAAGATAATTCAAAGAGGTCTGCCCCATTGAAAAATCGTCGATAGCCAATATAAGTCCCATTTCCCTGAGACTTCTCAACGCGTCCAGCGTGTCCTCGTTGAAAGAGATCGCGGCTTGCTCTGTCACCTCGATGCACATATTCTTACCGCTGAACGGTTCACGTTCTTTAATCTGGCGGCAAAACTGAAGGTATCGCGGCGTCACGACTGTTGTGCCGGTGACGTTGACGGATATCTTGACATCCTGTCCGAAACGGCGCAGCACCTCCGGACGATCTTTAAGCGCGCGAAGCAAAATCTTTTCTTCCAGATCCGGCAGGAAGCCCCCTTCCTCCGCTAGCTTGATCACAAGCGGCGGATACAATATCCCGTAATCCGGATGGTTCCATCTAAGCAAAGCCTCAACGCCCATGCAGCGCCCGTCATAATGATACTGAGGCTGATAATACAGTATTATCTGTCTGTCTATATCATGGCGCAGCTCTGCGCACAGCCCTTTGGCGAAATCTCCATGTACGTCTCCCTGATCGGTCAGGCGCACCGTGGCCAGATCCTGCTCGTTTTTGCGGAAATAATCCATAAACGACGCAAAATTCCGCTTTGCGTTAGCCTCAGTCTGTTTGTCCATCAAGCGAACGAACGGCAGATAGATAAGCGCCCCCAAGACAACGTTAAAAAGCTGAAGCAGACTGCCCGCGACGGACCCCGTCGCGTGAAAACCCCCAAGCAATATCGGCGTCGTCCAGGCCACTTCCCCGGTTATCACCGGCACAAGACCGCTTGAGATCGCAATATATGCGGTCGAATAGCACACAAGAGGCACCGCAAGGAACGGGATGAGCATAATGGGATTGAATATGATCGGCAGGCCGAACACCATAAGCTCGTTTATATTAAAGATCATCGGAATGGCGGCGGCGACCCCAAGGCCCCGCCTTGCCCGGTTGCGGGAAAATAAAAGTATTGCGATCAAAAGACAAATTGTGGCGCCGCACCCGCCCATCAGCACAAAACAGTCGAAAAACTCTTTCGTAAGGATCGTTGTGGGCACCCCTCCCGCGGCGACAGCAGCTTGATTTTCCAAAAGTCCCGGCGTGAAAAAGTTTTGCATGACGCCCTCAAGGGTATCGCTTCCATGAATGCCGAAAAACCACAATATTGAAGAAAGCAGCACGAAGAAAAGGCCCTTCGTAAAGCTGACCCCTCCGTGTGAAAAGAGCTGGTTAAACGCTTTGATGAGAAAATCGTGGAATGATTCCACCTCAAACGCGCGCACGACGACCGCGTTAAACAGCGCAAACGCCAGCGCCACGATCGCGATCGGAAACAGCGTTGAAAGCATCTTGTTAAATTCGCGGTCGGCGCCGCGCGAGAAGAGATAACGCCGACGGCGGCTGAAAAAGCTGCACAAGGCTAAGTACATCGCAGAAGCGCCCAACCCCGTGAGGATCGCCAGAAACATGGACTTTGGCCCCATATTGTCCGTTCCGAACTTTGGAAGATAAGCGCCTGCAAGAATAAAAAACGCCAAAAGCGAAGCCGCCGCAGCGCCGCCTACGCTGACATCCGGATCGGCTTTCAGTTTCATATAAGCCCGGCTTATAAAGAAAGTCATATATACGGACAGCACCCCGAAGGTCGCGCTGTATATCAGATCAAAAAGCTGGAGAAAAAAACTGCCTTCGATGGCCTTCTGATATCCCTCTATCGGGAATGTCTTGAAAATCAGCGCAAAAGCGCCGATGATCAAAACAGGGATCATATTGACAAGTCCGCTTCGTACCGCGCGGACAATGGTTGCCTGTTCCACTTTTCCGATCGTCGAAATGATGCCGGAAGCTTTGTTCATATAACGCCCTCCGTAAAACCTATGCTGTTTTTCGGAACAACAAATACTTATAAATGAAATATTGACACTAAAATCACAAACAGTCAAGTCATTCCTTTAACATTCCGCGCATTAGATAGATATATCAACCAATTGATTTTATATATATAAATCATCCTTCTCCGCCGCAAGATCGAGTCTGCGAGTCCCTTTAAAACACAGCCGTTATAATGCGGAAAGCCATTTGAATCGCGTATGCGCATTGTTTTTCTTGACTTTATATGATATATTTATATTGTATTATATCTTTTCTGTCTTTGGTTTGACAATTTGAGGGGGAGCATATTTCTATGTCTGTGAAAATAATCTCTGACAGCACTTGTGATCTGTCTGAGGAACTGCTAAAACGATATAATATCACGACTGTGCCTCTTACAGTGACGCTTGGTGACAAAAGCGGCTACGACGGCGTCGATATCACACCGGAAGATATTTACCGATATGTCGACGAATCCGGAGAACTGCCTAAAACAAGCGCGGTAAGCGTCGGGGAATACACAAAGGTCTTTAAATATTGGCGGGATCAGGGCTTTGAAATCGTCCATTTCTGTATAAGCAGCCTTTTGTCCTGTTCGTTTCAAAATGCCTGTATCGCGGCGGAAGATGTCGGCGGGGTATTCCCGGTCGACTCTCTGAATCTGTCGACGGGGCAGGGTCTTTCGGTTCTGCACGCGGCAGAGCTTGCAATGACCGGGGCCTCTGCTCAGGAGATCGTGGAATCCTGCAAAAATGTGATCCCAAGGGTCAAGGCAAGCTTTGTGACAAACAGCATCGACTATCTTCGAAAGGGCGGGCGCTGTTCGGCGCTTGCCGCGTTCGGGGCAAATCTTTTCCATATCAACCCCGGCATCGAGGTCATCGACGGCCATATGGAGCCGGGCAAAAAATACCGTGGAAACATAAACAACATAATCCTAACATATGCGGAAGATCAGCTTAAAAACAGCGATAATATAGATCTCCACCGTATTTTTGTAACGCATACAAAATGCAATCCGGAAACTATAGAAGAAGTGAAAAAACTCATCCTTAAGTACTGTCCGGATGTTGAGGAGATCTGCGATACGACCGCGGGCGCGACAATCACGACGCACTGCGGACCTGAAACGCTTGGCGTGTTGTTTATCCGCAAAAAGATCTGACAAGATTTTTTGCACAGCATCCTGGTGTGTTTTTCGATGGCTTTCAACGGAGTCTTTGACGCTAAAAAAGATGCAATGAAGACTATATGTTACGGGAACATTTTTTCAAGCCAAGGAGAATGATGCCGATATGAAAAATCAATTTCTGTTGTCTTGTGAATCCACCGTGGATCTTCCTTATTCATATGTTTCCGGCAGAAATATTCCTGTCCTGTTTTACTCCTATGTCGTGGACGGAAACGTCTATGACGACGATATGGGCCGCGACAGCGAGGCCCTGCCCCGTTTTTACCGATTTTTGGAGGATGGAAAGATACCTTCAACATCGCAGATCAACCGTTTCCAGTACTACGATTTTTTCGACGAGCTGCTTAAAAAGGGCGATCTTTTGCACATCGCTTTCGGCACAGGAATGACGCCGGCTGTCGCGAATGCTTTTTCAGCGGCGGAAGAACTGAAGGGAAAATACCCTGACCGCCGGATCATCGTTATCGATTCTCTTTGCAGCTCATCCGGGTACGGGATGCTGGTCGATTACGCGGCAGACATGCGCGACAAAGGCGCTTCTATCGATGATGTTGCCGCATGGGTCATGGAAAACCGCAAGCGCGTCCATCATCAGTTCTTTTCTGTCGATCTTAAATACTTCCGCCGCAGCGGCAGGATGTCGGGTGCGGCAGCGACGGTTGCCGCGATATTGAATATCTGCCCAATAATGCGTCTTGATGACGGCGGGCGGATCATCGCTTACGACAAGGTGCGCGGCAAGAAAAACGCGATAACAAGGACCCTTGATACGATGGAAAAACACGCGCAGGGCGGTGCGCAATACTCGGGAAAATGCTGGGTCTGCCACTCGAACTGTCTGCCTGATGCTCAAGCGACAAAAGACGCTTTAAAAGAAAGGTTTAAAAACATCGACGGCGAGATACGCATCTGCGATATAGGGACGATAATCGCGTCTCATTGCGGTCCCGGCACGGTCGCGGTGTTCTTTCTCGGGGATGAACGCGCGCCGAACCAAAAATGATGCGCGCACCTGAGACGCGCAAATTAGAGAGACGGCGGCATATCATATTCGCTTGCATTCGGCGGGCCATGGTTTGACAGTTACGCTGAATTTTTAAAGGAGCATTCCGGTGAAGCGCTTGTTTACCTTTATATCGGCGAGATGGAAGCGATCGTGGCAAGCGACAGCCGCGTGAGAACGCTTACCGGTGAGGATTTGCAGGATGTCGTTGGAAGCGATGTCATCGAAAGAGGAAAACCGTACTATGATTTCTTCAAATACGAGCAAAACACATTTGTAACATAATAAAAACATTTGACAAAAAGGATATTATCTGCTATCATCCATATCTAATATCTCCGGTATCTTTGAAAACAGCGAGGTATGAAAAATGAGAACTATAAAAACCGCAGCAGCTTATACCTATTATTACAGCTACGCTTATACGGCGCGGCTTATTCGGTATGGCTGTAAACAGGTTTTGAATGGATGATATAAGCAATACATTCAGGCCGCAGTCGACCGACTGCGGCCTGTTTTTATTTTTAGGAGGTTTTGAAAATGCCTATTATGGAAATTCTCGAAAAAAACTGCAGGCTTTACGGTGACGACCCCTGTCTCGTGGAGATAAATCCCTCTCTCTCTGAGACGCGCCACGTCAACTGGAAGGAATATGCCCTTATTGAGCCGTCGAATGCGCCCCGATACCGCAGAGAGATCACCTGGAACGTCTTCAACGAAAAGGCCAACCGTTTCGCCAATACCCTTCTTGGGCGCGGCATAAAAAAGGGCGACAAGGTGGCGATCCTCATGATGAACTGCCTTGAGTGGCTTCCTATATACTTTGGCATTTTAAAGACAGGCGCAATTGCGGTCCCGCTCAATTTTCGTTATACGGCCGAAGAGATCGTATACTGCCTTGACCTCGCCGAGGTCGATGTGCTAATCTTTGGAATGGAATTCATAAGCAGGCTTGAAGAGGTTGCAGACAGGATAACGCGCAGCCGCCTTCTGATCTACTTTGGGAATGACGCCCCTTGCCCGACGTTTGCCGACAATTACGCAGAGATGACCGTTGATCATTCAAGCTTATCCCCCAAGATAGACATATCGGATGACGACGACGCTGCGATCTATTTTTCCTCGGGCACAACGGGATTTCCAAAAGCGATTCTTCACAATCATCACAGTCTTATGCATGCGGCAATCGCCGAGCAGAAGCATCACGGTCAGACTAAGGACGACGTCTTTCTCTGCATCCCCCCGCTTTATCATACCGGTGCGAAAATGCACTGGTTTGGAAGTTTTCTTGTCGGAGGAAAGGCCATTCTTCTAAAAGGTGCAAAACCCGACGACATCCTCCGTACGGTATCCGACGAAAGGTGCAGCATAGTTTGGCTGCTCGTGCCGTGGGCAAGGGATATTCTTAACGCCGTTGACAGCGGCGATATAGATCTGTCGGCATACGATCTTAATCAATGGCGGCTCATGCATATAGGCGCGCAGCCCGTTCCAAAAAGTCTTATCCGACGCTGGAAAGAGATATTTCCCGCTCATGATTACGACACAAACTACGGCCTCAGCGAGTCGACCGGCCCCGGATGCGTGCATCTCGGGATTGAAAACATCGAAAAGGTCGGCGCGATCGGCGTCCCCGGATTCGGCTGGAAGGCAAAGATCGTGGATGAGCTTGGGAATATGGTGCGGCGCGGCGACGTCGGAGAGCTGTGCGTCAAAGGCCCCGGGGTCATGACATGCTATTTCAACGATGAAAAAGCGACAAACGAAGTTCTGCGCGAAGGCTGGCTTTTCACGGGGGATATGGCCATGCAGGACGAAGACGGTTTTATCTTTCTCGTAGACAGAAAAAAGGACGTAATCATATCCGGCGGTGAAAACATTTATCCCGTTCAGATCGAGGATTTTTTGAGCGGGAATCCTTCCATAAAAGACGTCGCAGTCATAGGAATACCCGACGAGCGCTTGGGCGAGATATCCGCTGCTGTGATAGAAATCAAGAAAAATCACCGCCTTACCGAGGACGAGGTGAGGGAATTTTGTATAAAGCTTCCGAAATACAAGCGTCCGCGCAAAATAATATTCGCAAATGTCCCGAGAAATCCCACCGGCAAGATCGAAAAAACCAAACTTCGCGAAATGTACGGCGGGAACGGCCTTGTCGCAAAGCAGAACAATTCTTGACAGAAGGTGTACATATGCCTGGATCAAAAAGACCTCTTCGGCTGGTACTCGGTATGATCTCGCTTTTGTTCGTCGGTATCATCTATTCATGGTCGATATTAAAAGCTCCTTTATCCGTCGAATTCGGATGGTCGCCTAAGGCATTGGCGTTTAATTTCACACTCACATTGTGCTTTTTCTGTATAGGAGGCATGGTTTCCGGGTTTCTGTCCACAAAGATTTCCCCTAAGATCCGCATGCTGATATCGGCCGTCCTGCTGTTTTCCGGATTTTTCACAGTGTCGCGCCTTTCGGGAAACGACATTTCGATCCTTTATACAGGATACGGCGTCATGACTGGCGTTGGAAGCGGCGTTGTGTACAACACGGTCATATCTGTGACGACCTCATGGTATCCGGACAGAAAAGGGTTTTGTTCGGGATGTCTTATGATGGCATTCGGATTCAGCACCCTTATTCTCGGCAATATCGCAGGACGCCTTATAGACTCTTCCTTCGGGTGGAGGGATACGTACACGCTCCTGGCATTTGTAATCGGGCTTGCCGTCTTGATCTTGGGTTTTTTTGTAAAGCCTGCCTCTGACGACGCTTTTCCTTCCGTTTCCGGCAACGCTGCTGAAAGCGGCCGTTCAGACGACCTTTCTCCGGAAGAAATGCTCGCGCGGCCGTCGTTCTGGATGTTGTTCGTATTTTTCATCCTGCTTGCTGCAGTCGGAAGTACAGCCATAAGTTTTGCAAAAGACTTCTTCCTTTTGCTCGGCGCCGAAGGAGATACCGCTGTCGCCATCGTTGGGATCCTTTCTGTATTCAACGGCATAGGCCGTCTTTGTTCTGGTGCGCTTTTTGACGCTTTGGGCATAAGAAAGACGCAGTTCATAACAAGCGCGGTCGCAATAATTGCCCCGTTATGCGCGCTTATGGCTGTTATATTGCATTCGTTCCCGCTTGGAGCCGCCGGACTTTGCCTTTGCGGATTTTCATACGGTTTTTGTCCGACTGCATCAGCGGCTTTCGTCGGTGAATTTTACGGTCGGAAACATTTTGCCGTGAACTTCAGTCTTTTAAACCTTATCCTTATTCCGGCCTCTTTTGCATCGACGATTTCGGGGGCAATGATATCATCTTCCGGATCATATATATCGACATTTGTTATGCTGACGGCATTTTCCGTTTGCGGTCTTGTAATCAACGTTTTTATTAAAAAACCGTGATCTATATCTCTCCTTCTAATATTATGTCTGTCGACTTATACGCAGCATAATCTTTGACCCGCCTTGAATTGACCTGTTTAATATGATAATATTTATATAGATTTTTCTTGCATAAAGGAGATGAACACATGTATATCTGCGGCCGCTGCAAGGTCCATGCCTGTGATCTTGAAAACCCGGAATTTCCGAAAGTATGCCCCTGCCGCGATGAGGAGATCGTGCAAAAATCTCTTGAGATCGCAAACGAACCCGATAATAAAGAGCTTGGCATCGCGTCATCCTATGCGCGTGGTGAAGACAACAAGCGCCACACAAGGATAGAAGAGACGATGAACGTTTTAAAGCACCTGGGCGTCAAGCATGTCGGTTTCGCATTCTGCACCGGCCTTTCAAAAGAGGCGGAGGTGTTTCAAAAGATACTCGAGCACAACGGTTTCGAGGTCGACTCGGTAATATGCCGCTGCGGCAATCTTCCGAGAGAGGCGATCGGCATCCCCGACGACAGGAAAGTCAACCCCGGCCATTTTGAGACCATGTGCAACCCGATCGGGCAGGCGCTGTTCCTCGAAAAATGCAAAACGGAGTTCAACATCATGATGGGGCTGTGCGTTGGGCACGACGCGCTGTTTTTCAAATACACGCACGTTCCATGCACCGTCATCGCCGTCAAAGACAAGGTGCTTGCGCACAACCCGCTCGGTGCGATATATAATATAGAAACTTATTATAAAGAGATGCTGAAATAAATTTCTTATGTAAAAACCCCCTGCGGACCGCAGGGGGTTTTTTTTATATTCTGCAGACATCAAGCCTTGCCCTTTTCTTTTCGCCTTTGAACTGCTTTCACGACCTCCATTATCGGGATTATGGAAACCGCCAAAAGCACCGCGATGGCATATTCCCCCGCCGATATGTGTTCAAACCCGAATGCACTCGACAAGAAAGGTATATATATAACGGCCGTCGTCGCCGCAAACGACAACGCCATCGACGCCCAAAGCCATTTGTTTACGGTCTGCATTTTAAATATAGACTGTCTTCTCGAGCGCATATTGAACGAATGGAATATTTCGACCAGCGACAAGGTCAGAAACGCCATGGTCATGCCGTCGGCGCTGTTCGTTATCTCCCATACGCCCGATTCTATATAATGCCCGACAAAATACGATATAAGCGTCAGCGCCGTTATCAAAAAACCCTGGAATCCGACATCGAATCCCATTCCCCCTGCGAATATCCCGTCAGAGGCGTTCCTCGGGGCGCGGCGCATGATATCGCTTTCACTTTTCTCCATGCCGAGCGCCAGCGCCGGAAAACTGTCTGTTATTAAATTGATCCACAAAAGGTGCACCGGCCTTAAAATGACAAATCCCAGCATCGTCGCGAAGAATATCGACAGCACCTCTGCAAGGTTTGACGAAAGCAAAAATTGAATGGACTTCCTTATATTGTCATAGATGCGCCGCCCCTCTTCAACGGCGGACACGATCGTCGCAAAATTGTCGTCTGCAAGCACCATGTCCGCAACATTTTTTGTTACGTCTGTGCCCGTTATACCCATCCCTACACCGATGTCAGCGTTTTTGATCGACGGCGCGTCATTGACGCCGTCGCCTGTCATCGCGGTTATGCGGCCGCGCGCCTTCCATGCGTTGACTATGCGAACCTTGTGCTCCGGCTGGACGCGCGCATAAACTGAGTATTTCTCAATATTCTCGTAAAGTTCGTCATCCGACATTTCATCGATCTGAGTCCCTGTAATGGCGACCTGATCGCCGCTGAGTATGCCGAGCTGTTTTGCAATCGCGACGGCCGTATCTTTGTGATCGCCCGTTATCATGATCGGGCGTATGCCCGCGTCTTTGCATTTTAAGATCGACGCCGCGACCTCTTCTCTCACAGGATCTATCATCCCGGAAAGTCCGATATAGCACAGGTCTTTTTCGATATGCTCCGCCTCATATGAATCCGGGGCTTTGTCCCATATGCGTTTGGCCGCGCAAAGAACTCTAAGCGCCTGATCTGCCATTCCTTTGTTTTCGGAAAGGATCGCATCCCTTGCGTCCTTTGTCATCGGCACGGGCTTCCCGTTTTCCCATACATGTGTGCAAAGCTTTAAAACCTCGTCCGGAGCGCCTTTTGTAAACTGCACTATCTCGCCCGTATCTTTTTTGAGCACCGTTGACATCATCTTCCTGAGCGAATCAAACGGCGCTTCTCCAACACGCACGTACTTTTTCATCTCATCTCCGAGGAAAAGCTTATACGCGTCGTCGACAAGGGCGCATTCGGTGGGTTCTCCGACGGCTTGATTTTTTTCCTCGTCAAACTTTGCGTCGCAGCACAGCGCCATTGAAAGCGCAAGCTCTTTTTCATCTTCTGCAGAGTGTTTCACGACCGTCATTTTATTCTGCGTCAGCGTCCCCGTTTTGTCCGAGCAAATTATCTGCGTGCACCCAAGCGTCTCGACCGCTGTAAGTCTGCGTATGACTGCGTTCCTCTTCGACATGTTTGTAACGCCGATAGAAAGCACAATCGTCACGACCGCGGCAAGCCCTTCAGGTATCGCGGCTACCGCCAGACTTACGGCTACCATGAACGTGTCAAGCATCCTCTCTCCGGTGACCTCGGGATATATCCTTATTATATCGACCGCAAAGATCACCGCACATATCCCGAGCACCAGAAAGCTCAGCGTTTTGCTGAGCTGATTCAGTTTTTTCTGAAGCGGCGTCTCCTCGTTTTTCGCATTTGTCAAAGCGTCGGCTATCTTGCCCATTTCGGTCTTCATGCCGGTCGCGACGACGACCGCCTTCCCGCGGCCGTATACGACGGTGCTGCCCATATATGCCATGTTTTTGCGATCACCCAGGGGGATGTCCCTCTCTACCCCAAGATTTAGGACGTCGACGATCTTGCTTACCGGCACAGACTCTCCTGTAAGCGCAGCCTCTTCGATCTTCATGCTGGCGCATTCGATGATCCTTGCATCCGCAGGGACCGAGTCGCCCGCTTCAAGCACGATTATATCTCCGGGGACAAGCTCTTCGCTTCTGACTGTCATCTGGCGCCCTTCGCGTATGACTTTCGATGTAGCGGCGGCTATCTCCTGCAAGGCTTCTATCGCTTTTTCCGCCTTGTTTTCCTGGAAAACGCCTAAAACGGCATTGATGATGACGACCGCCATAATGATTATCACATCCGCGAATGACTCGCCGGAATAGAGCGACGTCGCCCCAGATACCACGGCCGCCGCTATTAGGATTATTATCATAGGGTCAGAAAGCTCTCTCAAAAACTTTTTTATAAGGGATTCTTTCTTTCCTTCCTCCAGTTTGTTCGGCCCGACCGAAGATAAGCGGCTTGACGCCTCATCAGAGCTGAGTCCCTGTTCTGTCGTGCGATGCTCTCTAAGAACTGCGGACGATTCTGATAAATATTCTTTCATCACCAATACCCCTTTTAAACTTCAAAAAATCTTTATCAAAAAAGACCCATATACAGAATTTTTAAATCCTGTATATGAGTCTCATTCTTTACAGATAAGCCAGACGCCAAGGCGCCGTTGTTGTTGACTTATCACACAGATAATGCGGAATTACTCCCTCATCATACAATATATAATTATCCCAATATTTTTGCGTAAAAATACCTAAGCGAAAGCAAGGCCGTTACGCATACGTTTTAAAAAAGAGACTTATCTGCTTTTTACAGATAAGTCTCGTCATTTAAGGCAAAGCCATTGAACGAAAAGTTCAAGTGTGTTGTTTGTTGGCTAAGCCGCGCTTATCGCGCCGACTACTCCCCTATTGAGTAATCTTATATCATTTTTTTCCATTATTGTCAATAACAATTCGGAATCCGCCAATAAAAGAACAGGCTTGCTAAATGCAAGCCCGTTCTTTTATTGTTTATTGTTTTTCTATCAGCTTATGATCTTGCCAAACTTAAGGACGTTCTGTCGGTCTTCATATGCAGCAACGATATCGTCAAGCGGATTCTTGTTGAGGATTATCATATCCGCATATTTGCCCGGTTCAAGGCTGCCGACTTTATCAGCAAGCTGCACGGCTTTCGCTGAGCCGCTTGTCGCCGCGATTATGATATCCTTCGGCGTCATGCCGACTTCCAGCATATAGCCGAATTCCGGGGTGTACCAGTCGTGCCTTACAAGGCATGTGCCGCCGTCGCGGCCGAACGCGATCTTGATGCCCCTCTTTATAGCATGCTTGATCCTCTCCATCTTCGCCGGGACTATGATCTCTTCGCACGCTTTTACATTGTGCTCGGGAACGCCCATCTGCCTGCCGATCTTGACAAGCTCGCAATAGCCCATGAATGTCGGCACGACATAAACGTCTTTCTCAAGCAGCGCGTCTATCGCCTCATCGTCGAGGAATGTCGCATGCTCGATCGTCGTCGCGCCGCCATTTATCGATATCATGATTCCGCCGTGATTGTGGCAGGACATGCCTTTTCCATATTCTTTCGCGACTTTTCCGATCGCGGAGACCTGCTCCTGCGTCATCTCGACATGTTTCGGATCTTCGCCCGGTTTGCCGAAGCCGCCCGTTACCATAACCTTGAAGAAGTCGGCGCCCATATCGACGAGCTTGCGCGCATACGCCTCAAACTCGGCCGGGGTGTTGAGCTCTTCACCGACAAAGTGTCCGTCGACAATGCGCATCGGCCTTCCGCAGGCTGTCATCGTCGGGCCAAGCATCTCGCCCGCTTCTACCTTGTCGCGCATCTCAAGGTTTTCATACATTATCCCGCCGCAATCGCGAAGGCTTGTTATGCCAGCTTTTACAAGCGTTGCCGCGTTTTCTATCTCGACCTTTTTCGCTTCCTCAAGCGTATAGGCCTTGAATATGTCTATCGCATTCGGACCGCCGCTCATTCCAAGATGACCATGCGCCTCAACGATACCCGGAACTATGTATTTCCCTTTTGCATCTATTGTCTCCGAGAAGTCTCCGTCCGCAAATTTGCCCAGAGCATCAATCTTGCGACCGTCTATAACGATGTCTTTAAGTTCAAATTTTTCGCCCGTCCAAACATTGCCGTTCTTTACAATGGATTTCATAAGACTCTCGCTTCCTTTTCTTTTCATTATTTTGTTGTTTCCAACAATCGCTTGATTATAGTTTATCCCTGCCGTAATCCCATGTCAATTGTACTTTGTCTTTTTATACGCAAATCGCCGTTTCAAAAAAATTTTCGTAAATATTATATAAATCGACGTTGTTCTTTTTATAAAAATCATAGAAATATATCGTCTGCGATCCGACCTTTGCGATGCTGAAAATGGCCCGGATTTTTAAAACCGTGCGCGCTTATATCCTGTAAAGCCCGACCGTCTCATTATACATTTTTGTTATGTCGCGCAATATCCCTATGTATTCAACGTCTTTATTGTATACTATGTTGACCTCTCTCGTCATACTGAGGTTTTCGACCGGCAAAGCGGTTATCTGCCCCAGTTTAAGCTCGTTCCTGCATACGCTTTTTGCGAGTATCGAGACCCCCATGTCAAGCCTGACAAGGTCCTTGATCGTCGCGGTATTGTCAACCTCCAGTATCACGTTGAATTCGTCTATCGATATGTTGTTGCTTTCAAGATGCGAGACAAAAAGGTTCCTCGTCCCGGAATTCGGAAGCCTGAGTATCATTTTTTCTTTTTTTATCTCATCTATTGTAACAACGCTTTTTTTCGCAAGCGCGTTGTTGTTCGACACGACAAGCACCAGGCTGTCCGTGTCAAGAAGGACAGAATTCAGTTCGTTGTCGCAAACCTTCCCTTCCACTATTGCAAGATCCAGATCGTAATTCTTGAGCTTCTCATAAAGACTTTCTTTGGCTCCAGAAACAATTTTTATACGGACCCCGTCATTCTCCGAGCAGTACTGCGCAAGCACCTGCGCCACCTGATTGCTCTCCGCGGTATGGGTTATCCCGACAGTAAGGCTCATCGTGCCGCGTTTTTCATCAAGCAAAGTTCTTTTCATGTTTTCATATATCACTTTTATTCGCCTTGCATACTGCACGACTATTTTCCCCTCATTAGTAAGGCGCAGCTCTCTCTCTCCGCGCGTAAACAATTTAACGCCCAGTTCTGTTTCAAGCTGTTTTATATGCTGGCTTACCGCCGGCTGTGTCAGCGACAGTTTCTCTGCCGCGCGCGTAAAACTGTTTACTTCATGCACCATCAGCAGCGTGTTGAGCTTTGGATCTATCATACCGCACCTTCTTTCGATAACAAATTTTTATTGCCTGTAAATAAATTATAATTTTACTTTATGCCTCTATATGTTATAATAATACCATTAGATATAATATAAATCAATCTTTTATTATAGCTTTTATCTTTATCAAAGGTGGTGACCGTTATGGCTGCATGGCTTATGTCGATCCCTGCGCCCGCCGCCATCCTTTTATGCCTTGCGCTGATGCTGCTCTCAGGGTTTCTTGTTACCAGGATAACAAAACTTTTGCGATTGCCGAACGTAAGCGGATATATCATCGCCGGGATGCTGATCGGTCCGCATATCCTGAATCTCATCCCGCAGCCGCTTGTCAGCGGTATGGAGTTCGTTTCCGATATTGCACTGTCTTTTATTGCATTCGGAGTCGGAAAATTTTTCAAACTCAGCACCATAAGATCCGGAAGAAAAAGGGTCGTTGTCATAACCTTGTTCGAATCGCTTGCCGCAGGCGTGATAATCGCAGTGTCAATGCATTATATTTTTAACATGACATGGGATTTCTCGATGCTTCTCGGCGCCATCGCGACCGCTACCGCGCCGGCAAGTACGCTGATGACGATCCGTCAGTACCATGCGCGTGGCGAATTTGTGGATACCCTTCTTCAAATCGTCGCTTTTGACGACGTCGTGTGTCTTTTTATTTTCAGCATAATATCGGCCGTTATCCGCGCGAATTTCGACGGCCGATTCACTGTATCTGACGTGTTACTTCCGGTTTTATACAATATAATCGCTGTGATCATCGGATTTTTGTGCGGTTTCGTTCTTTCAAAACTGCTCAATGAAAGGCGAAGCCAGGACAACCGCCTTATCCTGGTCATCGCATTTCTGCTCGGTCTGTCGGGGCTTTGCGCAATATTCAATATATCGCCGCTTCTGTCATGCATGATATTCGGCGCCGCGTATGTAAATCTGACGGAAGACGCGAGGCTTTACCGCCAGCTTGACGGGTTCACCCCGCCGATAATGTCGATGTTTTTTATAATATCCGGAATGAATCTTAACGTTTCGGCCCTTGCCGCGTTCGGCATCGTCGGGATAAGTTATTTCTTCATCCGCATAATAGGCAAATATGTCGGGTCTTTCTGCGGCTGTGTGCTTACCAAGACTTCAAGCAAGACCCGTATGTTTTTAGGGCTGGCGCTTGTGCCCCAGGCGGGGGTATCCATCGGATTGGCATTCCTCGGGCAGCGCATGCTGCCGCCGGATATAGGGTCTCTGCTGCTTACGATAATTTTGTCCTCTTCCGTCCTTTATGAGCTCATCGGCCCTGCATGTGCAAAGGCCGCCCTCGTATTTTCGGGATCGATCCCCGATCCCTCAACAAAGCCTTCCGGTCCCGGCCTGTCAGAGATCGTCGATGTGAGCCCCTCTGAAGATTTTAACGACCATCCTTCCTAGGTTTCTGATGTGAGACCTTGATAAAATAAAAAGGCCCCATGGATAAACCCATGGGGCCTTTTTATCGTTTTATCGTATGTTTTTGTGTTTCTATTAAAGCTCAACAACTTTGCCGTATTTGATGACCTTGTCGATGCTGCCGTAAGCCGCAACAATATCATCAAGCGGGTTTTTGTTAAGGATGACCGCATCCGCGAATTTGCGTGCGCTCAGGCTGCCGACTTTGTCGGCCAGCTGCACGGCTTCGGCGGCGACTGTCGACATAGATTTGATGATCGCCTTCGGAGACATGCCGGCCTGAAGCATATAATTGAATTCAGGCAGATAATCATCGGCGCGGACAAGCAGGCTGCCGACGTCGCGGCCAAACGCGATCTTAACGCCCATCTCAATTGCGCGTGCCAGCCTCGGGATCTTATCCGGAACGAT
>Ga0079305_1001641_pt1 | contig 26882 bp, 15 predicted proteins | sample LMS_cellobiose_e_FD_79183 | JGI IMG/M metagenome (GOLD analysis project Ga0079305, IMG submission 79183) | Rumen-fistulated moose microbial communities from Alaska, USA - LMS_cellobiose_enrichment | ecosystem: Host-associated > Mammals > Digestive system > Stomach > Rumen fluid ... | reverse complement strand
GCGGCAGCTGACGAGGAGCGGATCGTTCTCGTCGCCGAACTTCTTGCCCATTATCTTTTCAGTAGCCTTGAGGGCCTCTGCTACATCTTTCTTGAGCTGAGGGGTGTAGCCGCCACCAAGTCTGTAATATTCTGTGCAGCATTCAGTTGTAATTGTGAATCCGGCAGGGACCGGCATTCCGAGAAGGCTCATTTCGGCAAGGTTTGCACCCTTTCCGCCGAGGAGTTCTCTCATTTTTCCATCGCCTTCGGCACTCTTTCCACCGAAGCGGTAAACTCTTTTCTTATTATCCATATATTAATTATTAATTTTCGGGTGCGAATTTACAAAGAATTATTGGTAGAATCGGAAAAAATAAAAGAAAATCCGACAACTCTGGGAATTATTATCTATGAATCATTATTCAAAGGACAAAGTAGCGATAACGTCACGCTCATAGACACCTGGAGCAGTGTATTCAAGGCCTACTATTTTATTGTGTTTCAACTTCTTGACAAGTCGCTCTGAAAAGTAGGTGTACCAGCAACTTTCAATTCGAAGAATGTCAAAGTTAGAATAATCCTTGTCAAGTGCAATAAGCTTTGGGCAAATGCATTCAAGTCCCCCGTCATAAAACTGATCGTGAGTCTTTAGTATGTATTCAATTTCTGGCTGGGGTTTACAACAATAAACGGAGGACGAAAGAATAATATTTGATATCGGTACTTGAAATATAAACATAAGATAATAATTGTCTTCTACCCCCTCGATATCAATAGGATGAAGAATGTATTCCCCTTTAGATATATTCAGATCCTCAAAAATAGTCTTGATTTTTTCGTTGATTACCCCAAAGCATCCTCTAAATTTAGGCCATACGTCCATATAGTCTTGGGCTTCTTTGTAATCCATTTTTCCTTTGAAATCAAAATCAAAATGAGAAAACAAATCTTTTTGGATAGAAGAGAGGGCTTTTGCACTCTCAACAGAGAAAATCCTATTTTGTTCCATCATAAGATCGCAGTACTCTTTGTTTAGAATGTGGACCCATTGAGGATGAACGTGGTTCTTTATGAGACGCTTATCCCATGATTCTCTGACGGAATAATAACTTTTCATCTTATTACAATACTTAATTAAAAATTTTTAAAACTATATAATTTTCAATTCATTACAACAACAATAGCCCGTTCCGGGGTGCCTGAGACACCCACCGAACGACCTTGAACGGAAGCCGAAATAAGTGTTAAGAAATCGCGAAAATAATGCTTGAAAAATTTGGACAAGAGCTTTCCGAACTTTCATCATCGATACCATGGAACTTTTTCTCACATCCTCCGGACGCATGAACTTCACCCAGATGGCGAGGTGCGGCCGCTCGTGACATCTTCGGCATCTACCGGTCACCAAACCCCGCTGCACAAGGCTGCAATGGTGGATCGATTTATTGCAATGTCCGCGAGACACGCGAACTTGCAATTAAATAACGCTGATTTCAAAGACCTATATATAAATGTTTAGTGGACACTAATGAGATTTGGATTATTCTTTGCAATAAATTCGGCAATCTTTGCAAGGTTAGTTTGACTTACACAAATAATAATTCTGTAAAAGTTGGTAACACGTATTCAAGACCGACAATATTATTTGTATTTAATCGATTGACAAGTTCTTCGGAAAAAAACACGTAAGGGCAACCTTGTATTTCTATAATATGCCTTTCAGTGAACTTTTTATCAAGAACTATACGTTTAGGAATAGGTCTTGATGGATCCTCTTCATTTTGAAGTATATCGTAGAATTGATCTTTCGATTCTATAAGATATTCTTTCTCGTGATTAAACTTATCACAGAATATGGATTGGTTAAATATCATCTCTTCCATAGGTATTTGATAGACAAACATGAAATAATAAGAAGAAACAGCATTTTCAATACTTATTGGATAAGTGACATATTCTTTTGTCGAAACATGTAGATCATCCAGTATTTTTTTGAATTTTTCGTTTATTACTCCAAATACTCCTCGAAATGTTGGCCAGACATCCATATAATCTTGTTCACCTTTGTAGTCCATCTTTCCTTTGAATTGACAACAATTAAATAAATTATAAAGGCCGAATTGTGTTTGTGGAAAAATGCGATCAACAAATGAAGAGCCACCATTATATTTTAGCATTGTTTCTAAATACTCTTGGTCTAAAATATGTACCCATTGAGGATGAGCGCGATTTTTAACCAACTTGTCTGCCCACGAAGCTTCTGCGATGTAATATATTCTTTTCATTGTCCTGCCGCTTGATTTAATTTTTTACTTCATTATTCAAATGACAAAGACGGAATAGTATTTGACAAGAAGGGCATTTTGTCGTACGCATGACGTCCGGAAGGATAAAACTGAAGACCTATAACATTGTTCTCCATGATTTTGTGGACAAGGCGCTCAGAGAAGAACGTATCAGAACAGCTTTGAATACGAATGATATCATAATTTGAAAATTCTTTTCCGATAACAAGATGTTTAGGTATGATACACTCGAATTCTCCATCATAATATTGGTTATGATTATTCAGTTTATATTCAACTTCCGGATGGAAACTGTGGCAATATACAGATTTCTTCAAAACAATATTTGTGATCGGGATCTGATAGACAAACATGATATAATACCTCTCACAACATCCTTCGATGTCAATTGGATGAAGAATATATTCTTCTTTAGATATATTTAGTTCTTCGAAAATAGTCTTGATTTTTTCGTTGATTACCCCAAAGCATCCTCGGAATTTAGGCCATACATCCATATAGTCTTGGGCTCCTTTGTAATCCATCTTCCCTTTGAAATCAAAATCAAAATGGGAAAACAGATCTTTTTGGATAGAAGAGAGGGCCTTTGAGCTCTCAATAGAGAAATTCCCATTGCGTTCTATCATAAGATCGCAGTACTCTTTGTTTAGGATGTGAACCCATTGCGGATGAGCTCGATTCCTTAAAAGACGAGGATCCATAGATTCGTCTGCGACATAATAACTATTCATTTTATTTGATTTGGATTATTATTTGCATTTAATTCTCTGAAATATTCGTTAATATATTTCCCAGAAACACTAAAATCTTCAGCCGCTTTCTTTAGCTCTTTACGAGCTTCTCTCGCTACTTTATCTATCTCATCTTGTTTGATTGATGTTATTTTTTTTCTGATCCAGTCAGTATATTGTGGATGATTCCAGTGAAAATCTTCCGGAAGCTCCATTATGTTGGCATCTGCATTTTTCGGCCACACTTTTTCTAGTTCTGGAAATATTTTGTAAAGAGCCTTTGGAATAATATGATGCCTCTCAAAAGATACTTTTAAGATCTCAAGGTCTTTTTTTATTATGGATACTTTTGCCAGATCACCAAGAGGAATAAGACTGACACCACTTCTGACAACTTCTTTCCAGTTATTTTCGTGGATATATAGAACAGAGTTTATGGCGTCTGCAGAACCACTTGGATCGATTATTCCTGCAAAGTCTAATGCCGCATGGAGATACTCCGCCCCGGAAACAACAATGTCTGCGCCCCATGAATCCAGGAAATATGAAACGTTGAACTGTCGATCTAAAAGATCGGTTTTTATCGTTAAGGTAGTACTGTCTCGCGCCATCAATACAATATCCAACCCATCCTGGTCGATGATGTTTATCGGATTTCCTGCACAGAAAGCATAGGGACTGAGATGGTAGTATTTCTCGGCGAGAGGATCAGGGGAGAGCCATATCCCGTATCTAGGCTGATAGTAACGACCACCAAAGTCATATAGATTCGCGTGTGATAGTCCCAACCATAACTTCCCTTGGAAGAGTTCCTCATTCGTCTCTGGTGAAATCTCTCCGTCATTAAGATGCTGTCTGCCGTAAGGGTAGTAGTCGTAAGTTTCCGTTCCTCCCACTGAAGAAAGAGTCGTCCTAATGCTTCCAAGATGGTCAAGGGCTGTATACATGGAAGATATCTCTCCATTTTCATCTACCTTTATTTTCCCCGCGCCAAATGGAATGCTATCAAGCTTTAAGTCTCCTTCATAACGTCTATAGGCGAATTGACCGATATACTCATAGCCGTTATCATAATCTCCGATTTCCCCACATTTAGTGCCGTCCGAAAGGTATGTGAAAAAAGCTTGTCCATTATCGGTGGAGATGCAGCTGGGGAGATTAAGGATATTATATGAAACCGCAAGACTATTTAAGGGATCTGAAGTAAGATTCCCGGTCACGTCATATTCAAGCGACTGAGTATCCTCTCTGAGATTATCTGTCACTGACAGAGGACGAAGAGATGTGTTTGAGACGAGGAACTCCAGATCTTCGATGACTGATCCTTCCTTATCATAACGTATCATCGAGGTCGGAATGCTCCTGTCATTATATTCTATATGTTCCCTCCATACGTCGCATTCAGATCCGGAATCATCGATGAGCCCCCGTTCAGTCAAACGCCCCATTCCGTCATAATTGAATACCTCATGACTCGATTCACCACCGTGTGAAGACTCCGCAGATGCGACCAATCCGGCAGGAGTATAGTCCAATAGTTCTTGAAAATCCGTTCCAGTTCGCAACCGCTCTTGTCCAATGAGTGTATAGGAGTAATTCTCTTCTGATGAAAGCCCTTCCTGGAGATCGGCTCTTAGATAAGAGATCCTTCCAAGTTCATCGTATCTCCTTGAAACTCCGGCATACCGTGTCCCGTTAAGTTCAGTGAATGATTCCTCGAGTCTTCCTCTCGAATCATAGGAATACCTATATATAGCAACGTCTGTAGTGTCATCAAGCTGATGCTCTTCCCTGACTATGAGAGGATTTCCGCAGAAATCATATTTTACACTGCGCCGGAAGAGTGTTCCTATATGGGTCTTTTCTACTGTCTGTATAATCCGTCCTCTGTAATCATAATAAAACGCCCTCTCAGCATAGCTGTCTGTCCCGTCCATAAAGACACTATCCCTGATTATCAGCTGCTTCTCGTACGTTTTCATGCCTCGTATCTTGTTGCTCAGGTCTGAAACTGTCGCAACGGAATCAACAGAGGTGAATGAAAGATCCCCATTCATATACTCCCCGTACTTGAATTCCTGAAATAGAGTTCCTGTAAAATCATACACAGGATTCTCGCCTTCGGGTGCGGAATCCATCTCCGAAAGAAGAGCTTCGTATCCTATCCAAGAAGCAGGCTTCACATATACGTATTTCAATCTGCCGAGAGAATCGTATTGATATCTGAGGGCATTTTTCTGAGTCAGTCTGTATACCGGTTTGTCCTCCATGTCATAGAGGACTGTCTCATTCCCGGCACCTGCAGGTAATACTTTCTGGCAGACTCTGCCGAGACTGTCATAAGCATACGAATAACCAGAACTGACATTTGATAGGCGTCCGAGCCGATCATGGCTATACAAGATGTCGGAAGTGCGGGTTGAGTCTTCCTGATCAGGGTAATAGCGTTCCAGTCGAAGTTTTCCGCCCCTGTCACTGAAGACGGCAAATCTTCTACCATCCTCATCAATCTGAGTCTGCTTAAGAAGAGACGCGGCGGGGTAATAATCAGACTGGGAAGATGGTGTTTCGTTATATCCATTCAAAGAATACTCGTATGTTTTCCAAATATCTTCGTCTGCATATTGCGCTCCGGGTCTCCGGCATCCAAGCAGCCTGCCTGTCGAAGTCTCGAATTGATTGACGGCATATGAATATTCCGAATTGTCAGCATCAAAATAATTTGAGTAGTAGTTCACTCTTGAAATATCCGGAATGCTGTCACGAAAAACGTATCCGGAATGATGGGCATATGGAAGAGGAATGATTGTCTCAGGATTGAACATATTGTCATAACTGACATGTGATATGATGTCAGATGCCCCATCTCCTCCGGCAAGCCCATTGACTTTCTGCAAGACTAATCCGAGTCCGTTATAATACTCAGCATCGACAACATAGTTTCCGTTAGACGGATCCGTAATTGTATATGTTCTTTTCCAGTTTCCTCCCTCTGTATGTGAGTGAGAATATAGAGGAGGAAGGATGATAGGCATCCTTGCTTCTCCATACATGAAACACTCCTCGCTATTATCCACATCGGAATAAAAAGCGCTGACAGTATATACGCCGGTGGTGTCAGAAATCTCAAATGTGATAGGTCTTCCATTTCCTATTATTGATGCCTCTGAAGATGTATTTCCATTGTGATTGAGATAGTATGTTACTCCCGGCTGAGAGCCTTCGACGTTGACAAACAGTTGTGACCTATCTTCATCTGTAGAGCCCGAGATAGGATATTTTATCAGAGAACCACCACCTCTTTGTATGAACTTGAATGTAGATGAGGAAAGGTAACTTCCGCATTTGAACATCGTATCACCTATTCGTTCGGTGGAGTAAAGATTTGGAGGACATGAAACTTTAATAAAAGCTGTTTTACCGTCTTGGCTCAATCCATTGAGACTGATTGACATCTGAGGGTTCCACGTGGATGGCATTTCTGTCATTAAAAGGCCAAGATATAGGTTCAGCGTTTCCTCCGGGATCGTGTCCTGAGAACTGAAGGCATAAATTCTCTCCAATCCGTCCTTCGGGATAATGAAGACATTGCCACCACTGGCGTGCGAGAAGAAATTCAGTGAAAACAATTGACTATTGTAAGCATGGACAACCCCTTCGCAATAAACACCGGCGCTGCCAACAACATATGTACCTTCGCCTTCACAGTCGAATACTAAAGTTGATGATCTTGGGGTCTTCGAGGATATTTCCGTGTTTGACCCGTCCGGATTCCTGCGATACAGTGTATATGACTGTGAATTGTCCGCTCCGGTGACGATTACGCTGAAATGCTGTCCAGGAATCATGTCTTCGCAGTTGTCTCCGGAAACAATGCCTTGCAAGACCGCTCCTCCCTGAGTGACAGACAGGGCATAATAATCACCTGTTCCTCGGAAAGAGATTGTTCCAGAAACGTCATTTCCGGAAAGAGGCGGGATTGAAAGCGTTACGGAAAAGATGCGGCAATCCTCCTCCTGTCCCAGAGAAACTTCTCCTGAAACGCTTATCCCATTTGTCGCTACTCCGTCTCTTATTACATCAGAAGGGGTTTGCAGCATAGTGGAATACCTATCCTGGGGAATTGTAAAGGTAAGTACGACCTCTCCTCCCTGTCCGGAAACATAATCCGGCGAGACATCGAGGACGGAACGTACATCTGTCCCGAAGGAGAAGCTCCAACTCCTTCCTATTGCGTTAAAACAGACCATTAAGAAAATGACCGCCGCAAAGAGGGTTTTAGTGATTTTTTTCATACTATTCGGTCATTACATGGTACATATATGATGTGACAGGAAGAAGATGATCGTCGGATTCTTGGATGAGTCTCCCGAAATCATCATATTGATAGAATGTGTCCTTCCCGGAAGGATCAGTTATCCTGCTAATCCCTACGAAAGGGATCCACTCGTACATGGTTGTTTCCCATTGATTGTTTTGAGAGAGACTCCATCTCTGGACCTCAGACAACGAGGACCCCAGCGGAGAAGCAGAAAATCTGCCACCTTCAATAGACGTTACCTCATCATATCCGCAGTTTTTTACGATAGCGACGGGATACAGACCGCCATAACCCCAAATAACGGATGTAGGACGCCCAGCTCGATTCCTGATTTCAATAGGACGGTTTTGGTGATCATATCTGTACGCGTTTTCAGTATACAAATCACTGAAAGTCCAGCCATTCAAGGGAGTATTCAATATATACGTGTTCTGCTTGCTCAAAAGGCAAATCATCGAATCGTTCGCTCCATAGCTGTAGACGGATCCTTTTGTCAGACGGTACTGTGACTCTTCTGGTGACGATGAAACAGTACATATTGCAGACAATGATTTTAAAGGATAAGAAAGCATATTGGAGGAAACCATATTTGCGACCACCTCGTCTTGTGAATAATCCCCGGAATCACCGACATAAAGTACTCTGGACAACTCAGAAGTCCCAAGATTATAATCACGTTTGCATACTTGGACAATTTGGTTTAATCTGTTGTATGAATACTCTTCTGATAGAAGTTGATTGCCATTTGATTCCCAAAACCTTACGTCTTTTCTTGTCGGGATGAAATTATCCAGATAAAGAAGCTTTTCATAGAACTTTATAGCTGCCAGCTTTACAGTCTTGATGTATGGATACTGTGTTGTTGTCTTGTTTTGATATTCATATGATTCTTCCTTCCATGGATTTGTCGCCCCGAATTTGTAATGCCGGACAGTCTTCAGTTTCCCCCTCAGCAAATGTCTGTCATCGAACTCCAAGAACAGGTTAAGATAATTATCCGAATATGAACCCAAAGAAGAGGGCGTCACGGAAATCAGCGATGAAGAATCCCGGCATCCCTCGTCTTCCCAACTTGTAAACCTGTATTCTGTTGACGAACCGTCAGATTCAATTTCCCTTACAGATGAGTAACCCACGTTTACTGCATCTACAGGAGAAGCAGAGGCATTTGTGCTACTGATTACCGAACAGGAATAGTTAACGGAACTGCCTCCTTCATAGTGAAAAGAATAGTGCTGAAGATAATTGGGGTACTGCATAAGTATGCCTGTACTGATATCATTCGACTCATACACAAATTGTTTTATCCTCGGTGATGAGGAGAGAGGGTCATCAATGATACGGGATATCCTGATACCGCCACCGCGACTCAGATCAGAAACTCCTTCCAAAACCGGATAATTATTATTGGCATTTCTTCTTCTCACAACTGATGAAAACCTATTCTGGTCATAAGTATACTCCGTATAACCTCCTGTCGGATAATGAAGGCGTTTCAAACAACCAAGAAGGGCAGCAGAGAAGTCTGGTTTCCGATATGTCGCTGTAGTATCTATTTTCTGATCTTTATCGCCATCGAAAAACGCTCTGGGTAATAGAGAGGTAATATTATATGATGGAGATGAACTGCAAAGATATCCCCAGTGGTCAACCGATGTTGTCCCTTGGTAAGGAAACGCTTGATTTTCAGAATAGTAATCCATCTGATAAGATCCTCTGCCATCAAACGAAACTGATTTAAGCATTAAAACTGGATTTCCTGTTTGAGGAATGCTATAGGCAAATCGGACTTTCTCTAATACCCTTGAACGCAAAGAGTCCCTGATAACAATACTATCAAGTTTCTCTGAAGTAGAAGACAGCTCTACGGGAGACGATCCCTGCCCTTTTTTGTATCTCTCCTTCGGCTTTTGAGAGTGTGAAATGTCCATGCACCACCCGGCATCTTCAACGCGAATGCTTTTAAGGGTAATATCCAACGAGCCGGTTATGACATATTTAGATTCACTTCCGGTCGAAGAACTATTCCAAAAAGTGTCATCGGAAAATGGCAACAAAGGAGAATAATTGATATTCTCAAATGTTGAATGGTGTATTATTCCGGGAGTCAAGCATTCATTATACTTGCTGCTTCTATATGAGAAGCAAACGTTTCTGCCGTTTGGAGCTTTGATTTCAGAAAGATACCAGGAAACGGGAGTTGTAAAATTTGTCCCAGAATAGTCATCGAGATTCCTGGTATAATAGCAACCATATGGCGAATCTTCACTTAGTGAGCGAAATGTGTATTCATATCCATCTCCTGTATATATCTTAATTACCCGTAATGAGCCGCTCTGGAAGTCAGGAACTTCTATTCTGTACTCGCCAGCAGGATGGGCTGTCCCAAAAACCAATGCTTTACATGTGCCTAGGTTCTCATTTACCAAATAAAACTTTCCTGAATGTGTCCCGAAGTTGAAAGAAAAACAATCTGGAGTTGTCTCATATTTTTTCTGACCCTCATAAAAATATAAAAGGTGATTCGGGTAATTGTAATCTGTTGTGTCCATCTGGGCAGCAGCGTCAAATGGAGAATCAGTATAGTTCGGCCTGATATGGGATAATGCCCCATATATATCTACGCCCTTTTCATCGGCAATGCCATTAATCTCCCTCGTTATGCATCCGCCTGCTATCAAAGTCCAACCCAAACCTAATTGACCTGTCGCACTATTTGGCCTGAATCCGTTTGTGGAATACCTGATACTGATGGGAACATCAAAATCATTGTCCCTGTATCTGTATATCGGTATTTCAACATTCAATGTTCCTGTGTACAAGTCAACAGATGATTCATGACCGTATTTCATGATATTCCACGAATCTGGAGGAAGAGGGATCAGATCTGATTCCGTCCACTCCTGAGCGAAAGAAGTTAAGCTAAATACTATGCTAATAAATAAAAGTATTATTTTTTTCATGATACCTGAAGAAATAGCCTGCTCGTTGGGCAGGCTTTTTAAATAGTTACAATAATTTTGCGGCGATGTCGGAAAGCTCGGAGCGTTCGCCTTTCCGGAGGAAAACGTGTTGGAAGAGGCGCTGGCCGAGCATCTTTTCGCCAAGATGGCTGAGCCCGTTGGACCATTGGTCGAGGTAAGGCTGGTCAATCTGGAAGATATCTCCGGTAAAGACCATCTTGGTGCCTTCTCCCGCTCTGGTGATAATCGTCTTTACCTCATGCGGAGTGAGGTTCTGGGCTTCGTCCACGATCATGTAGACCTTGCCGAGTGATCGTCCCCTGATATAGGCCAGAGGGGATACAAGCAGTTTCTCCTCTTTTATCATGGAGTCGATCTTAAGGGCCTGCTTGCTGCCCGGCTTGAAGCAGCGGCGGATGACGTCAAGATTGTCCATCAGAGGCTGGATATAAGGGGACATCTTTGACTTTTGGTCGCCCGGAAGGAAGCCGATATCCTGGCCTCCGAGGACGACAGTAGGACGGGTAAGGATGATTTGGTCGAAGTCTTTTTCCTGTTCCAGAGCTGCTGCAAGGGCGATAAGAGTCTTTCCGGTACCGGCTCCGCCAGTGAGTGAAACGAGCTGGATCTTGCGATTGAGGCAGGCATCAAGGGCGAATTTTTGTTCATCGTTTCTCGGGCGGATTCCATAGGCTTCGCGGGAGCGGACAAGGGCAATGACATTGCGGTCCGTATCGTAGCGGGCACAGACTGTCTCTCCTTCCCAGTTGAACTTGTAAAGCTGGTTGGCCCAAGGCTCCTTCTCGGATACCTCATGGTAGTCGATGCAGTTGTCCTGCCCGTAAAGAAGCGCCTGGACTCTTTCGGGATCCGCGTTGTCTATTGTAACGACCTCCTTGAGGCTATTTTCAAGAGTGTCGTCCTCAACCTTGTCGCTGAGGTAGTCCTGAGCCGGCATTCCAGCGGACTTTGCCTTAAGTCTCAGGTTGATATCCATCGAGACGATGGCCGTGAAGCGGTCCGGGTGCTGATCCCTTACCCACATCGCAGTAGCAAGTATCCTGTGGTCGGGAATATCGTCCACGAAAAGGTCCTTGAACTCCTCCGGGAACTGGTGGTTAGGGACAATGGAAATCGATCCAAGCCCGTTGCCGAGGGGAATCCCCTCAGGACCGAATTCCCTTCGGTCAGTAAGTTTATTGATGTCCCTCATGAAGCCGCGTGCATTGTAGCTCAGAGAGTCGTTGCCTTTCTTAAATTTATCCAGTTCTTCTATGACGGCAAGGGGAATGACCAGGTCATTGTCGGCGAAATGCCAGATGGCCTTATGGTCATGGAGAATGATGTTTGTGTCGAGAACGAAAATCTTGGGTTTGCCCCCTTTGCCTTTCTTGTACGTATAGTTCTGTTTCATGTTATTAATCCTCGCCTTCGGAGGTCTGTGATTTTAGAAGTGATTCGAGAATGGATGAAATTGCCGGTTTCTCGCCCGTTGAGACTGAAAGTCCTTTCGATTTTGTATTGGGATGTCCAAGAGGGAAATAGGCGATATCCTGGAGCAGGAGCTCAGCGTCGACATAGTCGTAATCGATGTCGGCGATCTCGATAATGACGCCGGGAACCTCTGAGAAGAGGATCCTTACCGGCTTTTCATCGGAGTAGGCCCTACGGATATCATCTATGCTTACCGATGCTCCGACCTCTTCTGTGAGCATCCTGTCAAGGGCTGTCATAAGACCTCCTTCAAAAACAGTGGTTCCGGCCTTGACGACTCCGTCTTCAACGAGTTCCCTGACCACCTCATAACAGTCGATGAAGTAGTCCGCATCTGAAATGTCCGGAGCAAGGGCGGATCTGGAGCCGGTTGCCTCTGCAAGAAGGGATCCTCCGAGCCTGTAGTCGCACTGGTCAAAAGGAATATAGATGAGCCAGTCGGTGCTGTCAGTACGGAAAGTGGAGGGACATTTCCGGCGACGTCCTATCCTTGGGTTGGCAGTCTTGAAAGGAAGCTCTCTTATGATGATTTCTTCCTCATCTTCAGTTACTTCCTCTTCGGAAGTAGTGGCCGCTTTGAAGGAGATGGAGCATTGACCGCTGAGGACGGAGTAGCTTCTCAGCCTTACCCCGAGCTCGTCAATATATCCTGTTGCAGCTTCTACGCTCCTATAGAAAGCCGCCATATTGCCGATAGGCTCTCTGTCCCAGTGCCAATCGCCCTTGAGGGTCAAATCTCCCAACCGGAAATGTCCGGTCATCCAGATCGCGTCAAGAAGCGACTCGGCGACCTTCCCGGCAGTGTATGAATCGGCGAAATGGATAGGGACATGTCTCTTCCCCTCAAGCAGTTTCTTGACTAGGTCGAGATATGTCATTATAAGGGCGCTGTCGAATTTATAGGTGCTGGGTGCCAGATCGACCGTCTCGTCGACAATCTTGCCGGAGGTCTCGTGATGGACAGCCGGAATATCGAGAAGACATTCATCCAACATCCTTCCCGGAGAGACCCCTTGGGCGACTCCGTCGATAACATATTCGCAGTAAAGAACTGAAGATTTTTCTGCCATGTAATCGTTTTATTTCCCGTAAAAATAAGTAAATTTGTGAATAATTCAAAAAGAGAATGGAGATGGAATTTTCCGAAAGGGAATATAATTCGCTGATAGAGGAAATATTCAAGAGGTTCCCCTCGGTCCAGAAGGCGCGGATGGCGGAGGCATATAAACCGGGACTCGACGGGATGGCGGCCTTTGATGAGGAGTTAGGCTTTCCTGACAGGAAATTCCGCTCGATCCATGTGGCAGGTACCAATGGAAAGGGATCGGTAGCGAATATGCTAGCCTCAGCTCTCTCGGCGGTAGGGATGAAAGTAGGTCTCTACACTTCTCCGCATATTCGGGATTTCCGCGAAAGGATGAGAATCGGCAAGGATCTCGTTCCGAAAGAGTATGTTTTCGAATTCCTCAATAAGTGGAAGCCTTATTTCATTGAGAAGGGCCTTTCTTTTTTCGAGATTACTACCGGCCTTGCTTTCAAATGGTTCTCTGACGAAAGTGTCGATGTCGCCGTTATCGAGACAGGCCTTGGAGGGCGTCTTGACAGTACGAATATCATTACTCCGGAGCTCTCTATAATCACATCGATAGGCCTCGACCACTGCGAGTACCTCGGCAATACCCTTGCGGAAATTGCTTCCGAGAAGGCAGGAATCATGAAATCCGGAGTCCCTGCACTGATAGGCGAGAGTTCTGAAGAGACCGATCCGGTATTCATAGATGCAGCATGGATGAACTGCTCCCTGACCTTCGCAGATAAGGTCCGTCCCTCGCTTTGGTATGCCCGGAAGGACATTCTCAGGAAGATGGACCTTCAAGGCTCCTACCAGGAGAAGAATCTCAGGACCGTCCTTGCGGCTGTGGATATCCTCAAGGAGATGTCCGGATTTAAGGCTCTCTCTGATTCTGAGGCGGTTATTGATGCCATCGTCCATACCGCCTCGAGAATGGATTTCCATGGAAGATGGGAGAAACTTTCCGATCTACCTTATATAATATGCGATATCGGACATAATGCCGCGGCGCTTAAATATAATTTCGCCCAACTCGAGGAGATGGTCTCCGAAGGCCGCTGCAGTTCGCTGATAGTGGTCTACGGAATCATGGCAGACAAGGATCTTGATTCTATCCTTCCCCTTATGCCCTCTGATGCGACATTTATATTTACTGCTGCCGATACTCCTCGCTCTCTTCCGGCCGAGAAACTGCTCAAACGATATCAGGATTTCTGCAAAGAGTCCGACCGTTCCCCGGTAAGGGCATATTCTTCGGAAACAGTCCGTGAGGCAGTCAGGATGGCGATTATGCTTGCCCAAAACCTTTCCGAGCAGACAAACCGGTCGGCTTCAGCGGCCAAGCCTGCTCCTGTGCTGATTTATATCGGAGGGAGCACATATGTAGTCTCTGAGGCGATTCAACTCTTTTAGATTTTGGATTTTTATTGAAAATAATTATCTTGTGGCGAAACCTTTAACCAAAAATTTATTGTAAAAATGAAAAAGTACATTGCAGAGTGTATCGGAACAATGGTTCTGACTCTTCTTGGCTGCGGTGCAGCGGTTTATCTTGGCTGCGGCACTCCTGCCGGCGTAGTAGGCGTTGCATTCGCTTTCGGTCTTGCAGTTGTCGCTATGGCATACACTATCGGAGGCATCTCCGGTTGCCATATCAACCCGGCAATCACCCTCGGCGTCGCCCTTTCAGGCCGTATGAGCTGGAAGGATGCTTGCGGATACTGGATTGCCCAGATTATCGGCGGTATCCTCGGAGCAGCCCTCCTTTGGGTTATCATCCGTTATGCAGCAGGTTACGGATGCCTCGGTGATCCTATCAAGGATCCTGCAGGATTCGGAGCAAACGGCGTTGCAAATGCAGGCGGCCCTCTTGGTGCATTCATAGTTGAGCTTATCGCTACCTTTATCTTCGTATTCGTAGTTCTCGGAACTACAGATTCAAAGGTAGGTGCAGGCAACTTCGCAGGTCTTGCAATCGGTCTTTCACTCGTGCTGATCCACCTCGTGTGCATCCGCCTCACCGGTACTTCAGTCAATCCTGCACGTTCAATCGGACCGGCTCTCTTCGCTGGCGGCAATGCTCTCAAGGACCTCTGGGTATTCATCTGCGCACCTCTTTGCGGCGGTGCCCTCGCAGCCCTTGCTTGGAAAGTTGTAGCTCCGAAAGAGGAGAAGTAAACGATTCCGTTAATCAACTAAAAAAGGCTAGCCTCATTGAACGAAGGCTAGCCTTTTTGCATAATAATTTCACCTGTGGTCTAGAAGAAATCCGGCTCGTTGTTCTGCTCGGTAGCTTCTTCCTGACGGGGACGGCGGTTCTCGCGATGCTCGTTATTGCGGTTGTCATGACGACGCTCGCCATTCTGACGGTTGTTGTCGCGGCGCTCACCGTTCTGACGTCCTTCGCGACGATCACCATTTCTGCCACCTTCCCTGCGGTCTCCACCCTGACGGCGGTCGCCGTTCTGACGAGGTCCACCGTTACGCTTGGGCTCAACATAGCCTTCCGGCTTTTCGGTAAGAGCTCTCATGGAGAGTCTCATCTTGCCGGTCTTCTGGTCAATCTCGAGGAGCTTGACATCGACTTCGTCACCTACTTTGAGGACGTCGGAGACGTTCTCTGTCTTGGTCCAAGCGATTTCAGAAACATGGAGGAGTCCTTCCTTTCCGGGGAGAATCTCAACGAATGCACCGAAGTCCTGGATGCTGGTTACCTTTCCGTGATAGACAGTGCCTGCCTCAGGGACAGCGCAAATGTCCTTGATTTTCTGGAGAGCGGCATCCATGGCATCCTTATTGACGCCGAAGATGTCCACGACTCCCTTGGTGCTGCCGTCACCGAGGCCTGTCTCGACCTCTTCGATGGTGATGGTGGTACCGGTCTCTTTCTGGAGGCCCTGGATAGTCTCGCCACCCTTACCGATGACTGCTCCGATGAACTCGGAAGGAATCTCGATCTGGATGATGCGGGGAACATGGGGCTTGTAGTCCTCACGAGGCTCGCTGATAGTCTTCATCATCTCGCCCATGATGTGCATGCGGCCTTTACGAGCCTGCTCGAGAGCCTTTTCGAGGACCTCGTATGAGAGGCCGTCGACCTTGATGTCCATCTGGGTAGCGGTGATACCGTCCTTGGTTCCTGCAACCTTGAAGTCCATGTCGCCGAGATGGTCCTCATCGCCGAGAATGTCGGAGAGGATTGCATAGCGGTCATTGGGCTTCTCGGCGTCGGTGATAAGACCCATTGCAATACCGGCGACCGGCTTGCGGATCTTGACACCTGCGTCCATGAGTGCGAGGCAACCTCCGCAGATAGAAGCCTGCGAAGAGGAGCCGTTTGACTCGAGGATATCGGAGACTACGCGTACTGCGTAAGGGAATTCGGGAGCTGTCGGCATGACGGCCTTGAGTGCCCTGTAGGCAAGATTTCCGTGTCCGATCTCGCGGCGGCCAACGCCTCTCTGGGCCTTAGCCTCACCGGTAGCGAACGGAGGGAAATTGTAGTGGAGAACGAACTGCTGCTCTCCCTTTAGGAGAACTTCGTCCATCTCCTTCATGTCGAGTTTGGTGCCGAGGGTCACCGATGCGAGGGCCTGGGTCTCTCCGCGGGTGAAGATTGCACTACCGTGGGCGCAAGGGAGGTAGTCAACCTCGCACCAGATCGGACGAACCTCAGTAGTCGAGCGGCCGTCGAGACGTACACCTTCGTCGAGAACCATGTTGCGCATAGCCTCTTTTTCTACTGCATTATAGTAGCGGGTCGCCATTGCAACCTTGGTAGCATATTCTTCCTTCTCTTCTTCGGTATGAGGTTCGGGGAGGGTGGCGATGAATTCGTCCTTGATTGCGGTGAATCCATCTTCGCGCTCATGCTTGGGCTTTGCACTCTTTGCGAGAGCATAGCATTTATCATAGCAATAATCGTAGACCTGCTTTTTGAGGTCCTCATCCTCAGGGTCATGAGGGTAGTCCCTCTTGACGAGGTCGGTGCCGAGCTCATGCATAAGCTCTTTCTGCACGCGGCAATGCTTCTTTATCTCTTCGTGGGCGAACTTTATAGCCTCGAGCATATCGTGCTCGGAAACTTCCTGCATCTCGCCTTCAACCATCATGATGTTCTCTTCGGTAGCTGCAACCATAAGCTCGAGGTCAGCTTTTTCCATCTCAGAGAAAGTAGGATTGATGACAAACTGTCCGTCAATGCGGCATACGCGGACCTCACCGATAGGGCCTCCGAAAGGAAGGTCGGAAGTAGCAAGGGCGCATGAAGCCGCGAGGCCGGCGAGGGCGTCGGGCTGGGTGTCTTTATCAGCACTGATGAGGGTTACATTGATAAAGGTCTCAAGGTGGTAGTCATCTGGCCAGAGAGGACGAATCGGACGGTCGATGAGACGGGAAACAAGTACCTCATAATCAGAGGATTTTCCTTCCCTTTTCATAAATCCGCCAGGGAATCTTCCGGCAGCATAGTATTTTTCTTTGTAATCTACTGTAAGGGGCATGAAATCGGTGCCTTCCTTCACTTCTTTAGCTGCGCAAACGGTGGCGAGGAGCATCGTTCCTCCCATCTTTACAACGACTGATCCGTCTGCCTGCTTGGCGAGTTTGCCGGTCTCGATCTCGATTACCCGACCGTCGGATAATTCGATCTTCTTGTTGATGATGTTCATTTTACTGTTTTCGTTAACTGCTTCTTTCTGCTAAATAAAAAGGGAGAGGCCCCAAATCCCTTGGGAGTCTCTCCCTCATCGTTTTCCTATACCGGAGGTTATCTTCTGAGACCAAGCTCTTTTACGATAGCCCTGTATCTCTCGATGTCGATTTTCTGGAGATAGTCCAGAACCTGACGTCTTTTACCGACAAGGCGAAGAAGTGAACGACGGGTAACAACGTCTTTCTTGTTCTTCTTTACATGCTCGGTAAGGTGAGCGATACGGTAGGAAAATAAAGCAACTTGACTCTCAGGTGAGCCGGTGTCCTTATTAGACTTTCCGTACTTTGCGAAAATCTCCTGCTTTTTCTCTGGCTGTAAATATTCTGCCATGATGCAATGAAATTTTTGTTAATAAATCACTCACACGGCCCCTTGGCCGCGGCTTTCGAAGCGCGAATCTTCAAAAAAGCCTGCAAATGTAGCCATAAATTCTGATAAAACAAATATTTTTAACTGAGGAACGTTTTTTGTGCAGTATGGTCTCTTGTATCGGATTATTATTAGTAAATTCGTGGGTTATGAAAAAGTTGTCTCATATAGCGGCCGCGGTGGCTCTTCTTTTTGCCGCTGCATTTTCCGCAAAAGCCGATGATATGGAAGGATTGGAACTCAAATCTCTCTGGAAGCAGTATGAATCGTACACAAAAGAGGACAAACCCAAGAAGGCCGCAGAGGTCTTGGTTCAGATCAAGAAAAAGGCCAAAGAGGGGCGTCTGGCCTATGATTTTTATAAGGCGGGGCAGGACTATATCAATGTACGCCGCTCGATAAATTGGAAAGAAAGCCAGGTCCTTTACGACGATTTTGCAAAAGAGGTCGAAGCTTTCGGCGATCCTACCGTCACCTACTCGTGGATGAGAAATTATGGCGGCAAGAGCTCGGACGAGAGGTTCGAGTTTGTCAAAAAGAATGCTTCCAAGCTCGGAAAAGTCCGTAATGTCGGTTTCTATTCGACCTTGCAATGGTACATGGGCGTAGCGATGAAAAACTTCGTCCCTAACGACTATGAGTATACCCTATGGGACCTTTTCCTCAACAGGTCTTATGATCCGAAGGCTCCCGAAAAGGACGCTGTGTACTCGGAGCTTGCGGGCTATCTTGGCGGAAAATATCCGGGCGCCCCGTATCTTGAGTATCTCGTTGCATCCCGTCTCGGGGATGAAAAAAAGGCTGCTTTAGAGGCTCTTTCAGAGAAATACAAGGGAAAGGCAGTCAGCTTCTATCCGCGCGCAGACCTTCTTCAGATGCGTTTTGGCGAGCTCCAAAAGGATAATAAGGGTACATCGGAGGACTATAAAGCTCTAAGGAAAGACTGTGCCGCTTATGAAAAAGAGAGAAAGGCGCTTACCGGCACAGAGGCTCAGATTGCAAAGAGTTGTGACCTGATCGAGAATCTGATAGAGACCCTTGATTCAAAGGGTGTTTCTGTCTCAGTCCTTCGGGACTCGGCAGTCGTGGGCTTCCAGAACCTCAGCAAGGCTGTTCTTACCCTTAATGAATACAACGGGGGGAAGAAGGGGAAAGCAATAAAAACATGGAATATAGATAATCACACGGGCAGTTTCTATGTCCGCGACAAGGAAAAGGTCGCTCTTCCTTCGCTCGATGACGGGGAGTATCTTCTCAAGGTCAGCTCCGGAAAGAATACTTCGGAAACTCTTTATCAGCAGTATAATCTTTCCATCGCGACTACTACCGATGCGGACGGGATAAAGGTCTATGTGGCGGATTACATCACGGGGAAACCCGTCAAGAAGGCAACCCTGCGGCTTCTTTCTTCGGATGTGCTGAAAGCAGAGGAAACGGTTGTAATTGACGGATTTACCCTTCTTCCGGAAAAGATAAGGACTGCTCTTAATGCTCTCGACAAGAGGAAGTATTGCACTCTTGAAGCTTTCGTCAATGAAGGAGGTAAAATCCTTCGAAGCAGGGATATAACCGTCTCGAGACCCTGGGTCTCCCGTTCATCGGAAGACCGGATTGACGGAACATTTTGCAATATCTACAAGGACCGTGGAGCTTATAATCCTGGAGATACAGTCAAGTTCAAAGCTGTCCTTTTCAAGGGTAATCTTCGCGAGGCCCTCAAGGTGCTGCCAGGAGTGGAAGTAGATGTTATCCTCAATGATACAGATCTTAAGGAAATTGCGAGGAAGAAATTGACAACCAATGAGTTCGGGTCAGTTGCAGGGGAGTTTGCCCTTCCCAAGGGGGAAAAGAACGGATACTATAATATCACTGTCTCTCTCGGAAAGGACAATCTAGCCTATGACACATTCCGGGTGGATGAATTCGAACTTCCCTCTTTCGTGCTGGATTTCGACAAGAACGAAGTCCTCTATATGCCGGGAGATACCGTTTCTGTCTCCGGCAAGGTCAAAGCTTATTCGGGTCATAACCTAAAGGGAGCTACTATCTCCGCGAAGGTGACAAGATATGGGACAGTTGTAGGAGAATATACCTTGTCTCCAGCTGATGACGGTTCCTTCTCCTTCTCCTTCCTCGCTGAGGAGGGTGGCCGCTACGATGCCGAGATCAAGGTAACAGACGGAACTGGCGAGACCCTCGAATTTAATACTGGAAGATATGTCCTTTCGGATATAAATCTCAATCTTGAGCCTCAGAATGCCGCTGACGCTCAGTTTGTTACGATGGATGAGAAGGCTCATGTCTATCGGTGGGGAAGGCGATACAACCCTACTCCCGACAAGTGCGTTTTCCTCGAGGATGAGGCCAAGGTCAAGATGAAGGTCACGAGTGCCGACGGGGATACGGTGCCTCTCGGGATTGAATATAAGGTCCTTGACGAGAAAGAGAAGGTGGTCTTCGAAGGGAAGGCCTCTTCCGGCGATGATGTCATTCTCGATCTTTCCAAGATTCCTTCCGGTCTCTATACTCTCAAGGCCCTTGCAAAAACCATCAACCGGAAGGGAGAGGAGGTCAAAGATGAGACTTCGATGAAGTTCATGAGGCTCCGTAAGGGCGAGACCACCTTGGATGCTCCGCTTCGAAGAATCTTCATTTCAGGGCCCTCTGAGGTTGTTTCCGGAGGTAAGATCCGCCTCTCTATGGGCTCCGCCGACGGCCCCGTATGGGCAATAGCCACCCTCTTTGGCAAGGATCTGAAGGTCCTTGACTCGAGGAAGATTGTCCTTTCGGGAACCCGTGGAAAAAAAGGCTCTCTCGAGAATCTGGAGTTCGACTATAAGGACTCATATCCGGACGCCGTCTGCCTGAGGATTTTCTATTTCAAGAATGGCGATTCTGTCACTTATACCCATGATTATTTCAGGGAAAGGAAGAATCTTTCTCTGCCGCTATCATTCAGCTCGTTCACCGATTCTACCCTTCCTTCGACCAAGTACAAGATTACTCTTGATTCAGAGAAGGGCGTCGAGGCTCTGGCTGCTGTCTATGACAAGAGTATAGATGCGATTTCGACCAATTATTGGCCGACTGTCAGTCTTTCGTCGTTCTCGGTGAGGGCCGCTTCTGTTGCAACATCCAACGGTCAGGTCTCCGGACAGGATCCTTATGGCGAGATAATCACAGAGGAGAGTCTGGATGACGGGATTATGATCAGAGGTTATGGATCTGTGGCAAAGGAGAAGGGAGCCCTTGGAGGTGTACTGATGTCGCGTTCTGCTGCAACTGTCAATATGGCGGTGATGGAGGATTCGATGGAGGCCGCGGAGGCTGAAGAGGCTATTCCTTTCCAGCTTGTCGAGGAGAAGCCGATGTTCGGGGATGCCGGGGATGTGACAGTCAGGTCGAAGTTCGAAAATGCACTTACATTCCAGCCTTTTCTTCGTTCGAACAAGAACGGAAAGATCTCCTTCGAGTTCGAGACCTCCGACAAGTTATCGACATATTATGTCTCTGTCTTTGCCCATGACAAGGATATGAGAAATGCCCTGGAACGCCGTGAAATGGTGGTTTCTGTGCCGGTGAAGGTCGCTGCTCTCGAGCCGAGGTTCCTCTATGAAGGAGATGTATGCGATCTTGGAATCACGGTTTCCAGTACCTCAGACAAGAAAGTCTCAGGCAAGCTTTATCTGTACACATATCCTGGCGAAGATTATGAGAATCTGGCCCCCGTGTCTGTCCAGATGCTTCCCGTTACTGTCGAGCCAGGCGGGACTAGTGCAGGGAGGTTCTTTGTAAGGACAAAAGAAGTCGGTGTCGCTGCAGGCGGAGAGAACGAGGCAGGGGAGAGGACAATAGGAGTCAAGGCCGTATTCGCAGGAGATCATTTCTCCGATGCTCTCTTTGTCAAGATTCCGCTCAAAAAGGATGCCCAGACGCTTGTGGAAGCTCATTCTGCCGTTCTTCGAGGGTCTTCGGAAGCATCTGATAGAGAGGCTCTTATCTCTTCTCTCAAGGAGCGGTTTGTCAATGTCCCCGCTTCAGAGGCTTCTCTTTCCGAGATTTCTATAATCGATATGGTCAAGGAGGCGATTCCTTCCAAGGTAGAGCCTTCCGGAAAGGATGTTCTTTCGCTTTCTGAGGCTTATTATGTGAAGCTTCTTGCAGGAAAGCTTCTCGGTGAGGACGGTTCCGACGAAGGTCTTCTGGAGAGGATTATGGCTTGCCGCAATTCGGATGGCGGCTTCGGCTGGTTCGAAGGAATGAGCTCTTCCCAGATTATTACCGCAGTTTTGCTAGAGAGATTTTCGAAGCTCCGCGACCGCGGGTTCTCTGTGCCGGATTTGACATCCTCCGTCAAGTTCCTGGATTCCAGGCGCTTCGAGACGGCACTTCCACTATGGTGCGGCTGGATAAGTGATGAGCAGTATATGTTCGTCCGCTCCAAATACGCTTCTGTTCCCTTCGATGTGAAAGTGACGAAAGATAATTCGAAGAGGATATCCGAGTTCAAGAAGGAGGCTAAGGACTATCTGGTCCCTTCGAAATCCGACGGACGCGGGCTAAATGGGCGCATCCTTTCGAAGGCGAGAAGAATCTTGACCCTCCAGAATCTTTCCGCCTCTTCTGAGGGGAAGGCCCTCGCAAAGGCCTGGGGTCTTTCGTTCATGACTGGCTCCCGCCTCAAGAATTCGCTGAAGGCAGATCTTGAGTCCCTTTATGAATATGCCGTTGAGCATCCGGACGGAGGATGGTATTATCCCAATGCAGTGATGCCTTGGAGAGGCCTTCTTGAAAGCGAGGCTTATGCCCATTCTACTCTCTGCGACCTACTGTCTCATACTGATCGTTCAGACATCGCGGATGGTATCCGGCTCTGGCTTATGCTTCAGAAGGAGACTCAGAAGTGGGACGAAGATCCCGCCTTTGTCGATGCTCTGACATCGATTCTGGATGGCTCTGAGGATGTTTTGGCAACCAAGGTTCTTATTTTGAAGGCGGAGTATACAAAGCCTTTCGAGAGTATCGTCGCTGCCGGCAATGGGTTTACCATCGAAAGAAAGTTCTTCCGCGAGGTGACCGTCGAGGAAAAATACAACGACAAAACGGAGGACAAGAACCGCAATGTGACTGAGCTCCAGGAGATCAAGCCAGGCGAACAGCTCCACGTAGGCGACAAGATTCTGATGAAGTACTGTATCTGGAATCAGGAGAATCGTAGTTTCGTCCGCCTGACGGCTCCGCGCGAAGCCTCACTTAGACCTGTAGACCAGCTCTCTGGCCATTATGGGTGGAGATTCAATCCTTTGAGGATCAGTCGTTTCTATACTCTGTCTCCTCAGGGCTATCGCAATGTCAAGGCTGAGAAGACTGAATACTATTTCGATTCATATCCTGAGGAAAAGACTGAGATTACTGAAGAGTTCTTCGTCACAGAGGCCGGCACGTTCAAAGCTCCTGTAGTGTCTATAGAGTCACTCTACGCTCCCCACTATCGTGCTAATGATGGCTTCAAGGGAGTTCTTGACGTCGCTCCGTAGGCTACGGAAACTGCACTAAACGGGTGGATCCCGCTTAGTTTTCACTTGCCCCGAAGAGGCAGATATCAAATTGGTGTGAAAAAAGTGTCGTAAAAATTTGGGGATTCAAAAAAATGGATTACCTTTGCATTCCCGTTTGAGGGATGCTCGGGAGTTTAGCTCAGTTGGTTTAGAGCATCTGCCTTACAAGCAGAGGGTCGGCGGTTCGACTCCGTCAACTCCCACAGATTTGAAAAGCGTTCTGCACTTCCGCAGGACGCTTTTTTTGTGGTTTCCTATACCCCCGTTTTGCTCTTAAGTTCGAGATATAGGCCCAATGCAAAAACCCGGTTGTTTTGCATTTCCTTAATTGCCATTTCGGGTATGACTGCCATAATTACTATTTTCGAACAGTCGGGAGTCCTGCCCCTCAAAAGGCTAATACTCAATTGCTTCCAGCTTTTTCCCTACCCCCAATGCCCTTAGGGAAAAAGTCATATACCGCTGATATGCAATAAGATACTGGGCAGGCGCAGGAGGCATGTTTTTCGGAGCTCTGTGCCAAGCGAAAGCTTGATCTCTGACAGACCTGATCACCTGATGGCGCAGGTGCGGATTTTTCGTGGTGTCCTGCGCCACCGGAAAAAGATAAGTTCCTGATATTCAGAATATTAATATTTTATAGCGGCGCAGGTCCCCAGCATTTTTTCGCACCTGCGCCACTTTGTGCGACAGGAGAGACGTTTCGTAGCACGGCAGGCTGTTTATTTCGCCGCCGTTGTCTCGAAACAACTATTATTCCGGGGCGAAACACTGCTTCCCAGTCCCCAAGTGCAGTGCCGAAGCGCATTCCGGGGCGAGGCATTAGCTTAACGCCCCCGTTTTATAGTCAGAAAGATCGATCAGCCGATAATAATATCACGAAATTCGCGTCGTACACCAGAGCAAAGCTACGGTGTACGAGAAGTCACCGTCACCATTAAAGATATGTTCCAGGTCTCTTTTTATCGAGGTAATTTGGAACGCCGTCTTTTATGGAAGTGTCTGATTATCTGAACATTATATTTATTTCTCTGATCCGGGTCTGGGTCCTGAAAAGAGACCTGGAACAAAACAAAGTCCTCAATTGGCATTTTGACATTAAGTAGGCGAATTGTTTTCTTACCAGAACGGGTCATCGGCCGGTAAGTAATACTTTGTGCGGAATATAATAGGTAGCCGGAGTGTGCTTAAGCAAATAAACCGGCATACTACGCCGGAAGAAATACGTTGCTGCCTCGTACATCGTATTGTGCATTTGGTGCAAGGGAAGAGAGTGATGTCAGTACACCGTGTTGTGCATTTGGCGCACGGGGAGGCTGAAAGATAAATAATATGGCGAGAAAGAGAGCTCGCCGGCAGGTTATTTTGAGGTCTTTTCATGGTTATTGAGGTCTTTTCATGGTTATTGAGGTCTTTTCTATGTTAATGAGGTTTTTTCTGGGCTATTATTATATGTACAATATTCAACATCATTTTGTTTGGTTTTTTAAATTTCTAAGTTGTATTTTTGCTATTGCCTAGGAAGATATGCAAAAGAAATCAAATAGTAACGTTCTTCCTGAAGAAAAGTTGCTGACTCTGCTTCGAAATGGTGAAGAGTCGGCTTATCGGGATATTTACAAACGTCACTATGCTATTCTCTGCCACTATGCGCAGACCTTTCTTCGGGACGGATTTCTTTCAGAAGCAGTTGTTAACGATACTATTTACCATCTTTGGGAAATCAGGGAGAATGTCCTCATTACCAGTTCTTTGCGCCAATACCTTATGAGTGCGGTGAGGAACCGTTGTCTAAATTACCTGAAAGCCAATCGGAGGGAAAATGCTTCACTCGAGGATGCGGTAAGGGTGTACCTTGGCGAAGAGGTTGTCCTTGGGAAAATGCTGGCTCAAGAGCAGGAGAAGGCTTTAATGGATGCCATTGAAGATCTTCCGGAAGAATGCCGAACGGTTTTTAAGATGAGCAGGTTCGAATCTTTATCTTATATAGAGATCGCCAACCTTCTCGGCATATCTGTAAATACAGTCAAATACCATATAGTCAGGGCGCTCAAGACTCTTCGCGAAAAAATTTCGCGATAAGACTACCTTTCCCCCTTTTTCAGTTGTCTACTATTTTGTGATTATGGACACTAAAAACGACATAGATATCCGTATTGTGGACTTTTTGACAGGCAGCACGGACGCGGAGACCATCCGTGCCCTTGAAGAATGGGTCCGCAGTTCTCGTGAAAACAGGGATTACTTTTTTTTCCAGTGTGAATGCTGGATTGCAGCCATTGATGCAGATTCGGCTGCTCGCTATGACGCTGAAAAAGCTTTTGAGCAGTTCAAACTCCGGACTGGTATCCATGGCCGGTCGCGCCGACTAAGTCCGTGGGTGCCATGGGTTGCAGCAGCTGCGATTACAGTGATTGCTTCTGTTTTTGCTTTCCACACCGGCAAGAAAGCCGTCCAGGACCGTTTTGCTGACATAGTGGTGGAAGTGCCTCTTGGAGGGAAAACCCACATGACCCTTCCGGACGGCACTGTAGCCTGGCTCAATGCCGGATCGCGTTTGACTTATTCTCAGGGGTTCGGAGTTTCGAATCGCTCTCTCAGTCTCAGTGGAGAAGGGTATTTCGAAGTGACTAAGAATAAAGACCTCCCTTTTTATATTGCCTCCGAGGACCTTGCAATCCGTGTAACTGGGACACAGTTCAATTTCCGTGACTACCCCGAAGATCCTGAAGCTGTAGTCTCCCTGGTTGAAGGAAGAGTTATACTACATAATCGGATTGCTGACGCGGGGGAAGTGGCTCTAAGGCCCGGAGACAAGGCCTATTTGGACAAGTCCCTGCATCAACTGCGGCTGGAGCGTGCTCGAACGCGAGATTCCGCAGCCTGGACTCGTGACATCCTCCTTTTCGACGAAGAGACTCTTGCCAACATCGTCGCCATCCTCGAGCGGACCTACGATGTTAATATTGAAATTATGGACGAGCGTTTGGCTTCTTATCGCTTCTACGGTAGTTTCTATGCCAGGGAGATGTCTGTCGGAGATATCCTCTCGGCCCTTCAATCTACCTGTAAGATTCGCTTCAGGACTGAGGGGCAAACTATTATTTTGTATTAAACAACAGTTCATCTAATTCATAACCACATGTATTACCAAAACAAATCTAGATTCATTCTAGCAGCTTTGTTGCTGTTAACGGGTCTAACCGTCTTTGCACAGAGTGTCAACCTCAACTTGAGGAATGTCACAGTCTGTCTTTCCCTGAAAAAAGTTGACTCGCAAATGCTAAAAACAGATGCGATTCAATTATTCAAGCAAACGCGATCTCTACTATGAGAAAGCGATGAAGTTGTACTTCGAAGAGGGTATGTGTGG
>Ga0079305_1001639_pt1 | contig 26922 bp, 25 predicted proteins | sample LMS_cellobiose_e_FD_79183 | JGI IMG/M metagenome (GOLD analysis project Ga0079305, IMG submission 79183) | Rumen-fistulated moose microbial communities from Alaska, USA - LMS_cellobiose_enrichment | ecosystem: Host-associated > Mammals > Digestive system > Stomach > Rumen fluid ... | reverse complement strand
GTCGCGCATCGTCCTCCTGCGGAGGCAGCGCGACCGAGAGCGGCAGCGGCAGCAGCGCGAGCGAGCTTCCGGTGGAGCGCTGCTGTTACGCGCGCTTTACCGACGGCTTCGAGTGGCTGGACGGGCACAGCCGCCGCCTCGGGGTCGTGCACGTCGATTTCGAGACGCAGGAGCGCCGCGTCAAGCCCTCCGGGCAGTTTTTCGCGCGCCTTGCCCGCGAGGGCGGCCTCTCGGCGGAAACGGCGCGCGCATACGGCCTTGCCGAGTGAGGCCGCACCGCAAAACGCGCCGCTCTTCGCCCGCGCTTCCCGTTCGGCACCGCGCGCTTTCTCCGTGTTTTCACAAAAATACAGACATCGTTCGATTCATTTCATCGACTTCTCTCTTTACTTTTGACCGCCGCGGTGTTACCTTGTCCATAACTGCGCCGCGGCCGGCGCGGCAATCCACCGCAGAATGAAAAGGACGACTATGACGAAACCGTATTTACTCAAGGGCGACGTGGCGCGCCCGGGCCCGATCGACGTGCCGGATGGCACGACGCTGCGATCCATCGTCGAAACTCTCGGCGGCGGCATGGCAAACGGCAGGGCCTTCAAGGCGATGCAGATCGGCGGCCCCTCCGGCGGTCTCGTGACCGCGGCGCAGCTCGACCTGCCGCTCGATTTCAAGGCGCTCAAGCCCTTCGGCGTCCGCCGGGGCGACGGGGTGCTCACCGTGCTGGACGAGGATCGCTGCATCGTGGACGCGGTCTCCCGCTTCATGGAAAAAACGCAGACGGAGTTCTGCGGCAAGTGTGTCTCCTGCCGCGAGGGCACCCGCCGCATGAGCGAGCTGATGCGCGCGCTGCGCGCCTGCCGGCTCGACCGCGAGGGGCTCGCGGTGCTCACCGACCACGGCGAGATGGTCAGCGTGACGGGCTTCTGCGCGCTGGGCAAGGGCTCGTTTTCCACGCTGAGGGCCGCGCTCGAGGCGTTTCCCGGGGAATTTGAGGCGCACCTTGCGGGCAGCTGCCCGCTCTGTGCGCGGGAAACGCGCCCGCCGATCGAGCCGGGCGACTTTGCCTACGAGCGCAAGCGCATCGTGATCGACGCGGAGAAGTGCCGCGGCTGCGGCCGCTGCGCCCGCGCCTGCCACGCGCAGGCGATCACGGGCGAGCTGCGCTCGCCCTTCGCCATCCATGCGGACAGGTGCGTCAAGTGCTATACCTGCATGGAGCTGTGCGCCTTCGGCGCGATCCGGGAGGTGGAGCTCGATGGCTAAGGGCGTCATGTTCGTGGACAATATCCGCGTGGAGTTCGACGGGGAGAAAAGCGTGCTCGAGGTCTGCCAGAAGGCCGGCGTCGAGATGCCGAACTTCTGCTTCCACTCCGATCTCTCAGTCTACGGCGCGTGCCGCATGTGCATGGTCGAGGATCAGAACGGCAAGATCGAGGCCGCCTGCACGATGCTGCCCTACGAGGGTCTCCGCATCCGCACGAACACCGCGCGTCTGCTCAAATACCGCCGCCTGATCCTGGAGCTGCTGCTCTCGGCCCACTGCCGTGACTGCACCACCTGTGAGAAGAACCGCGCCTGCCGCCTGCAGGAGATGGCGATGCGCTTCGGCATCCACCGCATCCGCTTTGCGGACACGCGCGAGCCGATCCCCGAGGATCACAGCAGCCCCGCGATCAGCGTCGACTACAACAAGTGCATCCTCTGCGGCGACTGCGTGCGCGTCTGCCACGAGGTACAGGGTGTGAACAACCTGCATTTCGCCGGCCGCGGGCCGGATCTGCGCATTGTGACGACGGAGGGCAAGCCCCTCAGCGAGACCAACTGCGTCAGCTGCGGCCAGTGCGCCGCCGTGTGCACGACCGGTGCCATCACCGTCAAAAACGAGATCGGCCTTGCCTGGCGCGCCCTCCACGACCCGCACAAGCGTGTCGTCATCCAGATCGCGCCCGCCGTGCGCGTCGCCGTCGGCGAAGCCTACGGCATCCCCTCCGGCGAGAACGTGCTGGACAAGCTGGTCACCGCGCTCAAAATCATGGGCGCGGACGAGGTGTACGACACCATCTTCGGCGCCGATCTCACCGTGCGCGAGGAGGGTGCGGAGTTCCTCCGCCGGCTGGAGAGCGGCGAGAACCTGCCGCTGTTCACCTCCTGCTGCCCCGCCTGGGTGCGCTATGTCGAGCAGGAGCGGCCGCAGTTTCTGAAGAACCTCTCCTCCGCCCTCTCGCCCATGCAGATGTTCGCGACCGTGCTCAAGGATCGCTATCGCGTCAGGGACGCCGAGGACGGCCGCACGACCTTCCACATCGCGATCATGCCCTGCACGGCGAAGAAGATGGAGGCCGGCCGACCCGAATTCCGCCGTTTCGGCGTGCCGAACGTCGACCTCGTGCTCACGACGCAGGAGGTCATCAAGATGATCAAGGAATCCGGCATCCGCTTCCAGCTGCTGGAGAAGGAGTCTCCCGACCTGCCGTTCGGCATGGGCTCGGGCGCGGCCGAGATCTTCGGCACCAGCGGCGGCGTCGCGGAGGCGGTGCTCCGCCACTGCCTGCCCGACAAGTCCAAGAACGCCCTGCGCCTGCTCGAGCACAGCGGTCTGCGCGGCAGCGATCCGATCCGCTTCGCGACGGTGCCCGTCGGCGGGCGCGACGTGCGCGTCGCGGTCGTGCACGGGCTCAGCAGCGCCGCAAAGCTGCTCGACCAGATCGAGCGCGGCGAGGTGCAGGTCGACCTGGTCGAGGTCATGTCCTGCCGCACGGGCTGCGTCGGCGGCGCGGGCCAGCCCTACGCGCTGATGTCCGGCAAGCTGCGCCGCGCCGCGGGTCTCTATGAGATCGACCGCAGCGCCATGTTCAAGCGCGCCGAGCGCAACCCGGTGCTCAACGGCATGTACGCCGAGGATCTGGGCGCGCGCTCACACGAGCTGCTGCACCACGCTTATGCTCCGGACGACACGCAGCCGTAACACAGGTTTCGATCATATTCGATCATAAGGGACGGCGCAGCCCTTCGGCTGCGCCGTCCCTTATTTTCTCTGTGCCGCATTTACCGCTCGCGCTGCGCGGCGCAGCAGCCCGGGCACGGCCGGAAGCCCTGCCGCTCCGCCTCCGCGCGTGAGGGCAGGAGCGCGTGGTTCGCGCCTCCCGGCAGGTATTCGCAGCGCGGCGTGTGGTAAACACGCGTGTTCACGTTGCCGATCACGGACTCCTCCTCGCTGAGCACGGCGCCCGTGCCGAGCGTCGGTGCGCGGCGCCGCGCGTACACGTTGACCGGCGCGGTCTCGAAGCGCGTCAGCCGATCCTGCGCGGGATCGTAGCGGTAGCGCGCGTCGAACAGCGGCAGCGCGCAGCGGCTGCAAAAGTCGCCCAGCGCCGCGAGCGAGTCCTCCCGCTCCGGCAGGCGCGGCGCGTCCGCTTCGTCGTAGTTCACGACGGCGACCGGGCTTGCGTGGTTGTATTCCAGGCAGACCCAGCCCAGGCCCTTCGGCGCGACCGGCAGGCCGCGCGCGGCATGGGTGTGCTCCAGCGCGGCATCCCGCCAATCGGTGCGTTCCTTTTTCACTTTCGGCATCCGACGACCTCCTCGATGCGCCGGCGTGTGGTCTCGATGCAGTTCGGGTCGTTGTCGATCCCGATGAACCGCCGCCCCATCTGTGCGCAGACGACGCCCGTCGCGCCGCCGCCGACGAAGGGATCGAGGATCACGTCGCCGGGGTAGGTGTGCTTGTCAAGGATGGAGGCCATCCCGCTGACCGACTGGCCCCATCCGTGGAAGCGCTTGTCGTTGTTGTTCACGTCGCTGCGGCACACGTCGCCGAACCAGTCGCCCTCGTAGCGGCCCTTGGAAAAGATCAGCAGCGGCTTCCAGAAGGTCACGACGCGGCGCTGCCACAGCTGCACCGCCTGCCCGCCCGGGGTCAGGTAGGCCGACGTCCAGTGGTAGTCCAGCTCGCTTGAGAGCAGGCGCATGACCTCCGGCAGGTAGCTCTGCCCGGCCATCACGATCAGCAGGCCGCCCGGCTTGAGCACGCGGCGCGCCAGCGCGCCCAGATCGCTCATCAGCGGCAGGTATTCGTGCGGATACGGCGGATCGGTGATGATGAAATCCACAGATTCGTCCGCCAGCACGTCGCTCAGATCCTCCCGCACGTCGCGGCAGTAGAGGCGCACATCCTCCATCGAAGCGAGCGGCTCGCCGTGCTTGCGGCGGGCCTTTTCCTCCCTGCGGCGCTGTTTGCGCAGCGCCTTCACCGCGGCAGCGACGCTCGTCCGCCCGCTCTCCAGATTCTTGAGCCGCCGCTCCGAAAGATACGCCAGCTCCGCCTCCGAAAGGCCCGCCTGCCGCAGCTGCTCCGTGATCTGCTCCCGCGTCTCCACCATTCCGTCCACCGTCCTCATCCCGTCGGTCTCGGCAAAACGGCCCGTTTTGCCGAGATCGATTATATCATATCGGGCGAAGATGACAATCCTTTTCTTTTTTCGCGCTCCGCGCGATACAAAAGCGGCGTTTTGTCTTGACAAGACGGTTTCGGTTTATTAAAATATTTTCAGGATGATTGATTTTTTTGAAACGGAGGCGACGTATCTGTGGAGATCCGCAATCTGATCACCTTCCTGAAGGTGACCGAGCTCAAGAGCTTTTCCCGCGCCGCCGAGGCGCTGGACTATTCGCAGTCCGCCGTCACGGTGCAGATCCAGCAGCTCGAGCGCGAGCTTGGCGTGCAGCTGTTCGACCGCATCGGCAAAAACGTCTCGATCACGCAGTACGGCACGGATTTCATCTCTTACGCGCGCGACGTGGTGAGCGCCGTGACCCGCGCCTCCTCCTTTGCCATGACCCACACCGACCTCACGGGCACGGTGCGCGTCGGCACGCTCGACTCGCTGATGACCGCCTCGTTCGCCGAGATCGCGCCTGAGTTCCACCGCCGCTTCCCGCACGTGCTGGCCAACATCCACGGCGACAGCGTGTCCGGCCTCAAGGAGATGCTCGTGAAGAACGAGCTCGACCTCATCTATACGCTGGATACGCAGCTCCACGATCCGCAGTTCGTCAAGGTGTTCGAGGCCGGCGAGGAGATCGTCATCGTCACCAACGCCGACAATCCGCTGACCGGCCGGGGCGAGCTTACGCTGGCCGATCTCGTGGGGCACCCGTTCATCCTGATGAACCACAACAACGCCTACCGCGACCAGTTCGACCACGAGCTTGCGCGCAACGGCCTCGCCATCGAGCCCTTTCTTGAGCTGGAGACCGACGTTCTTGCCCTGCGCCTGATCCGCGAGAATCCGGAGTTTCTCTCCGTTCTGCCGCGCTACACCGTGCAGCGCAGCATCCATGAGCGGAATCTCGCCATCCTTCCCGTCCGCGACTGTCGGATGCAGCAGTGGCGCCAGATCCTCTACCACAAGAACAAGGTGCTCACGCCGCAGATCCAGGGCATGCTGGACGTGATTCTTGAGGCGGCCAAGCGCCCCTTCTGACCGACCCGAAAAGAGACCGCCCGCAGCGGAAGCGGCGGGCGGTCTCTTATTCCGAACCTTGCCGGGCCTCCCGTCCGCTGGCGGAGTGGCGTTTTCCGCCGCGAGGAATACCGGGCGGCGCAGGATGCCGAGCGGAAGCTGACGGCGGCGTATGAGGCCGCAGCGAAGGCTGCAGATGAGATCAGCAGAAATGAAAACGCCGCCACAGGGGGCGGCGAGAAGCGATATTCGATTAAAAACACATCAAAGTTAACGCTAAAACAACAGTTGAAACTGTACAACGACGGTAAAATGCAAACAAGTGATGCATTTTATTTTGGCGAAACGCCGCCTGATCTTATTCGGTCTGGTTTACAAAGGCAATCGCTTGCTATGACGATTGATGATTTCAAAAAATCGACAAAAGAAAAGCATAATGTACCGTGGCGGGTGCTTAAAGACTTGGAAAGAAATCTGAGAAAGCCGCTGTTTTCCGTCGGAATTGGTAACCGTATTGCGTTTGTAATTGACGATGTTGATAGATCCGGAAAGCAGATTCTTGTCGCAATAAACGGCAATTCTGTAATGGATCGTAAGCCCATCAATACGATTGAAAGCGTTTATGGGATTCAAACACCGGAATTGTGGATTCAAAATCAAATCGGTAAAAAGATCGTGATTTACGACGAAAAAAGAGCAAACGCCTATCTCCAGACCTACGGCTACTTGGCCTTGGTGGGAGACGGAGTTCACTCTTTTGACCAAATTGTACCAGATGCATTTCCAAAAGTAAAGAAAAAGTTTTCGCTGAAAGATTCCGTTGTAGACGTCGGCGTCCTTCAGCGAAAACTTTCTCTTGACAGTTTTCCCGCTCTGTGCTTTACTGTCATTAGAAGCACCCGATGTGGGCAGAGCCGTCCCTTTACCGTATCGGTAAACACGACTGCGCGGACCCTCGGGTGCTTTTGTCATATCAATTCTGACATCTACAACCGCACCGCCATGCTGAAAGAAGCGACGGTGGACCGTTATCTGAAGGACTACGCAACGCCGAGCAGCCCAAACTATGCGCAGGCGTACATCACGCGCATGGCCCCCGCGGACTTTGTGCGGCTGACCACGAGCAAGGCGGGCTGGGAAATCATCGCCCAGCAGACCGGCGAGTTGGATCTTCAGGAGATGGAGTCGGCCAACATATATCAGCCGATTCAGCTGTGGATCGACCACGAGACCGGCGAAATCAGCGGACACGAAGGGCGGCACCGCGCGATGGCACTTGACCGCGCCGGCGTGCGCAGCATCCCCGTGCTGCTTTTCGACAGCGGGAACAAGTACAGCAAGCAGGCGATCGACAGCCTGACGCTGACCGGTCAGAATTTCGGTAAAACGTGGAGCGACGCCACCGTCACCGTGCGCGACGTGCAGCCGCTGAGCTATGCCAACCGCGACGCCGTGATTGAGAACTTTGCCACGCAGCCGAAGATGGAACAGACCGCCGAACAGTATGGACGGAAGACGGCGCGGTACAGCATCAAGTCCGACAGCAAGGCCGCCGAACAGCTCCAGCGCGAGATCAATTCCGCCGGGCTTGTGCTCACGTCGAAGGACAACAACAAGAACAATCTGCGGATCAGGGCGTGGATCAAAGAGCATCATCCTGAGCTTGCCGACCGCGTCAGGTTCTTCAACGACAAAAGCACCGGAACGGTCACCGTACGGCAAACGCCCGCCGCTTCCGCGGCGGGCGGTCTTCTTTTTATTCGCAGCCCTCGCAATGTGCGCAGTCGGGAAACAGGCTGTGGTCGTATTCGATGCCGTGCCGGTCGTAATAGTCCTTGAGCGCGGCCTTGATCGCCTCCTCCGCCAGCACGGAGCAGTGCAGCTTGTGCGCGGGCAGCCCGTCGAGCGCCTCGACCACCGCTTTGTTCGACAGCGCCAGTGCCTCGGACACAGGGTGACCCTTGATGAGCTCCGTCGCCATCGAGCTGGAGGCGATCGCGCTGCCGCAGCCGAAGGTTTCGAACTTCGCGTCCGCAACCGTATCGCCCTCGATCTTCAGGTAGATCTTCATGATGTCGCCGCACTTGGCGTTGCCCACCTCGCCGACGCCGTCCGCATCCTCGATCACGCCGACGTTGCGCGGGTTGCGGAAGTGATCCATCACCTTTTCGCTGTAAAGTGCCATGCCTTTTCACCCTTTCTCACAGAATAAATTGCCGCTCGCCGCTTTGCAGCTCGCGCCACACCGGGGACATGCCGCGCAGGTAGGCCACCGCCTCCCCGACGCAGCGGATCAGATAGTCGATTTCCTCCTCGGTCACGTCCTCGCCGAGGCTCAGACGGAGCGAGCCGTGCGCCACGTCGTGCACGCGGCCGATCGCCAGCAGCACGTGGCTGGGGTCGAGCGAGCCGGAGGTACACGCGCTGCCGGAGGAAGCGCAGATGCCCTTGTCGTCGAGCAGGATCAGCAGCGACTCGCCCTCGATCCCCTCAAAACAGAAATTCACGTTGCCCGGCAGGCGCTGCGCCGGGTCGCCGTTGAGCGCGCTGTGGGGGATGGCCGCCAGGCCCGTGATCAGCCGGTCGCGCAGCGGGATCAGGCGGGCGGCGTTTGCCTCGCGGTTCGCGCAGGCCTCCTCCAGCGCCGCCGCCATGCTCACGATGCCTGCCACGTTCTCCGTTCCGGCGCGCTTGCCGCGCTCCTGTGCGCCGCCCTCGATCAGGTTCGTCAGGCGGACGCCGCGCCGCGCGTACAGCGCGCCCACGCCCTTCGGGCCGTGGAACTTGTGCGCCGAGAGCGACAGCAGATCCACGTTCTGCGCCGTCACGTCGATCGGGACATGGCCGACGGCCTGCACCGCATCCGTGTGGAACAGCACGCCCCGCGCGCGGCAGACGGCGCCGATCTCTTTGATCGGCAGGATCGTGCCGATCTCGTTGTTCGCGGCCATCACCGTCACAAGGCAGGTGTCCTCCCGGATCGCCTCCGCCACCTGCGCGGCCGTGATGAGGCCGGTGACCGGCGCGGGCCGCAGCAGCGTGACCTCCCAGCCCTCCTTTTCCAGCCGCTTGAGCGTGTGCAGCACCGCGTGGTGCTCGATGGCGGTGGATATGATGTGCTTCTTTCCCTTCCGCTCGCCCAGCTTCGCCGCCGAGACGATGGCCTGGTTGTCCGCCTCGCTGCCGCCGGAGGTGAAGGTGATCTCGCCCGGCTGACAGCCGAGCAGCTTTGCCACGCGCGCCCGCGCGTCGGCCAGGGCCTCGTCCGCGCGCTGTCCGGCGCTGTGGATGCTCGAAGGATTGCCGTAGATCGTGTCCAGATACGGCAGCATCGCCTCAATCGCTCTGCGGCTCATCCGTGTGGTGGCCGCATTATCCGCATAGATCTGCATAATGTCTCTCCTGCTTTTCCGATTTGACCCTGCGCCCGGCCCGGTCGGTTTGTTCGGGCTCGCTCTCTCGTGTTCGGGATCCCCGCTCCGAAACCGCGCTCCACAGCCGCTCTCCCGGCGCGATCGGCCAAATCCTCAAATCAATATATACCTACTTAGTAGGTATATATTAAAGATAGCACAACTCCACTGCTCTGTCAATGGTGAAAATGAGCGGAAAGCCGTGTTTTTGCAGTGAAAAAACGGGACGGCCGCACAGGGCCGTCCCGTTCGTTTTTGCTGCGTTTTTGCTGCGTTTTGCCGCTTTACTCCTCGTTCTTGTCCTCGGTTTCGAAGTCCGAAGCGTCGAACTCCAGGCGGGCGCCGCAGTTCGGGCACTCGAGCGCGCCGTCCTCAAGGTAGGACTCGTCGAAATAGATCTTCTCCTCGCACTCGGGGCAGGTCGTAGCGTAGCAGAGCTCCTCCTCGTCGCCCAGCTCGTCGTCCTCGTCGTCATCGTCATAGACGATGTCTTCCACGTCGCTCAGGTCATCGCTCACGACGTCGAGCCCGTCGCCGAGCTCCATGACCTCGTCCGTCAGATCCTCGATCTCGAGCGTGACCTCGTCGAGCACGTCGATGATCGCCGCAAACAGCTTGCCCTCATCCGAGGCGCGGTCGATCTTCAGGCCCTCCATCAGGCCCTTGAGGTAGGCGACTTTTTCGGAAACACCCATGGCAAAAACTCCTTTCCGCAAATGCGTTTGTTTCGTTCGGTTAGTATGCTTACTTCGCGCGGCCGATATACTCGCCGGTGCGCGTGTCGATCTGGATCTTGTCGCCCTCGTTGATGAACAGCGGCACGCGAACCTCGGCGCCGGTCTCGACGGTGGCGGGCTTGAGGGTGTTGGTGGCGGTGTTGCCCGCGAGACCCGGCTCGGTCTTGGTGACCTCGAGGTCCATGAAGTTCGGGCACTCGATGCCGAACACGTTGCCCTTGTAGGAGAGCACCTTGCACACGGTATTCTCCGTCACGAAGCGGAACGGGTCGCCCAGCATATCCTTGCCGATGGGGACCATCTCGAAGGTCTCCTGATCCATGAAGTAATAGAGGTCGCCGTCCGCATAGCTGTAAGCCATGTCCTTGCGCTCGATGAACGCCTCCTCGAACTTCGCCGTGGGGTTGAACGACGTCTCGGTGACGCCGCCCGTGATGACGTTCTTCATCTTGGTGCGCACAAACGCCGCGCCCTTGCCGGGCTTGACGTGCTGGAACTCAACGACCTGATAGACCTTCCCGTCCATCTCGAAGAGCTTGCCGTTTCTGAAATCGCCAGCGGTGATCGTTGCCATAATCGTATCCTCCCTATTCCCGAGGAAATCGGGCAGCGACTTCCTCTGTATGTTAGTAAGTGGCTTATAACCTTTCGTATTTTACCGTATCGATACCGTGATTGCAAGACCTTTTCACGGTTTTGCGCTATTTTTTTGTCCTTCCGCTCCGCTCGTCGCGCGCGCAGGCGCGCTTGAACGGCTCCTGCAGCGCGTGCAGCACGCGGTTCCACGCGCCGACCGGCCCGCCCTTCGGCTCGACCATCAGCGCGGTGAGGCCCGCGCGCTTCGCGCCCAGCACGTCAGTGAGCAGCTTGTCGCCCAGCATCGCGGCGTGCGCCGCCGTCTCCTCAGCCTCGGCCAGCGCGCGCAGATAACCGCGGCGCGCAGGCTTCCCCGCGTGCCCGACGAAGCGGATGCCCAGCGAGGCGCAGAAGCGCTCGACCCGCTTCGAGGAGCGGTTGTTCGAGAGGATCACCGGCGTGACGCCGGCGGCGCGCAGCCCGTCGATCCAGGCGCGCAGCGCCGCGTCCGGCTCGCCCTGCCGCTTGGGCGCCAGCGTATAATCCAGATCGCACAGCAGCAAACGCACGCCGAGGCGCTGCAAAAACGCCGGCGTGACCGCGCCGTAATCGTCGAACACCCAGTCGGGCCGCAAAGAAACGGGCATAGCTGCCTCCTTCGCCGCATAGAGTTTTTTCGATTTTATCACAGGAACCCGTCCGTGACAAGAGGTGAGCCAGCGTGACCATATATCTTGCCCTGACGCCGGATCGGCGCGTGCCGCTCCGCTCTGCCCTGCCCGCGCACGTCGCCTGGGCGATCGACGCGCAGGGCGCGCTGGCACGCAGCGCGCCGGCGGAGGCCGTCCGCGGCGGGCTGATGGCGCTCTCCGACCGCTGCGCGGGCCCGCTGCCGGAGCCGGACGCGCTCTGCCGCGCGGTCGCGCGCGAATGCGCCGCGCAGCGCTGCCGCGGCGTGCTGGCGGACTTCGACGCGCCGGTGCATCCCGACCGTCTCACCTTTCTTGAGGCGCTCGCAGCGCGTCTGACCGGGGAAAACCGGACGCTCTACGTCCCGCAGAGCTACGCCGTGCCGCGCGCCCGCGTGCTGATCTGCACCGCCGTTTCGGGCGGCACGCTGCGCGAGCATCTGACCGACGCGATCGCCCGCTTCGGCGCGCAGCGCCTCGCGCTGGACGCGCAGCGCCTTGCGATGGATTTCACGCTGCCCTCGCCCCGCGGCGAAGGGCGGCCGCTCTCGCCCGCCGCGCTCTATGCGCTGCGCGGGCGACACCGCGCCGCCGTGTTCTGGTCCGGCGAGCTCTGCGCGCGCTATTTCACCTGTCGCGAGGGCGCGGAGACACACTTCGTCCTCTTCGACGACGCGGACAGTCTGCGCCGCAAGCTGCGCCTGGGCGAAAGCCTCGGCGTCCGGGAGGCGTTTTTCATGCTGCCGGAGGTCGAGGATCTCTGGCCGGAGCTGCTGTGACGCGAGCGCCGTTTTTTGAACGCCGAAAAAAGGAAGCGCCGCCCAATGGGCGGCGCTTCCTTTTTCGATCAATAGAAACGCTTGTTGCGGTTCTTGCGGGCTGCTTCGCTCTTCTTGCGGCGCTTGACGCTGGGGCTCTCATACGCCTCTCTGCGGCGCACCTCCGCCACGATACCCGCCTTGGCGCAGCTTCTCTTGAAGCGCTTGAGCGCGCTATCCAGAGATTCGCCTTCCTTGACGCGGACTTCGGACATCTATATTTCCCTCCCTCCGATGCGCCCGGCTTGATCCAGGGCGCTCAGTAGAGCCATTCCACATGACTAACGGAGTTATTTTACAGGATAGGCATGGGCTTGTCAACAACTTTTTTGCTTTTTTCAAAAATCGCGCTCACTGCGGCCGGACGATCAGGTTGATGAGCTTGTTTCTGACCAGGATCGTCTTGACGATCTGCATGCCCTCGAGCGCGCGGGCGACCCGCTCGTTCGCCTGAGCTGCGGCGAGAACGGTCTCCTCCGCGCTGTCGGTCGGGACGGTGACGGTGCCGCGCAGCTTGCCCTGCACCTGCACCGCCATCTCCACCGCGGCGGCGACGGTCTTGCGCTCGTCATACTCCGGCCAGGAGGTCTGCATGGCCATCTTCCCTGTTTCGGCGGCGAAGCCCATGAGCTCCCACATCTCCTCGACCATGTGCGGCGCGAAGGGCGAGAGCATCAGCAGCAGCGCCCTGAGATCGCCGCGGGAGAGACCGTTCGCGTAGAACTCGTTGACCATGGACATGAGCGCCGCGATCGCGGTGTTCATCTTCAGCTCGTCGATATCGCTCGTGACCTTTTTGATCGTGCGGTGGACGACGGCCTCGTTCTTCGCGGAGATGCCGGCCTCGTCCGTCACCATGTCCATCAGGTTCCAGCAGCGGTCGAGGAAGCGCTTGGAGCCCTTGACCGCCTCGTCCGACCAGGTGGCCGTCTTTTCAAAGTCGCCGATGAACATGATATAGAGGCGCATCGTGTCCGCGCCGTAGGCGCGGATCACGTCGTCCGGATTGACGACGTTGCCGAGCGACTTGGACATCTTGACCGCCGGGCGCAGCGCCTGGCTGCCGTACTTGTCGATCAGGGCCTGCTTCTCCTCCTCGGTCGCGGCAAGGCCGACATAGTGCGGGTTCTGGCCGAGGATCATGCCGTGGCTCGTGCGGCGGGCGTAGGGCTCCTTCGTGTGCACGACGCCGATGTCGTAGAGGAACTTGTGCCAGAAACGGGAGTAGAGCAGATGCAGCGTCGTGTGCTCCATGCCGCCGTTGTACCAGTCCACGGGACCCCAGTACTCCTCCGCCGCCTGCGACACGGGCGCGGCGTCGTTCTTCGGATCCATATAGCGCAGATAGTACCAGCTCGAGCCCGCCCACTGGGGCATGGTGTCGGTCTCGCGCTTCGCGGGGCCGCCGCATTTGGGGCAGGTCGTGTTGACCCAGTCGGTCATCTTGGAGATCGGGCTCTCGCCGTCGTCCGTCGGCTCGTAGTTGTCCACCTGCGGGAGGACGAGAGGAAGCTGCTCCTCCGGCACCGGCACCCAGCCGCACGTCGGGCACGAGACCATCGGGATCGGCTCGCCCCAGTAACGCTGGCGGGAGAAGACCCAGTCGCGCAGCTTGTAGTTGACTTTCTCTTTGCCCCAGCCCTGCGCCACGGCGTATTCCTTCATGGCGGGGATCGCGTCCTTCACGGTCATGCCGTTCAGGAAGCCGGAGTTGACCATGATGCCCGTATCGTCCTTGAGGGTGAAGGCCTCCTTCGTGATGTCGCCGCCGCGGACGACCTCGACGATGGGCAGGCCGAACTTCGTGGCAAACTCCCAGTCGCGCTGGTCGTGGCCCGGCACGCCCATGACGATGCCCGTGCCGTAGCCCATGAGCACATAGTCCGAGACGAACATCGGCACGGCCTTGCCCGTCGCCGGGTTGATCGCCTCGACGCCCGCGAGGCGCACGCCGGTCTTGTCCTTGTTGAGCTCGCCGCGCTCAAAATCGGATTTGCGGGAGGCGGCGTCCTGATAGGCGGCGACCTCGTCCCAGTTCGCGATGCGGTCCCGCCACTTCCTGAGCAGCGGATGCTCCGGCGAGATGACCGTGTAGGTCACGCCGAACAGCGTATCCACGCGCGTGGTGTAAACGGTCACGTCGTCGCCCATGTTGGTCCGGAACGTGACCTCCGTGCCCGTCGAACGGCCGATCCAGTTGCGCTGCTGGGTCTTGACGCGCTCGATATAGTCCAGCTCGTCCAGATCGTCGACGAGGCGCTCGGCGTACTTTGTGATGGCCAGCATCCACTGGCTCTTCTCCTTCCGGACGACCGGCGCGCCGCAGCGCTCGCATACGCCCTCGACGACCTCCTCGTTCGCGAGCACGCACTTGCACGACGTGCACCAGTTCACCGGCATCGTGGTCTTATAGGCCAGCCCATGCTTGTACATCTGCAGGAAAATCCACTGCGTCCACTTGTAGTAGTTCGGATCGGTCGTGTCCACGCAGCGATCCCAATCGAAGCCGTAGCCCAGCATCTTGAGCTGCTTGACGAAGTTCTCAATGTTGCGCTTCGTGATGACGGCGGGGTGGATGTGGTTCTTGATGGCGAAATTCTCCGTCGGCAGACCGAAGGCGTCGAAGCCGATGGGGAACAGCACGTTGTAGCCCTGCATGCGCTTCTTGCGGGCGATCACGTCCATCGCTGTGTAGGGACGCGGGTGCCCGACGTGCAGACCCGCGGCGGAGGGATACGGGAACTCGACCAGACCGTAGAACTTGGGCTTGTCCGTCTCTCCGGTCACGGCGGCGTAGGGCTTCGTTTCTTCCCAGCGCTGCTGCCATTTTTTCTCGATCGCAGCAAAATCGTACTTCATGGGACGTTCTCTCCTTTGTTGAAAGCAATGAATTTCGTTCTCAGCGCCTCGACCGCGCGGTGCAGCAGGCAGCCGAGCGCGATGTTGACGAGAAACATGACGAGGTAATAGAACCGGTTCGACGGTCCGAAGGATACGAGGCGGCGCAGCAGCGCCGTCTGCGAAAAGACGCTCACGTTGAGCAGGTAGATCTCGAGGCTGCTGCCGCCGATCAGGCGCAGGACGCGCCGCGGCGCGGCGAGCAGCGGCAGCTTTTCAAACAGCAGGCACAGCGCCAGCAGCGCCGGCACCGTGGTGAGCAAAAACGCGTGAGCCAGCGGGAAAAAGATTGGCTGGCGGTCATTGAGCGGATAGAGCAGCCGCGTGTAGGCCAGGCCGAGCGCGAGACAGACGCCCCAGAACGCTGCGGCGCGCGCCGTGACGGGCCGGTCGTCCAGCACGTACAGCCCGATCAGCAGGCCGAGCAGCAGCACCGGCAGGCGGTAAAACACGTCCATATACTGCCACCAGCCCTCCTGCATCAGCCATTGGCAGAGCAGCAGGAGCAGCAGGATGCCCGCAGCCGTTGCCGCCTCGCGCCGCTTCGCGCGGCGCAGACGCGCGAGCAGGGGCGGCGTCAGCGCGTAAAAGATCATCGCGCCCGCGACGTACCAGTTGAACGCTCCAGGGCTGCGCACCCAATAGTACAGCAGCGTGCCGTTCCACACGAGGGCCGACCAGGGCGCGCCGTCGTGCAGGATCAGAAAGATCGTATAGGGCACCATCACGAGGAAATACGCCGGCAGGATGCGCGAGGCGCGGCGGCGCAGGAAGGCGCCGTACTCCGTCCGCCGCGTCGAGAGCGAGCTCACCAGCCCGACCGACGAGAGCAGCACGAACATGTCCACCCCGCCGAAGCCCGCGGCGCGGAAGCGGTTGAGCCAGCCCAGACCGAGATCCAGATCCCAGGCGTGGAAGCACATGACCCAGAGCATCGCGACGCCCATCAGCTCGGCGCGGTATTTGCTCAGCACCCGATAGCTCATGGCAGTCTCCGCTGTTTATTCCTTCGTCAGCACGCCGCTGAGGTCGACTTCCTTCCCGTCGGCCCACAGGTGTTCGAGCGAATAGAACGCGCGCGCCTCGGTGTTGAACACGTGCACCGCCACGCAGCCGTAGTCCAGCAGGACCCAGGTGCCGCCGCGGTAGCCCTCGCGGTGGAGCGGCTCCTCTCCGGCGGCGCTCAGCTCCTTCTCCACCTCATCGCACAGGGCATTGATCTGCGTGTTCGAGCTGCCCGTGCAGATGACGAAATAGTCCGCAAGCGTCGTGATCTTGTCGATCTGCAGCACCTTGATGTCCTTGCCCTTCTTTGCGTCCAGCGCCCTGGCGGCGGTGAGCGCGAGCTCCTTTGCGTTCAGCATGATGTGATACTCCTTTTCTTTCGTCGTGCGGCGCGCCTCAGGTGCCGCTCTCGCCGCCCGGCGTCTCCGGGGCGGGCTCGGGCGCCGGCGCGGGGTCGGTCGGCTCGGTCGGTTCGGCGGGCTCGGTCGGTTCGGCGGGCTCCGTCGTCCCGCTCGGCTCCGGCGTCGGCATCGGGTCGGTGATCTCGCCCGGGGCCGGATCGGCCGTGATCGGGCCGGGCTCCGGGTCAACGGTCTCCCCCGGCGTCGGCTCGGGTGCGGGCTCGGGCGTCGGCTTCACGGGCGGCTGCGCGGCGCGGGTATCCGCCACGTAGCCCGTGGAGGACGAGACGCTCCCGTCGCGGTTGATGGACATGACGTCGAGATTGCCAAGCGTCACGTTCGCCTGATAGGGATTGAAGTGCGCGTTGACCAGCTCGATCAGCTCGTTCGGATAGACCGTCACGTAGGACAGGTTTGCGCCGACCGAGCGGCTCCAGGCGCTGGCGTAATAGTTGCAGGGCATCGCGTAAGTATTGAAATCGTCCAGCTTGAGACGGACCGCCTGCTGGGCGAACCAGAGCATCTCGCCGAGCTCCAGATCGCTCTCGACGTTGCGCTCGAAGATCTCGACGTAGCCCTTGATCTTCGTCCAGTTCTTCAGCGCGAGGCACTGCTTGAGCGTGGCCTTCAGGAAGGCCTGCTGCGTCTCGATGCGGCCCACGTCGTCATAGCCCTTGGTGTTGTCGTTGTTGTGCCGCCAGCGGACAAGGCCCATCGCGTCCGTGCCGTTGAGGGTCTGGAGGCCCTGCTTGAGGTGGATGTGCAGATCCTGGAAGCGGTCGTCGTAATCGCGGTCCTCCGGCACGTAGAATTCCACGCCGCCGATCAGATCGACGAGCTCGACAAAGGCGTTCAGGTCGATCTTGACGTAGTAATCCGGTGTAAAGCCGACCAGCTTGCCCACGTGCTTTTTCAGGCCGTTGATGCCATACACGCCGTAAACGGAGTTGATCTTCTTGATGTCCCACGGCACGTTGACCATCGTGTCGCGCAAAATGCTCATGAGGCTGAGCTTCTGGTTGGCGACGTCATAGCTCACGAGCATGATCGTGTCGGTATTGCTGCCCTCCTTGTCCGTGCCGAGCAGGAGGAAGGTGTAGTAATCCTTCTTCCGCTCGCCGGAGAGCGCCGGATGCACGGCGTCGCTGTCCTCGATGACGTCGGGCCAGTTGTCCGGCTGCACGGGATCGGGCGCGGAGGTGCCGCTGTGCGTCTCGCTGCCCGGCCGCGTGGGATCCGGCAGGATCGGCGCGTGGATCTGGCTGAGAAAGCGCGCGCCGAGGATGCAGCCCGCCGTCAGCAGCGCGAGCACGACGCAGCCGATCATCCGCCCCGGATGGGCGAACAGCCGCCGGATCTGCTTCCACGCGTCGTCGCAGTTCTCCTCATAGAAAGTCTGCGCCGCCAGAAGATCGTCATTCGGTTGTCTGTTGAGTCTCCGCGGTTGTGCCATGGTCTTTCATTCTCCGTAACAAGTCTTCCCGTGCGTTCACGGTGTTGTGGTGGGCGTTCTCCCCCGTCTCCTCCAGGCTCATGGTAAACGCCAGCAGCAGTCCGCCGTCCAGATCGGCCCACACTGCCCGGCGCAGCTCCTCCACGCCGTCGAAATCGCGGGTGGGCTCCATGTAGTCGGCCAGATAGATGATCTTTTCCAGCAGGGTCATCCCGGGGCGGCCCGTGGTGTGCCAACGGATCGCGCCGCAGATCTCCTCGTCCGCGCCGAACACGCTGCGCGCAAGCGCGGCGCCGGTGACCGCGTGGAGCAGTCTGGGCGCGCGGCGCTCGCCCTCGTCCGGCGCGATGCCGTACCTTTCGCACAGCGCAAGCTGCTCCTGCGGGGAAAAGCGCTTCGTGCTGTCGTGCAGCAGCGCGGCGACGCGCGCCTTTTCTACGTCCGCGCCGTACCGCTGCGCGAGGGCGGCGGCCGTCGCCTCCGTTCCCAGCACATGCGCCCGGCGCTTCGCCTTGAGATAGCTCATGGCGATGGGGCGCAGCTCCTCTATGGTAAGACGTTCCAGATCGAGATTTGTTCCGTACAAATGCTCGCGCAGGAGATAGCCGTACACGGCGGGGTCGAGATACGCCGCGCCGCCGCCCTGCGGCAGCGCCGCGCGCAGCTCGGTGGACGAGACCTCGACCACGTCCGCGACCGTGAGCGTTTTGATCCGCGCGCCGGGATACGCCGCACGGAGGCGGCGCTGCTGCCGCGCAAAGGCGGCGGATTCGTCGCTCCTGCTGCGGCTGAAGGCGCACAGGCCCGCATAGCCGAGGATCTCCTCCGGCGCGCGCCAGGTATGGAAGCTCAGGAACATGTCCGAGCCCATCAGCAGCCACAGCTCGTCGTCCGGATGCTGCGCGCGCAGGGCACGTAGCGTGTCCACCGTGAAGCTCTTGCCCGCGCGGTCGATCTCCAGGCGGAGCACCTCCGCCTCGACGCCCGTGTCCAGCGCGATGCGCTCGGCCATGTACTGCGTCATCGCAAGGCGGTGCTCCGCCGGCGGCGTATTCTCGGCCAGCGCCTTGTGCGGCGGGATGCCCGCCGGGATCAGCAGCAGCCGGTCCGCCTTCAGCCGGCGCACCGCGGCGGCCGCAGCCGCCTGATGTCCCAGGTGCGGCGGGTTGAAGCTGCCGCCGTAGACCGCGATCCTCAAGGCTGCGCCCTCTTCCTGTCCCGCACGAGAACGATCTTGTCCTTCTTGTCCTTTTTATGCGTCTCGCGGTAGAGCACGAACTTCGTTCCGATGACCTGCACCGGCTCGCTGCGCGTCAGGCGCGAAAGCTCCTCGCAGGCCTCGCGCGCGGTCAGAAGACTGTTTTCCAGCGCGCGGCACTTGATGAGCTCGCGCGCTTCGAGCGCATTGTCCGCCTGGCGGACGAGATTGTCGCCGATGCCGTCCTTCCCGATGATGACCACCGGCTCGAGCGGGTTGGCGAGCGCGCGCAGCTGCGCGCGCTGCTTGCTTGTCAGTTCCATAGAATCCCTCTCACCTGCTCAGGTATGCCTCGAGCGTCTCTTTGAACGCACGCAGCGCCTTGCCGCGGTGCGAGATCTCCGCCTTCTCCCCGCCCGTGAGCTGCGCGAAGGTCTTGCGCAGCTCCGGCACAAAAAAGACCGGATCGTAGCCGAAGCCGTTTTCGCCCATCGGGGCGAAGGCGATCGTGCCCTCGCACTCGCCGTCCGCGCTGAGCACGTCCCCGTTCGGAAACGCGCAGACGATCGTCGTGTGGAAGCGCGCGCGGCGGCTCGTCTGCCCGCGCATGTTCTCCAGCAGCAGACGGCAGCGGCCTGCATCGTCCAGTCCCTCGCCGCCGTAGCGCGCCGAGTAGACGCCGGGACCGCCGTTGAGCGCGTCGACGCACAGGCCCGAATCGTCCGCGATCGCGGGCAGGCCCGTCGCCTCCATCACGGTCTTCGCCTTGAGCAGCGAATTCTCCGCGAAGGTCTCGCCGGTCTCCTCGACCTCGATCGCAAGGCCAAGCTCCGCCTCGGACACGATCTCCACACCGAGAGTACCGAGGATCTCGGCCATCTCCTTCTGTTTTTTGGGGTTCTGCGTCGCCAGAACGAATGTCATCTCAATCGACCTCCCACGGGTCCTTTTTTCGCCGCTCTGCGCGGCGCTTTTCCTGTTTTTCTTCCGCACGCTGCGCCTCGTATTCCTTGCGGCGACGCTCCAGCTTGTCTGTAAAGTCTTTCAGCTTGCGGTCCGCCTTGGCCAGCGGCTCTTCATAGTCCCGCACGGGCACGAGCACGATGCGGCAGTCCGGGCAGTAATGCGCCTCGGCCCGCTCGGCCGTCATGAAGCGCGGCTCGCTCAGGCGCAGGCCGCGCTCTGCGCCGAACCAGGGATCAAGATCGTCCTCGATCCACTCCACCCGGCCGCGGTAGCCCGGGATCACGCCCGCGCGCATCTCTTTTTTGCAGTAGGGACACTCCATGCCGGGCACCTCCCGTCAGATAAAGTTGCGCAGGTACTCCTTCGCGTCGAAGGGCTGCAGATCGTCGATCCCCTCGCCGAGGCCGACGAACTTGACCGGCACGCCGAGCTCCTGCGCGATGGCCACGCAGATGCCGCCCTTGGCCGTACCGTCGAGCTTGGTGAGGATGATGCCGGTGAGGCCCGCGACCTCCTTGAACACCTTGGCCTGCTGCAAACCGTTCTGGCCGGTCGTCGCGTCGAGCACGAGCAGGGTCTCCTTCGCGGCGTCGGGCGCCTCGCGGTCGATGATCTTGCGCAGCTTTGCCAGCTCGTTCATCAGGTTCGCCTTGTTGTGCAGGCGGCCCGCGGTGTCGACCAGCACGACGTCCGTGCCGCGCGCCTTCGCCGCCTGGAGCGCGTCGAACAGCACAGCGCCGGGATCGGCGCCCTCGCGGCTGCGGACGATCTCGCTCTTCGCGCGGCCGGCCCAGATCTCGAGCTGATCCGCCGCCGCGGCGCGGAACGTGTCCGCCGCGCAGAGCAGCACGCGCTTGTGCCTGCGGCGCAGCATGTCGGCCAGCTTGCCGATCGACGTGGTCTTGCCCACGCCGTTCACGCCGATCACCAGCACCACCGAGGGCTTCGTGGAGAGGTCGAGCGCCGTGTCGCCCACGTTCAGCTTCTCCTCCAGGATGTCGCGCAGGGCCTGCTTCACGGCCTCGCCGTTCTGGATCGAGCGGTCGTAGACCACGTCGCGCAGCTGCCGCACGGCGTCGGCCGCGGCGGTCGCGCCGAGATCCGCAAGGATCAGGCTCTCCTCCAGCTCATCGTAAAAATCATCGTCGATCGTCTCCCAGACGATCGTGTCGAACCACGCCTTTTTGATGCGCGCAAACAGTCCCATGCCTTACTCCTTTATGTTGAGCTCTTTCGCCATGTCGTTCATGTTGATGGTCAGCACCTTGCTCACGCCGTGCTCCTGCATCGTCACGCCGTAGAGCACGTCCGCCGCCTCCATCGTGCCGCGGCGATGCGTGATGACGATGAACTGCGTCTTCTCCGTGATGCGGCGCATGTAATTCGCCACGCGGGCCACGTTCGGCTCGTCCAGCGCCGCCTCGATCTCATCCATGACGCAGAACGGCGTCGGATGCACCTTGAGGATCGCAAAGTACAGCGCAATGGCGACGAACGCCTTCTCGCCGCCGGAGAGCAGCGTGATGGTCTTGAGCGCCTTGCCCGGCGGCTGGACCTTGATCTCGATGCCGCAGCCGAGGATGTCGTTCTCATCCTCGAGCTCGAGCGTCGCCTTGCCGCCGCCGAAAAGCTCGATGAAGGTCTGCTGGAAGCTGTCCCGGATCAGGGCGAACTGCTCGCGGAAGATGTCCTTCATCTCGCGGGTGATGCTCTCGATGATGCCGAGCAGCTCCTCCTTCGCCTTCTCCACGTCGTCCCGCTGACCGGTGAGATAGGTGTAGCGCGTGTTGACGCGCTCAAAGTCTTCGATCGCGCCGACGTTGACGCTGCCGAGCGCCGCGATGCCGCGCTTGAGCTCGCCGATGCGGCGGTTCGCCTTGGCCGTGCTCTCCAGCTCGATGCGCTGGGCGAGCGCCGCGCTGTGGCTGAGCTCGTAATTCTCCCACAGCTTGTCGAGGATCTGCTTTTCCTCCATCGCGCTCGTGGCGCGCTTCTGCTCCAGTTTTGCGACCGCGCGCTCCACGTTCAGAACGTTTTCGTTCAGCTCGCGCGCGCGGCGGTCGTTCTGCCCGCGCTCGGCCTCGAGGGCCAGCTTCGCCTCGCCGAGCGCGGCGAGACGGTCCTTCTGCGCGGCGATCTCGCCGCGCAGGGCGTCGAGCCTCGCCTCATGCGCGGCGATCTCGCGCCCGGCCGCCTCGTTCGCGGTGCGGTACTGATCGATCAGGGCGCGGCGGCTCTGCTCGTCGCCGCGGAGCTGCTCGCGCAGCGCCTCCAGGCTGGCGAGCGCCTGCAGCAGCGTCTCGCGTTCCGCCCGGTCGCCGGCGAGCCGGCTCTTGCCGGCGCCGATCTCGTCGCCGAGGGCGCTGGAATCGCGCAGCAGCGCGCTCTGGCCGGAGAGCTTCCGCTCCGCCTCCGCGCGGTGCGCCGCCGCCTCCTGCTCCTGCCGCGCGGCCAGGGCCTCCTTCTCGGTGATCGACCGGCGCAGCTCGGCGCTGCGGCGCTCGATCGTCTCGTCCTCGCGCTCCATATCCTCCAGACGCTCACGCATTGAGGTCAGGAGCACGTCGTAATGGTTCTTCTCGCCCGTGAGCTTCAGCACGGCCTCCTCCGTCGCCTGACGCTGGCCCTTGGCGACCTCGAGCTCATACTGCGCCTTGGTGAGGTCGCGCTTCGCCTCCTCCGCCGCGCGGACGGCGGCGGCGAGCTTCTCCTCCAGCGCGCCGCGCTTCGCCGTGAGCTCCTTGAGCTCGTTCGCGCGGCTGAGGATGCCCGCGCTGCGGCTGACCGAGCCGCCCGTCATCGAGCCGCCGCGGTTGATGACCTGCCCGTCGAGCGTGACGATGCGGAAGCGGTTCTGGTACTTGCGCGCCATGGCGATGCCGCAATCCAGATCCTCGACGACGACCGTGCGGCCCAGCAGGTTCAGGAAGATGCCGCGGTACTGCGCGTCAAACTTCACCAGCGACGACGCGAGCCCCACGAAGCCGAACTCGTTTTCAACGCCGCGCTCCGTCAGCTCGTCGCCGCGGATGGCGGTCAGCGGCAGGAAGGTCGCGCGCCCGCCGTCGCGCTGCTTGAGGAAGTGGATGGCGCTCTTCGCGTCCTCCTCCCGGTCGACGACGATATTCTGCAGGCCCGCGCCGAGCGCGATCTCGATCGCGACGGCGCAGCGCCGGTCGGTCGTCATCAGGTTGGCGACGGGGCCGTGGATGCCGCGCAGGGTTTTTGCCTCCGCCGAGCGCATGATGAGGCGCACGGCCTTGTTGAAGCCCTCGTATTCCTTTTCCATCTCGCTGAGCAGGCGGATGCGGGAGTCGAGGTTGTTCTGCTCCATCGTGAGGCTGACGCGCCGCTCGCTCGCCTCCTGCTCGCGCTGGACGCGGCCCTCCATCTTCATCGTGTGGCCCTTGATGATGTTTGCGATGGCCTCCGCTTCCTCCTGCGCCTCCTCCAGCGCGAGGCGGTTCTCCGCGGCGGCGCGGCGCGTCTCGTCCAGCCTGGTCTCCACGTCCGTGTGCTCGGCAGTAAGCGCGGTGCGGCGCTCCTCCAGCTCGTGCAGACCGGAGCGGAAGGCCGACACGTCCGCGCGGCTGTCTGCCGCCGCGGCGAGCGCGAGCGCCTCCTGCGCGCGCGCCTGCTCGACCTCGTCCGCCGCTTCGCCCGCGCCGCGGGAAAGCTCCTGCGCGCGCGCAAGCAGCGTTTCCAGCGCAGCCTCGGTCTCCGCGATCTCGCGCTCGAGCGCGCCGATGCGCGCGTGCTGCGCGGCGATCTGCTCCTCCATCGAGCCGGCGCGGCTCTCCTGGTCGCGCAGCTCGTTCTCCACGCGGGCGATGTTCTCCTCATTGTGGGCGATATTCGTGCGCAGCACGGCGACGCCCGCTTCCTGTTCGCTCACCTGCGCCTCAAGCGCGGCGGCCTCGGTGCGCACGCGCTCCTGCGCCATATCGTTTTCGCGGATGCGCTCGGAAAACTGCTCGGCCGAGGCATAGAGCGCGTCCAGCGCGGCGTTCGCGCCGCGCAGCTCCTCCTGCGCGAGCGCGTAGTCCGTCTCCAGCTTGACGGCGCCGACCTTGAGCGTCTCGAGCTGTTCGAGCCAGACCGAGATCTCCAGCGCGCGCAGCTCGTCGCGCAGGATCAGGTATTTCTTTGCCTTTTCCGCCTGCTCGCGCAGCGGGCCGACCTGCAGCTCGAGCTCGGCGATCTTGTCGTTGATGCGCACGAGGTTCTCCTCCGTGCGCTCGAGCTTGCGCTCCGTCTCCTCCTTGCGGTGGCGGAACTTGGAGATGCCGGCCGCCTCCTCAAAGATCTCGCGCCGGTCGGCGCTCTTGACGGATAGGATCTCGTCGATCCGGCCCTGGCCGATGATCGAGTATCCCTCGCGGCCCATGCCGGTATCCATGAACAGCTCGTTGATGTCGCGCAGGCGGACGCTCTGCCGGTTGATATAGTATTCCGACTCGCCGCTGCGGTAGTAGCGGCGGGTGACGGCGACCTCGGACTCCTCCATATTCGGGAAGATGTGGCCCGTATTGTCCAGCACCAGGGTCACCTGCGCAAAGCCCATCTGGCTGCGCTTTTCCGTGCCGCCGAAGATCACGTCCTCCATCTTGCTGCCGCGCAGCGACTTGGTGGACTGCTCGCCCATGACCCAGCGGATCGCGTCGGCCACGTTGGACTTGCCGCTGCCGTTGGGTCCCACGATCGCCGTCAGGTCGCCGCCGAAGTTCAGCACGGTCTTATCCGGAAAGCTCTTGAAGCCCTGGATCTCAAGCGCCTTTAAGTACACGAACGGTTGCCTCCTTGAAAAGGGTACAGTAGCGAATATTTTAACTCATATAATATAACAAAGCGGGCCGTGCTTTTCAAGCGCCTTTGCGGAAATTTATGGTTTATTTCAAATTTGACTCGTGAAAAACGCCGCCGCATCAGGGCGATGCGGCGGCGCGGCGCTCGGCGATCATCTCATACAGGCGCGTCAGCGCGTCCGACAGCGTGCCGACGCGGTCGATCAGTCCCCGCTCGACCGCCTCCTCGCCGTAGATCACGCTGCCGACGTCCGCCGCCATGTCCTTCGCGCTCATCATCAGCGCGGTGAACGTCTCCTCCGGGATGCGGGAATTGCGGACGACAAAGCGCACGATGCGCTCCTGCAGGCGGCTGAAATAGTGATAGGTCTGCGGCGCGGCGATCATCGTGCCGCTCATGCGGATCGGGTGGATCGTCATGGACGCGCTCGGCGCGATCATCGTCTCCCGCGGCGCCACGGCGAGCGGCACGCCGATGGAGTGCCCGCCGCCGAGCACCAGCGAGACCGTCGGCTTCGTCATGCCGGCGATCAGCTCCGCGATGGCCAGGCCCGCCTCCACGTCGCCGCCCATCGTGTTGAGCAGGAACAGCACGCCCTCGATCTCCTCACTTGCCTCCAGGCCCGCCAGCAGCGGCAGCACGTGCTCGTACTTTGTGGCCTTCGCGTTCGGCGGCAGCGCCATGTGCCCCTCGATCTGCCCGACGACCGTCAGGCAGTAGATCGTGCCGCGGCGCGTGCGCAGCGTCGCCCCGCCGAGATCGACCAGCGGCTGCACGGCTGCGGCCTCCCGCTCTTCCTGCCGCTCCTCGTCTTCGGCGGCGCGGATCGTTTCTTCCATCATCGTCCTCCTTCGTTTTTGCATAGGGTTTGCCGGAGGGAGGCAAAAAATACGCTTTGCCGAAAGCGAAGAAACGGCGCGGCCCGTTCGGGCCGCGCCGTCTTGTCGTTCGATCGTTCCGCGGGATCCGTTTATTCCTGCTCAAAGACCGCCTTCATGCAGCGATAGGTCATATAGCAGTCGAGCTTGGCGACCACCTCGCAGGGCGCGTGCATGCTCAGCACCGGCACACCCGCGTCGATGGTGTCGATATTGCGCTGGGCCATGAACTTCGCGACCGTGCCGCCGCCGCCGGCGTCGGTCTTGCCGAGCTCCGCCATCTGCCAGAACACGCCGTTGTCGTTGAGCGTCTTGCGCAGCTTGCCGACGACCTCGGCGCTGGCGTCGCTCGCGCCGCCCTTGCCGCCGCTGCCGGTGTACTTGCAAAGGCCCACGCCGTAGTTGATGTAGGCGGCGTTGCGGCGGTCATAGACCTCCGCGAAGTTCGGGTCGTACGCCGCCGTCACGTCCGCGCTGAGGCAGAAGGAGTTGGCGAAGCACTCGCGCAGGTCGACCTGCTGCGCCGCGCAGAGGTCCGCCATAAAGCTCTCGAACGCCTCGCTCTGCATGCCGGACACGCCCTCGGAGCCGATCTCCTCCTTGTCCGCGAAGATGCACACCGCGGTCTTGCGCGGCTTCTTGATGTCGAAGATGGCGCGCAGCTCGGCGTAGGCGCAGACGCGGTCGTCGTGGCCGTAGCCGGCGATCAGGCTGCGGTCAAAGCCGATCTCGCGGCTCTTGCCCGCGGGCACGACCTCGAGCTCGGCAGAGATGAAGTCCTCCTCCACGATGCCGTACTGCTCGTTGAGCAGTTTCAGCACGCCCAGCTTGAAGCGGTCGGAGCAGTCCTTGTCGGCGATCGGGCGGGAGCCGATCAGCAGGTTCAGGCTCTCGCTGGGGATGGCCTCGTTCAGGGGCTTCTTGCCCTGCTCGCGGCCGAGGTGCGGCAGCAGGTCGCTGATGATGAACTGCGGGTCGCCCGGCTTGTCGCCCACGTGCACCGCGACGGACGAACCGTCCGCCAGCATCACGACGCCGTGCAGCTCCAGCGGGATCGTGACCCACTGATACTTGCGGATGCCGCCGTAGTGATGGGTCTTGAAGTAGGCAAGCTCCGCCTCTTCATAGACCGTGCGGGGCTTGAGGTCGAGCCGCGGGGAGTCCGTGTGCGCGGCGCCGATGTTCGCGCCGCGGCTCAGGTCCTCCGTGCCGAGGACGGCGAGCATGATGCCCTTGCCGCGGTTGTTGCAGTAGAGCTTGTCGCCCGCCTTGAGCGGCATGCCCTTTTCGTAGGGACGAAAGCCCTTCTTCTCCGCAAGCTCGATGCAGTAATCGACGCACAGGCGCTCGGTCTTGCCGTGATCGAGGAAGTCCATATAGTCCTTCGCGTAGGACTCCATCGCCCTTTCGTCCGCGGCGGAGAGACGGTCGTAACCGTTCTTCGGCGCGTAGAGCAGCTTTTCGGCCAGTTCGTTCTTTTTCTTCTCTGCCATGCTTATGTATCCTCCCTGAACGTTTTTAAGAGCTTTTCGATGGTTTTTCCCGCCGCGCGCTCCGCCTCGGGCAGAGAAGGCGCGTCGTTGACAAAAACGTGTGTGCACTGCGCGCGGAAAAACGCGTCG
>Ga0079305_1001634_pt1 | contig 27024 bp, 25 predicted proteins | sample LMS_cellobiose_e_FD_79183 | JGI IMG/M metagenome (GOLD analysis project Ga0079305, IMG submission 79183) | Rumen-fistulated moose microbial communities from Alaska, USA - LMS_cellobiose_enrichment | ecosystem: Host-associated > Mammals > Digestive system > Stomach > Rumen fluid ... | reverse complement strand
GAAACAAGTACGCGGAGACTGGTGTGGATCTGGATGCCATCTTACAAGGCATATCCGAAGGCAGCCAGGTTGCGTTGGAGCAGTTGTACCGGCATACGCACTCGTCCGTATACAGTTTCGCCCTTTCTATTTTGAGGAACACGCATGACGCAGAGGATGTGCTCCATGACTGCTACGTAACCGTTTGGCATAGCGCAGGGAACTATCGCTCCCAGGGGAAACCCATGGCATGGATGATGACTATTGCTAAGAATTTGTGTCTCCAGCGGATACGGGAACAGAAGAAAGCAGCGGATATGCCCCAAGATGAATGGGAGCTTCATCTTCTCGATAACGGCGAACTTACCACGGAAGATAAAAGCATCCTTTATTTCTGTATGGGACTGCTGTCCGAGCAGGAGCGACAGATCGTGACACTTCACGCGGTATCCGGATTTAAACACCGGGAGATCGCGGCGTTTTTGGGACTTCCTCTGTCCACGGTTCTTTCAAAATACCACCGAGCCGTAAAACGGCTGAAACAACATTTGCAATAGGAGGGAGCAAAGATGACCAAGCGCGAAATCAATAAAAAAATCCGGCAGGCTTTTGACCACGCGACGCCGGACGTCCTTGACGCTGTTCTTTCCGACTGCAAAGAGCAGAAAGGACGCGTGTTCGTAATGACAGAAGCTAACAAGAGAAAATCGTGGGTTGCAAAGGTAGCCACTATCGCGGCCTGCTTGTGTTTGCTTATTGGCGCAGGCATTGGCTTTCAGAGCTATCAGGTGAATCACACTGTGGACACCACAGTATCTTTAGACGTCAATCCCAGTATAGAAATTCAGGTCAATCAAAAAGAGCGCGTGCTCCAAGTTATCCCGCTGAATGATGATGGGAAGATTATCATAGGCGACATGGACTTCTCCGGAAGCAACTTGGATGTCACCGTACACGCTATCATCGGCTCCATGCTGCAAAACGGCTATCTCAATGAACTGACCAACTCGATTCTGATCAGTGTGGACAACAACGACCCGACTCGCGGAGCGGCTCTGCAGGAGCGGTTGACTGCTGAAGTGAACAGACTGCTTCAAACCGAGACGTTCAGCGGATCTGTATTGAGTCAGACCGTTGCAAAAAGCGATGATCTCCAGCAGCTTGCTGAAAAGTACGGCATCACCAAGGGAAAGACACAGCTTATCCAGGCCATTCTTTCCGAAAACCCACTCCATACATTTGAGGATCTGGTCCCCTTGTCCATCAATGAACTTAACCTGCTGCTGAATACGAAACCAGCTGCAACAACTCAGGTAGAAGTCGTCGGTACTGCCAGCGAGAAGGCATATATCGGAGAAGCGAGAGCCAAAGAGATCGCACTGGATAGGGCCGGTGTGACCGCAGGCAGCCTTACGGCATATGCAATTGAGATGGATTTCAATCACGGCGTCATGGTCTACGATGTAGAATTCACATCGGGAGGGTACGAGTATGATTGCGAAATCAATGCCGTGACCGGAGATGTAGTGAAATTTGAGAAAGAATATAAAGGCACTCCCGCTGCTTCAAACTCCGCCCCGAATCCTCCACAGAATAGCAATACTCAGCCTGCAGGTCCATCTACGACCAAGATTACTGCAGAAAAGGCCAAGGAAATTGCTCTGAACCACGCCGGCGTGAAGTCCAGTGATGTTACCGGATATAAGAGCGATCTGGACTTTGATGACGGCGTGCGCGTTTATGAACTTGAGTTCCATGCCGGCGGATATGAATACGACTATGAGATCAATGCAGTAACAGGGGCGGTCCTGAAAGCTGATAAGGAACTGGATGACTGAAAGTTTCCTTAAAACCATATTTTGATATCGGCTATCCTATTTGTCGTCGTATTTGCAAGATATTATGCCGAATACGATCATACGAAAACATTTTTTAACGACGGATACACCGAACAGTATTTTTATCTGACCGAGGACATAGAAACAGGAAAATGGTCTATCGTTGACAACACAAGTCCTAATACGTAAACTATTTTTCAAAAATTCGCACTGCCGGAATAACGCAAAGATCCATGTATGATTTTCATACATGGATCTTTGTTAATAATATCTGTTTTCAAATGTTTTCAAAATCTAATTGTTGTACATTCCGTTTTTAGACATATAGCTGTATATCTTCTCTCCGTGCTCCTGTTCTTCTTTCTGGATATGATTCAGCGCGTTTCTGACAGACGGATCGGAAAATTCAAAAATACACGTATTGTACGTCGCGGATACGTGCTTCTCCGTCGCGAGGGCATCGGAACAAAGATACGCGTCTTTTTTCTTTTCGTCGCAAGATTGGGTCGCATTCCCCCCTGAGAAAGGCGGAGAAGCCGGTTTTTGCGCTCCGTTATCCATCTGGGGAACGATCCCGCCAGCGATCTGATCAAGTGTCTGGATGTGACCCTGCTCGACCTGTCCGATGCTCATGAACAAGTTTTTAAGCTGCCCGTCGCATGCTTCCGACGCGTACTTGGCATACTTTTCGACGCACAGCTGCTCCTGCGATCTCAAATCTTTGATCAGACTGGTTTCTTTTTGTGTAAGTGTCATTTTTATCACCTCGCGCCTATTATTGGCAGGTGTTTGAAATTTTATACAGGCTTTCGCGCGTTTTTGTATTTTTGCGCGGGCATTCTCAAATGATATAAATTGAAAAGTTTCTATAAAAATGTTATTATTAAAATAGTGCTGAAGATCACTTTTTTACGGGAGGATGATTTTCATGTCACTGATTACCAAACGCGCGCTTGCCGCATCATTTAAAAAACTGCTCAATCAAAAAACTTTGAACAATATAACCGTTCAGGATATAACGCTCGACTGCGGTCTCAACCGGCAGACGTTTTATTACCATTTTCAAGATATATATGACCTGCTTGAGTGGATATTCGACAATGACACGGAAAGTTTTCTGGCGACCGGCTCCGCTGAAAACTGGCAGCAAAGTTTTGTCGAGGTGTTTTGCTATCTAAAAGAGAACAGAACGCTTGTCATAAACACCTATCATTCCGTCAGCAGATCATATCTCGAAAAATTTCTAAAAGAGCGGCTTCATCCGCTTTTCGGGGACCTCGTCGCGTCAAAGGCTAAAGGGATGGACATTTCACAGGAAGACCTTGACTTTATCGTGAACATCTACGTCCTCGGTATTATAGGCATCACCCTCGAATGGATAGACGGGAACATGCAGGATGACTTTTTAGACCTTAAAAAATTTTTCACGCTGATCGACGGCAGTATAAAAAACGCCCTCTTAAAATTTGATAAATCCAATCGTGTTTAGACAATATCGTTCAAATGTAAAAAATCTTTGCATTTGCTGCGCGGTGTATTAAATTCATACACCGCGCTTTTTTTGTCTATTTCCTTGGACTTTCGGCTTGAATTATACTTAATATACAAAATAATTTTGTAAAGGAGTGACGATAAATGAGAGTTTATGACGGCATGAAAAAATTCGGTATGCGCCGTGCATATGACTATCTTGATCGCGATCCCGATACAAATATCCCGAAACTTATGAAATGGGTAGACTTATTGGCCAAGGACGGTTATATGGCGAGTCAGCGGCGCGCCGTCAGGCAGATCATAGAAAGCCCCGACAACAATTGGTACAAGCTTATAAAAAGCGTATGGACGGACATAGACGGCGACGTCAGAAAGGCGATATTCGAAAACTTTATCATCAATGCGACCTTCATCGGCGGCAGAAAGCAGGAAGCTTCAAGAGAAGCGCATAAATGCAACATCCCATGGGCGATCCTTTTAGACCCCACTTCCGCGTGCAACCTGCACTGCACGGGGTGCTGGGCCGCGGAATACGGAAACGGCCTCAACATGAGCTTTGACACGCTGGACAATATCATAGAACAGGGCAAAGCCCTCGGAGTTTATTTCTTCATTTATTCAGGCGGCGAGCCCCTCATGCGAAAAAACGATATAGTCGCGCTTTGCAACAAGCACAACGACTGCCAGTTCCTCGCCTTTACAAACGGGACCCTTATAGACGAAAGATTTGCCGACGATATGCTTCGCGTCAAAAATTTTGTGCCGGCGATAAGCGTCGAAGGTTTTGAAAAAGAAACGGATTCCCGCCGTGGAAAGGGTACATTCAAGCGCGTCGAAAAAGCGATGGAAATCCTTAAGCGCAAAAAGCTGCCCTTCGGGATATCGTGCTGCTATACAAGCAAAAACACGGAGACCATAGGAAGCGAAGAGTATTTCGATCAGATGATAAAATGGGGCGCGAAATTCTGCTGGTTCTTCACTTATATGCCCGTCGGCACAGACGCCGTTCCTGAGCTTATGGTCTCGGCTGACCAGCGCGAATTCATGTATAGACAGGTGCGCAAATTCCGCGGTACAAAGCCTTTATTCACGCTTGATTTCTGGAACGACGGCGAATACGTAAAAGGCTGCATCGCAGGCGGCAGAAGCTATCTCCATATAAACGCAAACGGAGATATCGAGCCGTGCGCTTTTATCCATTACGCCGATTCAAACATCCGCGAAAAGAGCCTTCTCGACGCCTTCAAGTCGCCGCTATTCATGGCATATAAGGAGGGGCAACCCTTTAATGATAACCATTTGCGCCCGTGCCCCCTGCTCGATAACCCCGGGAAGCTTACCGAAATGGTCGAGAAAAGCGGCGCTCATTCAACGGACCTTAAGGATCCTGAAAATGTGCGCGATCTGTCAAAAAAGTGCGTTGAAAAGGCCGAAAAATGGGCATTTACCGCAGACAGATTATGGACCTGCGCGAATAAAAGCGCAAGCTGCCTTTATTGCTCTGGCTGCAGCGAATTTAAAAGAAGCGAACAGACGCAAAAATAGCATTTTCAAAAAAGATAGTTAAACTATTGACAAACTTTAAATCGTATATTATACTGGGTCCGTAAAAGTAAATGTCGTTCCTGACTGATTTGGGTACGTCCCGAATAGGAAGGCGATGGAAACGGATCGCATGCACTAAATGACACGTATTCCGCGCCTTTCGGCGCGGATTTTTTTGTTCTGAGAGGAGGATATATTTATGGAAGACCGCATCGCTGTCATCAGCATGATTATTGAGGATAACAACGTCGCATCTGAGGTCAACGCCATTCTGCACGACTTCGGTAAATATATCGTCGGAAGGATGGGAATACCATACAAGGAAAAAGGCGTTTCCATAATATGTGTCGTTATGGACGCACCCGGCGATGTCGCAAGCGCGCTTTCCGGAAAACTCGGAATGATAAAAGGCGTCAGCACAAAAACCGTGACCACAAAACGGCAAGAAAAGAAAGAAGGTTAAACTCTATGAAAAAACTGTTGGCCATTTTGATCGTTGTTTCAATGTTTGTTATGATCTTCTCAGGGTGCGCTCCTGAGGTTAGCGGCGGTGCTTCCGAAGAAGCGACGACTCCGGCTGCGGGATCGTCTGAGGCTGCAGGGTCGTCCGAACCTGTCGAAAGCACGCCTGTCTCCTCCCCTGCCGACATCCGCATCGCGGGCCTTAAGGGGCCGACTTCCATAGGTATGGTAAAGCTGATGGAAGACGCGGAAAGCGGCGCCGCGGCAAACAACTACACCTTTACGATAGCGGGCTCCGCTGACGAAGTGACCCCGAAGCTTATAAACGGCGAATTTGATATAGCCGCCGTACCTGCAAACCTCGCGTCTGTCATATACAACAACACAAAAGGCGCCGTATCCATCCTTGCGGTCAACACCCTCGGCGTTATCTATATCGTCGACAACGGCGAGACGATCCAGCAGATGTCCGATCTCAAGGGTAAAACGATCTATGCGACCGGCAAGGGCTCTACCCCGGAATATGCGCTTCGCTATCTGCTTTCGGAAAACGGCATCGACCCCGATAAAGACGTCACCTTCGAGTGGAAGTCTGAGCCGACCGAGGTCGTCGCCATCCTGTCCGAGAACGAAGATACCGTCGCGATGCTTCCCCAGCCGTATGTGACGGTCGCTCAGACGCAGGTCGAGGGACTTCGCATCGCGATCGATCTCACAAAAGTGTGGGACGATCTCGACAACGGCAGCGCGCTTTTGACGGGCGTCGTTGTTATCAGAAATGAATTTTTAAATGAAAATAAAGACGCTGTCGACGCGTTCCTCAACGAATACAAGGCCTCGACTGAATATGTAAACGCAAATGTTGAAGATGCGGCTGCGCTCGTTGAAAAATTCGACATCGTCAAGGCCGCGATCGCGAAAAAAGCAATACCGTACTGCAACATAACCTATATAGACGGCAAAGATATGAAGGCCGCCATGAGCGGATATCTCTCCGTCCTTTTCGAGCAGAACCCCAAATCGATAGGCGGGGCTATGCCTGACGAAAAATTCTATTATGAAAAATAAAAGTGTAATTGAGAAGATAATCGCTGTTTTATTCGCACTTGCGGTATGGCAGATCCTCGCCATGGCGATAGGCGAAAGTCTGATACTCGTCACTCCGATAACGGTTGTGCGCCGGCTTTGCTCTCTCATTTTTGAGATCGATTTTATAAGCTCTGTCGCATTCTCCTTTGTCCGGATAGTTTCGGGTTTTATAATTGCGCTGATTTTCGGAAGCGTCCTTGCAATTTTTGCAGGGCGCTTCCGCGCGATAGATACGCTACTTTGGCCTTTTATGACCGCTATAAAAACCATCCCCGTCGCATCGTTCATAATACTGTGCCTTATTTGGCTTTCCTCGAAAAATCTGTCGATTTTCATATCTTTTCTCATGGTCCTGCCTATCGTATACACAAATATGCTTTCCGGGATAAGGAACACCGACAAAAAACTTCTTGAAATGACGTCTCTTTTCAGAGTCGGTTTTTTCAGAAAACTCAAGTACGTATATCTCCCTCAAATATATCCTTATCTCATCTCGGCACTCAGCGTGTCGATCGGCCTTTCCTGGAAGGCCGGCGTCGCCGCGGAAGTGATCGGGATCCCTTCGGGATCGATCGGCGAAAAACTGTACGAGGCGAAAATATATTTAAGCTCCGGCGATCTTTTCGCCTGGACGGTGGTCATCGTCCTCATAAGCATCTTGTTTGAAAAGCTTTTTCTGTTCCTTATGCGCCAGCTTTTCGGAAGGATGGTGAAATCCTGATATGGATATAGTCGTTAAAAATCTTTCGAAAAGTTTTGATGGGAACACCGTTTTTTCGAACTTCAGCATATCATTCAAAAGCCCCGGGGTCACGTGCGTTATGGGGCCTTCCGGCTGCGGCAAGACGACCCTGCTTAATATTTTGATAGGTTTTATCCAAAAAGACAGCGGCGAGATATCCGATATCCCCGCCAAAAAAAGCGCCGTTTTTCAAGAGGATCGCCTTTGCGAATCCTTTAATGCTGTCTCAAACGTCCGCCTTGTTTGCAAGAAAAACATAAGTAACGACGAGATCCGGCAAAACCTCGGCGAGATCGGCCTTTCGGAAAGTCTTGACAGACCCGTATCAGAACTCAGCGGCGGTATGCGCCGCCGTGTGGCGATCGTCAGGGCCGTGCTTGCGGACGCGGATATCATATTTATGGACGAGCCTTTTAAAGGCCTCGACGATACGACCAAAGCCGGCGTCATCGAATATGTGCTTTGCAAAACGCGCGGGAAAACCGTCATAATCGTCACCCACAGCATGGATGAAGCGCGCGCTCTCGGGGGCGATATCATATCTTTCCCCGAAGGGGACTGATCTTTTCCACAAAACATACAAAAGCGCCGTCAGGCATAAATGCCCGGCGCTTTTTTGTACTCTTTTTTTGACGATGCGATTAACCCTTATCATCGACAGCCCCTGTAAATGGTCTTCTATCCCAGTGCGGGACTTGACCTCTCCCCCGCTCTCAGGTATAAAATAAATCTGTAAATGAGATCGCGTTTTCCTTAGATACTACAAACGCGGAGGGATGCAAATGTCTTTTCTCAGGCCAGTCTATATATCTGACGGATGCGACGCGCTTGTCGTCTTGGACCAGACCTTTCTTCCCGGGGAGGTCAAATACATCGCCCTGCATTCAATCGCAGAGATATACGAAGCGATAAAATCCCTTCGTGTGCGCGGCGCGCCCGCAATCGGGATCGCGGCGGCATACGGCGTTACTGTCGCGGCCTTGAGAAGATCCGGATATACCTATACGGATTTTTTGAGCGCGTTTTTAAACGACAAAGAAAAACTCGCATCTTCAAGACCGACGGCAGTCAACCTTTTCTGGGCTTTAAAAAGGATGGAGCGCTCCGTCAGGGAAAACGCGCACCTTCCGGTTGAAAAAATATGCGAACTTATGTTAAAAGAGGCGAACGCCATATACGACGAAGACGTCGAAAACTGCAGAAAAATCGGTGAAAACGGCATAACTCTTCTCAAAAACGGCGACGGGATCCTTACTCACTGCAACGCCGGTGCGCTTGCGACATCTATGTACGGTACGGCGCTTTCACCGATATATATCGGGAAAGAGCGCGGTTATGATTTTCGCGTCTATGTTGACGAGACAAGGCCGCTTCTCCAGGGGGCAAGACTTACATCATTCGAGCTCATGGAAGCCGGTATAGATACAACGCTGATCTGCGACAGCGCGGCGTCTCACCTTATGTCGACGGGCGCTGTTAACGCCGTCCTTGTCGGCGCCGACCGCATCGCTTTAAATGGCGACACCGCGAACAAGATCGGCACCTGCGCGGTTTCTATTATCGCAAAATACTACGGCATACCTTTCTATGTCTGCGCACCGCTTTCAACTTTCGATATCTCCTGCAAAAGCGGCGAGGATATAACGATCGAAGAAAGACCCAGCGACGAGATCACAGATATGTGGTATAATAAACGTATGGCGCCGGACAATATCAAAACATTAAACCCCGCATTTGATATAACATCCGGTAAAAACATATCCGCGATAATAACCGAACGCGGGATAATTTTCCCTCCGTTTTATTCGTCAATATCCGATATGTTCAAATCCATATGAAATTTCACGAAAGGCTGGTATTGATTATGACCGACTACAAAAAACAATTGGTCGAAGCAGGGCGGCGCATGAAAAGCAGCGCGTTAACCGTTGACACTTTCGGCAACATCAGCTTGCGTGATCCGAAAAGCGGGCTTATATATCTGACGCCAAGCGCCATGGATTACGATGACATAAAAAAGTCAGATATAGTCGTATGCGACATTGACGGCAACGTGATCGAAGGCAACAGGAAGCCCACGATCGAAAAGGATCTTCACTTCACCGTTTACCGCGCGAGAGAAGATGTGAACGCGGTGCTGCACACCCATCCGACGTATTCTCTCGCATTTGCGTGCCTCGGAGAGGATATCCCGCTTATAACAGACGAAGCGGCGCTTATCCTTATGGATCGGGTGCGCGTCGCAGAATACTCACTTCCGGGGACTATGAAGCTTGCCAAAAACTGCGTCGAAGCGCTCGGCAGTATTTCGAACGCGTGTCTTTTGCGCTCTCACGGGGCGGTTTGCGTCGGTTCCAATATAACCCGCGCGTTCAACGCCGCTTTTGCGCTTGAAATGACGGCGCAGGTGTATTATATGGCCAAGATGATGGGCTCTCCTGCGGAGATCCCGGCATCCGCTGCGACCGCTCTTCGCGATTTTGCGATGTTCCACTACGGTCAGGACAAACAGTAATAAAAAACAAAGCCGCACATCAGGACGCGTAAATTTGAGCCACAACAGCCGCGCGCCTTTTTACACGGCTTTGTTTTTTGCATTCTCGCCGCGACCCCGAAAAATGTTATAAATCTCGCAAACAAGCATATAAATATATTTATAAAAAGTTAAATTTTTCTTAAATTTCACGTGTTATGCCCCGCTTTTGTTGCTTTTTCACAGAGCCGTCAATATAATAATTCCATGTAATAGATTAGGAACGGTGGATTTTATGAACTGGCTTTCGAGATTTATGTTCGGGCGTTACGGCTCGGATCAGCTGTCTTTCGCGATGCTGGCCATATATATATTTCTTTATATTATCGCGCGCATCTTCGCTCTTCCGGTGCTCGCTGTCATTGCAATGGTCCTTCCCGCACTTTCATGCTTCCGGATGCTGTCGCGAAATATAAGCGCGCGGCGCGCCGAAAACGAAAGGTTTTTGCGAATATGGTATCCAATATCGTCTTACCTTCGCGAATTGTGGCTTCGGATCCGCACTTTCCGCACTTATAAATATTTTCGCTGTCCGACCTGCAAAAAACTTTTGCGGGTGCCGCGCGGCCGCGGCAAGGTTAAGGTCGCGTGTACAAGGTGCGGCAATCATTTTATCAAAAAAACATAACGGGGAATTCGCTTTATGAGTTTTGTCGAGCTTCTTGCCATTGCCGTCGCGCTTTCGATGGACGCGTTCGCCGTCGCTATATGCAAGGGCCTTTCCATGCAAAAAATGAATTACAAACACGCCTTTATAATCGCTTTGTTCTTCGGCGTGTTTCAAGCTGTCATGCCTCTTTTGGGGTATTTTCTCGGCGTTCAGTTCCAAAACAAGATCGTAAGCATAGACCATTGGATCGCATTCTCGCTTCTTCTTGTAATCGGGCTCAATATGATCCGGGAAGCGCGCGAAAAACATAGAGAGGTCGACGAATCCGTCGGATTTCTCAACATGTCCGTCCTCGCGCTTGCGACAAGCGTCGATGCGCTTGCTGTCGGAATAACGTTCGCTTTTTTAAAGGTCGACATCCTCTCTGCGGTGTCGTTTATCGGCGCGTCGACGTTCATCATCTCTTTTTTAGGCGTCAAAATCGGCAACGTGTTCGGCGCGAAATACCATTCCCAGGCCGAGGTCGTCGGCGGGGTCATTCTGATACTGATCGGTACGAAAATACTGCTTGAGCACCTCGGAATAATAAATTTCTGATAGCACATAAAAAAACTGCCTGTGGTTGCCCACAGGCAGTTTTTATTTTCTTATCTCTATCGTTTTAAGTCCGCTTTTCATGACTATCTTTCGAAGCCCCGGTTTATACATAAACGGACATTTTATCACTTTTCCTAAAAGCCTCAGCCGCAGCTTTATCGTTTTCCTCTTGTATTTTTGTTCAAATTTAGCTTTGTTTTTATTGAAAACATCCGCCAATATCGCCCCGCTGTTTATCGCCCAGCTGATCCCTTCGAGAGAGCTCGGGCTTATAAATCCGGCGGCTTCGCCTATCAGAAACGCTCCGTCTTCAGCACACGCAAAATCAAATAACCCCCGCGGCCGTAAAACGATGCACGCCTCTGTCTTTAAAGGGTCTTTGAAGAAAAAGCCGAAGTTTTCAAGCCGCTTTTTCTGCCTTTCGAACGCTTCTCTGCAGTCTTTTTTGGGGAATGCGCCCCCAAATATGAAATACCCGTTTTTTGATATGGACCATGAGCAGCAGTCGCTTGTTTCCCTGTCGAATATGCATGAATAAAACGGGTTTATGTCCTCTCCTTTGAACCATTGTTGTATCGCGACATATTCACGCGGCTTTTTGGATCTGAAAAATTTTTTCCGCACGATCGAATTCGCGCCGTCGGCGCCTATTATATATTTTGCCGATATCGCTCTTTCATTCTGATCAGAGTCTTTTATTTCTATTTTGAACCCTTCTCCGGATCTTGAAATGTTTCTGCACTCTCCCGACACTTTATCGACGCTGTCCGGTATCATCGACATCATCCACAGATCGAACTTGTGCCTGTCCATGTTAAGATACGTTCTCTGATAATGCTTTATTATCTTGGCGCCCACGTCTATCGTACGCACCGCGAAGATCTGCGGACTTACAAGCACCTCTTTTGGAAGGGTTATCTCAAACTGGGAAAGCGCTTTCTGCGCATCCTCGGATAAAAGCCCTCCGCACGGTTTTTCAAACTTTGTCCCCGCCGACTTTTTATCGATCACGACAACTTTATATTTTTTGCTGATAAGCCGCGCAAACGTCGCCCCTGCTGGGCCGCATCCGACGACCGCCATATCGTATTCGCACATCATTTAACTTTTTTCCTCTTCATCTTCCGCATCATGTCTTTTTCTGCGTTCGAGACCCTTAAAGATTCTATTATCTTTGAAAGCGCCTTGTTGTATGTAAAATCGTCAAGTTTGCAGTTTTTAAGATACCCAAGCGTATCTTCAGGAAATTTTATATAGCATACCGACACCGCCCACGCGACCGCCATTTTTACATAGTATCCGTTATGCGATATATTATCCAGCCTTTCAAGGACCTCTTTTATATACTCGCCGCTTATGAAATGGTCAAGCGCCATGGCGACGGCGAACCGCACCTCGTATTCGTTATCCGAATCGAAGTACGGGGTTATAAAGTCCCAGTAACGCGCCTTGTTTTTCCCGACATCCGATATCCCGGCGCAAAACGTGTCGCACACCGCCCAATTCGCGATACCTGGCACGAAACCGGATATATATTTCATCCTCTCTTCCAAAGGCATCTTCGCGCTGCCTATCACCATCGCGCGAAGCATGCTCTCCTCGTGATATATATCTTCGTCAAGGTCAAGATAGGTCCGAAATTCGCCTTTTGCGATTCTCTTCGCGATATCGCGAAGCTTTGGATTTTTGACGCCTATAACATTGTCCTGCCCCGGAAGCAGTTTGGATGAGAACTCTCTGTATTTAGGATCCGCAAGGGACATAAGCTCATCTCTTATTTCGTTCAAAAACGCCCGCCCCCATTATTTTGACTGTTTTTCCAGATCGAGAAGATATCGTTTCATCGGAAGGCCCCCGCCGTATCCGACAAGTTTCCCGTCCGCACCGATCACCCTGTGGCACGGAATTACGATAGAGATCGGATTTCTGTTGTTTGCCATTCCTACAGCGCGGCACGCCTTTTCATTTCCGGCGGCGGCCGCGATCTCCTTATAGCTTCGCGTCTCACCATACGGGATATCGCAAAGCGCCTTCCACACTTTTTTTTGAAATTCCGTACCTTTCGGGCAAAGGGGGATGTCGAATTCGCGTCTCTTCCCTAAAAAGTATTCTTCAAGCTGTTTTTTTGCTTCTTTTATGACACTGGTTTCATTGATTTTTCCGTCATGATCCTGCCTGTCTTTTTCTATGCATGTTATTCTGCCGTTCTCTTCGGCTATCATCAGTCTTCCGACGGGGGTATCGTAAAAAAATATATTTTTCATCATATACCTCCTTTTCTTTTAACATGATATCATACCTTTCTTAAAATTTCACGTCCCTGTTAAACGATATACATTCAAAATAAAAGCGGCGCCATAAGCGCCGCTTTTCTGTCTGTTTTTTATTACCCTTTTATGTTTTCAAGCACCGCGTTATATATTTCGCCTGCGATCTTCTCGGCGTCTTTTTCTATCCTCTCGCCTTCAGACGCAAAGCGCGCCGCTTTCTCCTCATTTTTTACTCCCCCAAGATTTATAAGGACGTTAAGGTGCGCGCCTTTTATCCCCGTCAAAAGGCTCATCGCCGAAACGCCGAGGTCGCTTGCCGCGTTGGGATTGGATTTTCCGACAAGATTGTTCGCCTCTAAAAGCGCCTCATACGCCATATTCATAACGCAAAAAGGCATTTCCGTCGCGATAAGCGTCGCATCGGCTATCGCCGAGGATCGCGCCTTTTTCTCCTCCTCCGTCGACTTTGGCATCTTATACGCCGCCATGACCTTGTCAAAGGCCTCGCTGTCTTTTTCGGCCGCTTCGAGAAGCTTTGCGCACAGCGCTTCTTCAGCTTTTATGACGTTCTCGCACGTGTCGTTAAACTGCGCGAATTTCTCTCGTCCGACTGTCAGCCTTGCGACCATCGCCGCAAGGGCCGCTCCCTGCGCCGCGCATACCGCGCTTGCGGACCCTCCGCCCGGCACCGGCGCGTCAGATGCGATCGCTCCTATATACTCGTTTACTTTGACTGTTGTTATCGCCATTTTTTTGCTCTCCTGTCTTTTATGAATTGTATTTTACTATCTCTCCGTTTTTTATGACCGTATGCACGAGGTTTGATCCGAAACGATAGCACACCGTCTCAAAATCTGGCGCGTTCCAAATCAGGATGTCAGCCGCTTTACCGATCTCGATCGTCCCTGCAGCATTTTCCCTTCCGACGGCGCACGCCGCATTCAGCGTCACCGCGGTCAGTATCTCCTCGGGAAGCATCTTATATTTCATAAGCGCCAGGCTTATCGACATCTGCAAATTAAGCGAGGGGCACGACCCCGGATTAAAATCCGTCGCGACGGCGACCGGTATCCCCATGTTTATCATCTCTCTCGCCTTAGCGTAAGGCTTCCCGAGATAGAGCGACGTCTGCGGCAGTAGCGCCGCTATAACGCCCGCTTCGCTCATTTTTTTCATGCCGTTTTCACCGGTCGCGATAAGGTGTTCCGCTGAGACGGCCTTCATTTCTCCCGCAAGGCTCGCCCCGCCGATCTCTTCGATCTCGTCCGCGTGTATTTTGGATCTCAGCCCAAGCTCTCTGCCCTTTTCAAGTATCTTCCTGCTCTGCGATACGTCGAACACCGAGTCCTCGCAGAACACATCGCAGAACTCTGCCAGGCCCTGCGCCTTTACTTCAGGCAGGACCTCGTTTGAGAGCATGTCTATATACTCGTCGGCCCTTCCTTTGTATTCGTCAGGGATCGCGTGCGCGCCCATAAATGTCGCCACGGTGTCGACCGGGCTTTCCTCGTTCAGCCTTTTTATCACTTTCAGCTGTTTTATTTCGTCTTTCATATTAAGTCCGTAGCCGCTTTTTATTTCGCATGTGGTGACGCCCATTGTCATCATTTCATTCAAAAAAGCCATGCTCTTTATGAAAAGCTCGTCCTCGGTCGCTTCACGCGTTTTTCGAACTGTGTCAAGGATCCCGCCGCCGGCTTTGAGTATATCAAGATAGGTCGCGCCTTTTATCTTCATCGGGATCTCCTGCTGTCTCCATCCTCCGAAAACAAGATGCGTGTGACAATCTATAAGACCCGGTGTGACAAGCGCTCCGTTTGCGTCGATGACCTTGCACTGCCCGCATTTTACTATATCTGGAAGAGTTCCCCCGGACGTTATTTTCGCGATCTTTCCGTCTTTTACGACTATGCACGCGTTATAAAGTTTTAAATTTTGGCCCTGCTCTTCAGCACGAAGCGCGCTTGTGCCCTTAGGGGTCTGCAGAGTCCCTATATTTATTATCGCGAATTCTCCACTTCTCATCAAATCACTCCCGAAGATGCAGTTTTTATATAAGATAGTTCTCGATTACCTGTTTCTTCTCATCGAATTCCGACAGATTCATGTAATACTTCGCGCAGTCGATAAGCGCCATCATCGGTGAAAGACCGATGATCTCCGATTCTACGACTTTCGTCCCGTATCTTTCCGCCTCTTCTTTCACCGTCTCGAACACCTTGTAAAGCGGGGTCGTTGTGAAATCCGTCATATTGATCGAGACCTGCGCCATATTTTTATCCTCAAGTTTGACCCCTATCGATTTAACGCAAGGGAATCCTCCGCTTGAAAAGCGTATGGTTTTCGCAATCTTGCTCGCGATCTCGACGTCGCTTGTTTCAAGATTTATATTGAACGCCACAAGCGGCATCCTCGCCCCGACCGCGACGACCCCTGCTGTAGGATGTATTTTCCTCTCTCCGAAATCGGGTGCCCATTCGTCCTGCAAAAGTTTTTCGGGCATCCCCTCAAACTGTCCGCGTCTTATATCCGCAAGGTTTACGCGGTGCGCGCCGCTCGCCGATTTTTCGTAGAGGAACACCGGTATTTTTACCTCTTCCCATATCCTTTCCGCGGCTTTTTTTGAAAGAGCTACGCATTCATCCATCGTCATCTCTTTTATCGGGATAAACGGCACAACGTCCACAGCGCCCATCCTCGGATGCTCGCCTTTATGTTTTGTCATATCGATAAGCTCAGAGGCCTTTTTCGCAAGCTTTACGGACGCTTCAAGCACTGCCTCGGGGCTTCCGATAAAGGTTATGACGCTTCTGTTGTGGCTTTCGTCGCTTGAAAGGTCTAAAAGGGTCACATTTTTAGTGTTTCTGACCTCGTCCGCTACAGCTTTTATTGCGTTTTTGTCCCGCCCCTCGCTTATATTGGGGACGCATTCAACTATCTTCGCCATTTTTTGCCCTTCCTTTTACTTTTTTGTGTTGCTTACGGCTTTTTCTATTATATCGTCCGAAACGATAAACGGAAGCGTTATGTGCGCCTCATCGCCCATTTTTTTATTATAAAGCGCCGCCGTTTCAACGGCGTGTTCGTTTCTTGCGAATGCGCGTCTCGCGACTCCGCCCATAACGTCCCACATCATCGCGGATCTTATGATCCCGTCTACCCGCTCGCTTCCATCGAGGACAAGGCCGAATCCGCCGTTTATCGCCTTGCCTATCCCGACGCCGCCGCCGTTATGAAGGGCACACAGGCTCATCCCGCGCGCGGAATTGCCCGCAAAGCACTGTATCGCCATGTCCGCCATGACGTTCGACCCGTCTTTTATGTTTGCCGTCTCCCGGAAAGGCGAATCCGTGCCGGATACATCGTGGTGGTCGCGCCCCAGCATGACAGGGCCGATCTCTCCCTTCCTTACAAGCTCGTTGAACTTGAGCGCGATATTCATGCGCCCTTCCGCATCCTGATAAAGGATGCGCGCCTTTGTCCCGACGACCAACTTGTTTTTCTTCGCGTCGCGTATCCATATGTAATTGTCCCTGTCCTGGAAACGCCTGTCGGGGTTGATGCATTCCATTGCCGCCCTGTCGGTCTTGTCAAGATCTTCGTCAAGCCCGGAAAGGCACACCCACCTGAACGGACCGTATCCATAGTCAAAAAGAAGCGGCCCCATGATATCCTCGACATAAGACGGGAATATGAATCCGTCCTTTTCATCGACTCCGTTTTTCGATATTTCGGTAACGCCGGCGTCGAAAACCGCTTTCATAAACGAATTGCCGTAATCGAAAAAGTATGTTCCCCTTTTTGTCAGTTTTACGATCGCGTCAAAATGCCGGCGCAGAGATATGTCGACAAGTTTTTCGAACCCTTCTCTGTCCTCTCTCAGCATCCTCGTCCTCTCTTCAAACGATATCCCCTGCGGACAGTATCCGCCGTTATACGCGTTGTGACATGATGTCTGGTCTGACAAAAGGTCTATATGTACGTCCTTTTCCGCCGCATATTCTATAAGATCGACGATATTTCCGTGATACGCTATCGATACGCCTTGTTTTTTCTCAATGTGCTCTTTTGCGATCGCGAATGTCTCATCGAGATCTTCTGACACAAGGTCGACCCAGCCCTGATCGTGCCTTGTTTCTATCCTCGATATGTCGACCTCGGCGAATATGCCGACGGCGTTCGCGATATTAGCGGCCTTCGGCTGAGCACCGCTCATCCCGCCGAGACCGGACGATACAAAAAGTTTTCCGGAGAGGTCGCCGTTTTCCGGCACTCCGAGATATTTCCGTCCCGCGCCGAGGATCGTGTTGAACGTCCCGTGAACGATCCCCTGAGGGCCTATATACATCCATCCGCCGGCCGTCATCTGCCCGTAATTTGCAACGCCCATCTGCGCCGCAACGTCAAAATCCTTCATATTGTCGAACATGCCGACCATAAGCCCGTTTGTCAGTATTACTCTCGGCGCCATTTTGTTCGACGGGAAAAGCCCCACCGGATGCCCTGATTCTATGACCAGAGTCGTATCCTCGGTGAGTTCTTCAAGATATTTTTTTATAAGTCGATACTGAAGCCAGTTCTGGCACGGCTGGCCGGATTCGCCGTATGTGACAAGCTCGTACGGATACAGCGCGGTCTCAAAATCGAGGTTGTTGTCGATCATCACCTGAAACGCCTTGCCCTCGATGCATTTGCCCTTGTATTCGTATATCGGCTTGCCGTATATGCGACCCTCGGGGCGGTAACGGTACGCGTATATCCTGCCCCTTTTATAAAGCTCATCTAAAAACTCAGGCGCAAGGGTCTCATGCAAACTCTCCGGAACATATCTCAACGCGTTTTTAAGCGCCGTCTTTGTCTGAGAAGGCGTGAGACAAAATCCCCTGTCCGGCGCGCGGCGCCTACCTTCCTCAAATTTCGGATATTCGGGAAGAGTGTCGTCAAGCTTTATCGTCATCGCATTTGATATCTGATAATTGGAAAGCATATTTAATTCTCCTTCCTTACGCACTTTTTAGATTTCTGATAATTTTACTCTATATCCGCGCAGATATTTTTTACTGAATCCGTAATTTCATGGTTCTTGACCATGCCGTCGAGGGTCGCAAGATACGGATACATGACGACATCGTCCTCTATCGGGGCGACGCTTTTCCTTATATGATCGTATGCCGCCCTTGTCGCCGGCGCCATCTTTTCTTCGCCGCGAAAATAAAGCCCCTGTGCCGCCGCAAGAAGTTCTATCCCGATGACCTTCTGGGTATTGTCGAGTATCATCCGCGCCTTCCTCGCGGCGGTCGTGCCCATGCTGACGTGATCCTCCTGATTGCCCGACGACGGGATCGAGTCGACGCACGCGGGGTGCGCATATACCTTGTTTTCAGACACCATCGACGCCGCCGAATACTGCGCGATCATAAAGCCGGAGTTCACCCCGCCGTTCCTCGTGAGGAACCCGGGAAGCCCCTCTGACAGATGCGGATTTACAAGTCTTTCGATCCTTCTCTCCGATATATCGGCGAATTCCGACAGCGCGATCCCGAGGAAGTCCATCGCCAGTCCCACGGGCTGACCGTGGAAATTGCCGCCGGATATCGATTCATCCTCATCCGGAAATATTATCGGGTTGTCCGTGACAGAGTTCATCTCGGTCTCGATGACCTTCTCAGCGTAATTTATCGCGTCGCGGCTTGCCCCGTGCACCTGCGGAGTGCAGCGGATCGAGTACGCGTCCTGAACTTTGCCGTCTATTTTGTCCTGCGCAAGACCGCTTCCGTTTAAAAGCTTTAAAAGATTGCGCGCGGATGCGCTTTGACCCGGATGGGGCCTTACTCCATGCACTTTGCTGTCGAACGCCTTTTTTATTCCAAAAAGCGCCTCGCTTGTCATGGCCGCCGCGATATCCGCCGTCTTCATAAGGTCCATCGCGTCATATACCACAAGGCACCCTATCGCCGTCATTATCTGTGTGCCGTTTATAAGCGCGAGCCCCTCTTTCGCCTCAAGTTCTATCGTCGGAATTCCCGCCTTTTTCATCGCTTTGCCCCCGGGAAGGATCTCGCCCTTATATTCCGCCTCTCCTTCTCCGATGACGACGAGCATTATATGTGAAAGAGGCGCAAGATCCCCGCTCGCGCCGAGCGACCCTTTTTCCGGGATTAAAGGATGCACGCCGCGGTTCAGCATTTCGACAAGCGTCTCGATCGTTTCGAGCCTTATCCCCGAAAAGCCTTTCGACAAGGCGTTGCACCTTAAAAGCATCGCCGCCCTCACTGTCTCCGTCGGAAGAAAATTTCCCATGCCGCACGCATGCGAAATTATCAGGTTTTTTTGAAGGGCCTTTGTATCTTCTCTCGATATTGCCTTATCGGAAAACTTTCCGAACCCCGTCGTCAGACCGTATATCACGCTTCCCTCGCGAAGCTTTTTTTCGACATACTCCCGCGATTTTTTTATATTCGCCTTTGCTATTTCGTCTATCTCAACCTTTTCTCCGAATCTCGATACCTTTACCGCGTCGCAGATCGTAAGATCGCTTCCGTTCAGTTTGATGCACATCGCCTCGTATTCACCCCGTGTTTTTAATTTAAATTGGTATTGTACCATTTTAAAAAGGTATATTTAAATTGTACAACATTTGGCTTTTTCAAGTCAATCCTTCTGATCGCTGCAAGAAAAAAATGTACCAATCGTGTTTTGCTGTTGCAAAACGGCGGCTTTTTTGCTATTTTATGTGTATGCCGATATACCAATTTTTCGATATATACAGGGTGTGAGAACATGAACATAAAGATAGACGATTCAAAGCCAATATATCATCAGATCGTCGAACAGATATTGTCGCAGATAAAATCCGGGGAACTTTCTCCCGGGGATCGTCTTCCAACGGAGAGAGAGCTTGCGCAGTCCCTACGGATCGCGAGGGGGACCGTCAAAAAAGCGTATAAAGAGCTTTCTGACAACAATATAATCGAAGTCATACAAGGAAGCGGCAGCTATGTATACGACGACCGCGGGGTGCCCGACGTTGAAAAGCGCAGGATCGCCTTTCGCCTTATAGACGAGCTTTTTGTAAAACTAAATTCGTGGGGATTTTCATCAAAAGAGATATCGACGCTTCTCAGGATGAGCCTTGCCGAAAAAGAGCGCAGCTACCGTCCGATCCGCGTTGCTGTAATAGACTGCAACCCGGAATCGCTTGCGATATTCAAAAGGCAGCTCTCCTATATCCCAAATATACTGATATCTGTCTTCATGGTGGAAAGCGTGATAATGGACGACGACCCGGCGTCGATATTCCGCGACTTTGATATCGTTCTGACGACGGCGACGCACTATGACCAGATATCCTCGTGTCTTTCATCGCTTAAGCCGCCCGTCTTCCCCGTGTCGGTCGCGCCAAGCAGGAACACCATCGTCAGCATCGGCGCGCTAAAGCCCAGCTCACATGTCGGCATCGTCTGCACAAGCAGCAAATTCGCGAATCTGATATGCGAGCAGCTCAATTTCTTCTGCCCATCGCTTCCGACCCCGCCAGTCAACTTTGAAACGTCGATCGCGTCGGCGGCGCGCTTTATAAGCCGCTATAAAACCATTATCATATCTCCCGATTCTCTTCTCTTCGACTCTCAGGCCGCAGGAAATGTTTTAGAGGACTTCGCCGCATCCGGCGGCCAGATCATCCCGTTCGACTATCTTATCGACAGGGCGTCTTTAATGTTCGTCGAATCGCAGATCGACGCGTTGACTCAGCAGTATCTTAAAAGCGATATATGATTAAAGGCACAAAAAAAGGGCGCTTTCGTTTCAGTATCGAAAGCGCCCCTTTTATTCTATCCCAAAGATACTTCCCCGACATAGTTCGTCTCAAACATTTTTTTGATCTTTCCCACATCAGATGTCTGCGAAAGCGCCCACATCAGTTTCGTTGCGGCGGCCTCGGTCGTCATATCATATCCCGGTATGACGCCCTTTTCCAAAAGCTTTTTTCCGACTTCGTATATCGACAGATCCGCATTTTCATAAAGGCACTGGCTCAAAACCACGATCGCGATCCCTTTTTCGATCATCGTATCTATCTCTTTTAAAAGGTTTCTGTTTATATAATGCAGTCCGCCCGCCCCGAAGGTCTCAAGTATAACCCCTCGATATTTCATGTCCATCAGCATTTCGAAGATCTCCGGCTTTGTCCCGGGAAGCAGCTTCATGAGAAAAACATCCGTGCACAGCCCATCCATAAGCTTTGTCTTATCGGATATGCTTTTAACCGCATTTTTGTCATTCGGGGATATGTGTATGCCGTCTGCGTAGATCTCGGCGCGGTATGCCTCGTTTATGCTTTCGAACGCGTCAAATCCCATCGTCCGCACTTTTACCGCTCTGCATCCGCGCATTATTTTCCTGTTGAAGGCGATCGATACGCCCTCTATCCCGTTTTCTATCGCGGAAAGCGCCGTATACAGGTTCGTCCGCGCGTCCGTCAGAGGCTTGTTTATCGGCTGCTGCGAGCCTGTTAGCACAACGCTTTTTTTAAGAGGCTGAAGCATAAAGCTTATCGCGGACGCTGTATACGCCATCGTGTCCGTTCCGTGCGTTATGAGAAATCCGTCGTAGTCGTCTATATTCTCATATATCCTTCGCGCGATCTTTTGCCACTCTTCCGGCTGGATATTGGAGCTGTCCATATTGAAAATGTCTTCGTAATCTATATCCCAATCTCCGTAAAAGTCGCTTATATATTTTACAAGCTCGCTTGAATGCATCGTCGGCACAAGACCGTTTTCGCTTTGGCTTGCCGCGATCGTGCCTCCGGTCGCAAGCCATAATACCCTCTTCATTCGTGTCGCACCCTCTTCTATCTTTATATGTTTTTACTTTATTTCAAAAGTGCTTTATTGTCAAAATATATTTATTTATACATTTTATCCCATATACAGACAGCGCCTCTTTTGTTGCGCGCCACCGGCGCCGCTTAAAAATATATTCAGTTTAATCGCTGATGAAAAAATGGGTCAGACTATACTGCTGTGTTATGGCGTTTTAGCAAGATGTTCGGATCCGCCGGCGGCTTGATCGGTCTTTTATTTTTTGCTTGACAAATAAGCTGTTTTATATAATAATTAGTAATGCATTATTAATAAGAGGAACGGACGCTTAGCTCAGCTGGTAGAGCATTCGCTTGACGTGCGAAGGGTCAGCGGTTCGAATCCGTTAGCGTCCACCAAAGTGGATGAATCCGAGCGTCGCGCCTATATGGCGACGCTTGGATTCTTTATTTATATCTTAGATTATATCATAACAAAAACCAAACTTTTTTCGCAGATACGCTGTGCAAATCTTTTGGCGATATCTTCATTTCAGTTTGCAGACATAGCGCAAGATCTGTTTAGAACTTCACACACCTTTGCTATGACCCGTTTATATATGCTTCGTGTTTTTCAACAGTGTGTGATGAAATGCGGTAAAATGCCCGTTCATCCAAGGGTCGGTTCATTTTTTGCAGGAGGGACTTCATGTTTAAAAGGGTTTCAGCATTCTGCACTATCGTTTTTATATTGCTGCTGCTTATCCCCTCAAATGCATCTGCAAGCGGCAGTGAAAGTCTTCATGCCAACTATACCATGGGGATCTTCAATGACGAAAACGGTCTTCCCACAGGCGAAGCAAATACAATAGTTCAGGCGGATGACGGTTATCTGTGGATAGGCAGCTACGGCGGGCTTATAAGATACGACGGTTCGACATTTGTAAATTTCAGCAACAGGCTTGAAAGTTCCGCAATAAGGTCGCTGTTCAAAGCTTCAGACGGGACCATTTATATCGGTACGAACGACGCCGGCGCGTACATGTTCGCAGACGATGAATTTGTTCACCTTGAATCTGAAAGTGCGCATCAGTTTCTCTGTGTAAAAAGCTTTGCGCAGGCCCCGAACGGGGTCGTATACCTTGCTTCCCCGTCGGGTGTTGCGAAATTGTCCGGTGAAAACATAATTCCGTATTCCTTTGACAAAATAGAGAATGAGCAGTTCCTTTCTGTCGCAGTCGACAGTTTTGAAAATGTCTGGGCGATATCGGACTCGGGAAACGCATATATTTTTAATGAAGAGTCATTTATAACTAAATTCAGCTCTTCAGATTTTTTCAGCAGCGGAAGGATCTACTCGATATGTGCCGATTTAAACGGCAACATTTATATCGGCTCTTCTGAAAATCAGATCGTAAAGATCTCGTTTGACACCTCTGCCGCGCCCGACGATATAAAAAAGCATCCGAGCACCTATTATTCGACCGGAGACGTCAGCACGCTAAACAACCTTAAAGCGGCGCGAGACGGGACGGTACTTGTAAGCGCGCTCAGCGGCGCCGGATTTATCGGTGATGACGGCGTTTTCCACCGCATCGACAAAAATCAGGACAACGTCATCTCTGCCAACTGGGCGGAGCTTGACCACGAGGGGAATTACTGGATCGCATCTTCAAATTACGGCGTTATTCGTTTTTCTTTAGGCTGTTTTGACAGCTGCAATTACAATTCCGCGCTCGGTGATCATTCTGTAAACGCCGTTGCGAAACAAGGTGACAGATTTTATGTCGGCACTGACAACGGCCTTCTCATATTCGATAATGACTGGAACCCCATTGAAAACGATCTGACAGTCCTGCTTCAGGGCATTCGCGTACGCAATGTGGCGCTCGACACGGCGGGCCGCGTCTGGATGGCGACTTATTCAGAGCACGGCGCGCTCTGCTATGATCCGGCGACGGAAGAGACCGCGGACTTCGGCATGGCGCAAGGGCTTAACAGTGAGACCGTCCGTGTTGTATACGGGCTTTCCGATGGGCGTATGCTTGTCGGGAACCAGCTTGGCGTCAATTTGATCGAAAACGGAAAGATCACAGAAAGCTATAACCAGGACGACGGTATGGAGACCACCTCTGTACTGTGCGCTATGGAATTAAACGGTCATATATACGTCGGCACTGACGGCAGCGGCATATACGAGATCACGGACAAAGGGCTTGTCAATTTCGGGTTCGAGCAGGGGCTGTCGCAGGGCGTTGTGCTTCGCATGGAACCCGATGCGGACGGAAACGGAAACTTTTACGTCTGCGCAGGCGACAAGCTGTTTTACTATCAGAATGGATATTTCAAGCTTTTGTCCGGCATTGAAAAAGGCTCTGGAAGCATATACAGCATCTACGATGTGAACGGGCGGATATGGCTTCTGCAAAACGGCGGTGTTTTCTCCGCGGATAAGGCGTCAGTCCTTGCAGGAGAGGATTCTTACACTGCACAGTACGGCGTCAAATGCGGCCTTACGGGCACTCTCAGTGCCAACACGTGGAACTGGATCGATAATGATAATTCTATCTATATGCCAACGCGAAACGGCATAAGCCTGTTTTATTTCAAAGGCGTCAACATCATAATGCCGCACGCCATATTAAACAGCGTCACGATCGACGACGCGTACTATGAGCATCCGGCCTCTATCGATATCCCGAGCAATGCCCAGCGTATGACGGCCGATATCTCAATGCTTCTTTTCGCGGAAACTTCAGAATTTATACTCGGATATCGTTTAGAAGGGTTTGATTCTGAAGAATATTTTACAACCGACAAGCATGTCAGCATCAGTTACACGAACTTAAAGGGCGGCAACTATACCCTTAAATTGCGCATCATAGACCCTTTGACCGGCGAATCCACCGCAGAGCGGGACATCCCGATAACAAAAAGGATGCAGCTGACCGAACATATATGGTTCTGGGCGCTGCTGGTGCTTGCAGGCGCGCTGCTTGCATTTCTTATTTCCTTTATCGTGATCCGCCGCCGCACCAAAAAAGCGGAGATGCGTCAAAAAGAATTGCAGGACATAATCGATCAGGCCCTCACGACGATCGCAGGCACCATAGATGCCAAGGACGAATATACCAAAGGCCATTCTCTCCATGTCGCGGCATATTCCCGAGAGATAGCAAAGCGCATGGGTTTTTCCGAGGATGAACAGCGCCGTATCTACTATATCGCGCTTCTTCACGATATAGGAAAGATCGGCGTTCCAGACAATATACTCAATAAAAAAGGAAGGCTTGATACGGATGAGCTTAGCGTCATAAAGCGTCACCCGGTGACAGGCGGCAACATCCTAAAGCAGTTCTCCGCACTTCACGGTATATCGGACGGCGCGCGATATCATCACGAGCGCTATGACGGCAAAGGCTACTGCAAGGGCATATCCGGGCAAGACATCCCGATAGAGGCGCGTATAATCGGCATCGCGGACAGCTACGATGCGATGCAGAGCAACCGTATATACCGCCCCGGACTTCCGGCGGAGGTAATACTCGAAGAGCTTCAAAAAGGCGCCGGCACTCAGTTCGATCCGGAAATAGTGCCGATCATGTGTCAGATGATAAAAGACGGCGCCGCGCCCATAGATTACGTCAACATAATATCTTATGATGAATAAGCGATAATTTTTCTGCGGTCGCAGCCGAAGTTCGCGTTATAAAAAACCCCCGGGGAGACCCCGGGGGTTTTTTATGTTTTTACGCCGGAAAGCCAGGCGCGCCGAGCGGCAGCGCATCATGCACTTTAATATAAATGCAAAAAATTCGGGGAAACACAATGTTTCCCCGAATTTGAATGTAAATCTTATCTTACTTAAGCTCGACCTTTGCGCCAGCTTCTTCAAGTTTGGCTTTGATAGAGTCGGCTTCTTCTTTTGCAACATTCTCTTTAACGGCTTTCGGTGCGCCGTCAACAAGCTCTTTCGCTTCCTTAAGGCCAAGGGCCGTGATCTCGCGAACGACTTTGATAACGTTGATCTTATTTGCGCCAGCTTCCAAAAGCATAACGGTGAACTCGGATTTCTCTTCCGCAGCAGGAGCAGCAGCGGCAGCCGCAGGAGCAGCAGCAACAGCCATAGGAGCAGCAGCAGATACTCCGAACTCTTCCTCAAGTGCCTTTACGAGCTCGGAAAGCTCGAGAACTGTCAAAGCTTTTACTTCTTCGATAAGGTTTGTAACTTTTTCACTCATTTTAATTTACCTCCGTTTATTTTACTAAAAATTGTTTTTTGATGGATGATTATGCGCTCTTTTGATCTGCGATGGCCTGCAGCGCGACGACCAGGCCGCGGATATTGCCGTTAAGCACATTGACGAGCCCCGATATCGGCGCGTTGAACCCGCCCAGTACCTTTGCTATCAAAACTTCGCGAGGCGGCAGCGATGCGAGACTTTTTACTCCGCTTTCGTCGATCAGCTTACCTTCGACAAATCCGGCTTTGATCTTAAAGTTGTCGTTCTTTTTCGCATACTCTGAAAGGATCTTAGCGGCCGCCACGGGATCATTCATGCTGATAGCCATTGCGGTCGTCCCATTAAGGCATTCGCAAAGCCCGTCAAGACCGGCTTCTTTGGCTGCAAAACTCGTCAAAGTGTTCTTTACGACGGCGTATTCCACGCCAGCTTTTCTGAGATCGCTGCGCAGCTTTGTATCATCTGCCACCGTTATCCCCTTATAATCGACGATAACGCCGGCGCTCGCCGTCTTCATCTTCTCGCTCATTTCTTGAACGATCTGCTTTTTGGTTTCAAGAACCTTTGCATTCGGCATATGTTGTTTTCACCTCCGTACAACAAAAAGTGCCCTCATTCCGAAATTGGAACAAGGGCACAAAAACACAATCAATGGTCTTTATACCTCTCCCTCGGCAGGACGGCTTATCCGTTTACGATCTCTCTCCTGCTGTCTTCGGAACGAGCATAAGCATGATAACACATGCTTAAAAATTTGTCAAGTAAATATGTTATGCGGAAACTTCGCCCGGATTTATTTTGACGCCGGGGCCCATAGT
>Ga0079305_1001633_pt1 | contig 27043 bp, 28 predicted proteins | sample LMS_cellobiose_e_FD_79183 | JGI IMG/M metagenome (GOLD analysis project Ga0079305, IMG submission 79183) | Rumen-fistulated moose microbial communities from Alaska, USA - LMS_cellobiose_enrichment | ecosystem: Host-associated > Mammals > Digestive system > Stomach > Rumen fluid ... | reverse complement strand
TCCTGTTAGGAGATGCAGAGCTGGTTATAAAGGCTGCCCAGGTTCTGGATGGCAGGCTTCCGGAAGCCGATTATCTGATCACTGCAGAGGCCAAAGGTATTCCTCTGGTACAGGAGCTGGCCCGGCTTCGGAATATGAAACGCTATTTTGTGGCACGCAAGAGTGTCAAGCCATATATGACAGACCCCTTTGTCACCGAGGTCTATTCCATAACTACCAAGAAGAAGCAGATCCTCTGCCTTGACCGGGAAGAGAGCGACCTGATAAAAGGAAAACGGATCCTTATTGTGGATGATGTCATAAGCACTGGAGAATCCCTTAAGGCTATGGAGACTCTGGTGGAGAAGGCTGGGGGAAATATTGTGGGCAAAGCCTGCATCCTGGCAGAAGGAGATGCAAAGAACCGCAAGGATATCATATATCTTGAGGCACTTCCTGTATTTCCAGTTACACCAAGCAGATAGAGATATCAATGGATTATAAAGTAAATCATATAAGTTATAAATACAGCAAGGATGGCCGCACTGTCCTTGATGATGTGACATTTTCCATAGAAGAGGGAAAAGTAACTGCAATTGTAGGCCCATCCGGCTGCGGCAAAAGTACGCTGCTGGAAATTCTGAGCGGTGTCATACCAGCCCTTATTTCAGGCGGGGAGCTTTCAGGCTCCTTTGATAAGCCTTCTGACAGCCTGATAAGCGTAGTAAGCCAGAACCCGGAGAACCAGCTTTTCGGCTATGGTGTTGAGGATGCCATAGCTTTCGGTCTTGAGAATATGGGTATACCGCAGGCAGAGATAGCATCCCGTATGGATTATGTGCTTGACCTTTTAAGCCTGCAGTACCTGCGCTCAAGGAGTGTGGCAAACCTTTCCGGGGGGCAGCGGCAGGCTGTGTGCATTGCCTCGGTTCTGGCTATGCAGCCTGACATCCTGATCATGGATGAGCCGGTAAGCTCTCTGGATCCTAACGGAAAGAGCCTTGTCCAGATGGTGCTTAAGCAGATAAGCCTGGACGGGAATACTGTCATACTGGTGGATAACAACCTGGTATGGTCTGCCGGCATCGTTGACCACATAATAGGAATACTGGGTGGCAAGGTGGTGTTCGACGGCAGCAAGGAGGAGTTTTTCCAGGACTTTGATCTCCAGAGAAAACTGGGTGTCATAATTCCACAGGAGGTGGAACTGTACCGTGGACTTGCTCCATATTTTCCTGGCCTCAAGATGTTCTATACTGTGGAGGATGGCCTTTCCCAGCTGGCTGGCAGGGTGGAAACCAAGCTCTTTCCCAAGAATGAGATGCAGGAAGAGTCAGAGCCCCGGAGCATAATATCTGTTCACAATCTGAATAAAGTGTTCAGCGACAACTTCCATGCCCTGATGGATGTGAATGCCAATATCCCGGAGGGAATGGTGGTTGCAGTGCTAGGACAGAATGGTTCTGGCAAGACTACATTTGTAAAGCACCTTAATGGTCTGTATAAGCCTACATCCGGTGATGTCCGCTACCGAGGCCAGTCTATGCTGGAAAAGTCGGTGGCCCAGATATCAAAGAATATAATACTTGTGTTCCAGCATCCTGAGCATATGCTGTTCGAGGAGACTGTGGAGAATGAACTTACCTTCTGTGCCCGGATGCAGAAGATTCCTTTTGACCAGGAAAAGATAACTGATGTGCTGACACAGTATAACCTGCTGGAGGAGCGGGATTCCTTCCCCTTGAACCTTTCTATGGGAAAAAAGCATACACTTACTATTCTGTCAGTTCTTTTCTCCAGTGCCGATGTCATAATATTTGATGAGCCTACACTTGGCATGGACGCATTTCTGATGAGACAGCTGGAGGAGCTTATTCAGAAACTTAAGGGAGAGGGAAAGACTGTCATCATCATAAGCCACGAGATTCCTATGGTGTTCCGCACAGTGGATCATGCCATCATCCTGAACAAAGGAAAGAAGATATTCCAGGGGAGCAGGCAGCAGATGGCAGACAGGGATGATATCTTCGACTCTATACATATTTCTATGCCGCCGGCGGTAGTTATGTCCAAGGCTTTGGGATTCGGCCGGGTGTGCTATACTGTGGATGAGTTTGTAGAAGAGGCCAGGACTCTTAAGAAAGGGGAGGATGAGTGATGGATTACCTTAAATATGTTGACGCAAACTCATTCCTGCACAAACTGGATCCACGGACCAAGTTTGCCTTCTTTGTTGCTATGGCAGTGGTTACAAGCCTTATCAAATCCTTTGTGGCACTGGCGTTTCTTCTGGTGTTTTTTATTATTATCTGGAAAAGCTGTCATATCGGCACCCATATACTGACACTGCTTTCCAAACTCAAGGTACTGCTGCTTTTTATATTCTTCCTGTGGCTGGTGCTGGGACTTTTCCAGAAACCTGCGGCCGAAGGGGGACCAATCTTTTTCCAGACCACTTTCAGCTGGGTAGGAAAGCAGCATGTATTCTGTTTCGACTGGTACGACTTCTATAAAGGTGCAGTCTACTCCCTGCGTATATTCCTGATGATAGCATCATTCTACACAGTGCTTCTGACCACCAACTTCTCAGAGATAATTCTGGGTCTCCGCAAGTGGCATATTCCATATTCAGTTGCTTTTGCCATCGGTCTTATTTTCCAGATTATCCCTATAACCATAAATGAGCTGCAGGCAATCATGGATGCCCAGAGCTCCCGTGGTCTTGAGATTGATAAATGTGGTTGGGTCACCAAGGTCAGGAACTATGTGACATTCTCTTTCCCGCTGCTTTTCCGTGTTATTGGAAAAGGGCAGTCCATATCATTGGCCATGCACTACTACAAGCTGGATTTCTCGGTCAGACGGAGCGCCTACAAGGCTATCAGGGCAAGCCGTCTGGATACATACTTCATTGCTGCCAATGTGGTGGCAATTGCAATAACTATAGTGCTCAGAGTAATGTTCTATATACCGGTCTGAGCAAAGGAGGGTTTTATGATAACACGTTGGGAGAATTTGACCCGGGACGAGATCGGGGCTCTGGACAAGGATAAGAGCATAGTGGCACTGCCTCTGTCTGCCACAGAGCAGCATGGAGCTCATCTTCCTGTCGGAACCGATGCCATCATCCTGTCTACATTGGTGGACAAGATTATAGAAGGGGAGAAGTTTGACAAGGGCAACCTGATTTTTGCGCCACAGTTCCTGGTGGGAAAGAGCAACGAGCATATGTGCTTCCCTGGTACATTGACATTCAAAGCCCAGACTTATTACTCAATGATCTACGATATAGCAGGGTGCATAGCACATCATGGCTTCAAGAAGCTGGTGCTTTTTAACAGTCATGGCGGAAACACAGATATGGCCAACCTGATAAGCCGTGACCTGCGGATAGACTTTGGACTCCAGGTGTTTGTCTTTGACTGGTGGTTCACCGATTTCTGGGCCGATGGTCTTAAGGGGCTTAAGGAATCTGGCAAATACGGTGTATTCCATGCCTGCGAGCTTGAGACCAGCCTGATGCTGGCAGCAAGGCCCGACCTGGTGGATATGTCCAAGGCTGTGGACGAGGATCCTGCCGACTGCTTCAAAGGAGATAAGTACGTTACAGTCTTCGGACCGGTGAATGCAGGGTGGAAGACCAACGATGTGACCAAGAGCGGAGTGATAGGTGCACCTACTTTTGCCACAGCAGAAAAGGGGAAAAAGCTTTTTGATTACGCGTGCAAGAAGCTTATAAATATATTCAGCGAAATTGCAGATATTAATTATTGATAGGAGGAATCAATGAAAAAATCTTTCTCTTTCGTAAACATCATATTCTTTGTAATATTTGGTGTTTTGACCGGTGTGCTCTGGGCTTATCTCTGCCCGATCCCACTTATCCCAGGTGCTGTACACTTCAGGACATTCGCATTCATCATCCCTGTAATCGGCTACCTCTTTGGACCGGTATCAGGCTTCTTTGCAGGCTATATCGGAACTATCGTATGGGCTCTGCTCTCCGGAAACTTCATCCCTCTGCATTCACCAATCGCAGACGGAATCACAGTAGGACTTTCTGCTGCACTTCCAGCTTACTTCCATCTTAAGAACGGAAGAATCGAAGTCCTGGACTGCATCAATGAGAACAAGAGTGCATTTATCTGGAAATGTCTTTTCTTAAGTGTATTCTTCGGAATCCTTATGATCCTCTCCACCAGTGCTTCCTTGGCATACTTCGCAGGACTTGACTATCTGTGGTGTGTAATGTGGATTGGAATCGCAGATGTTGCTCCTATAGCACTTACACCGTTTGTTGTGCTTCTCCTGGCTAAGAGGATGAAGAACATCAGGAATATTATTCCTTACGTGTAATCATAAAAGTCACGCGTAAACAAAGCCGGGGCACCCACCCCGGTTTTTTATTCCACATATAACCTTATCACACACAACAAAAGGCACCCTGCATGCAGTACCTGCCTCCAGATAACACCTGGCGTGTCCCGGTACGCTCCTACAGACAGGCAAAGGGCATACAGACCAGTAAACGACTTTTTGCAAAAGTCATTCCGAATTTAGTTCGGAATCTGTCCCGTATACCCATGCCTGTAGCTGTAGTCCGTAATGTCCACGCCAGGTGCTTCTTGCGGCAGGCACTGCCACAGGGTGCCTTTTGTTGTGTAATTACCTATACAGTGTGGAACAATAAACCTTCGGTCAACGGAGGGGTGGGCGCCCCTTGGGTGTGGTGAGGAGGCTTTTACCTGATTTCTTGTTCTAAGGTGGTGAATGATTTTGTGGAGAAAAATTCGGAAAGTGTAATATCAAAGCCATCGCAGAGCTTTTTCAGGGTTACTATGCCAGGGTTTCTGCTCTCGCCGTTCAGGATGCTTTTTATAGTTGCCTGTGATATTCCGGCTTTATAGCTGAGTCCGTTGGGAGTAATGCCCTGCTCTCTGCAGAGCTCCCTTATCCTGTTTACTACTGCTTCCCTTGTATCCATATATTAGTGATTTATCACTTGATTTATTATGACTGGTATAGTATTTTTAAGTTAGTGATATATCACTAATAAATGTAAAATTCGGGGATTTACTGATGAAGAAATATACTATTGCATTTTTATCTTTTTTAACCTGTCTTTGTTTACTGGTATTTGCTAGTTGTGGTGGAGGCGGTGGCGGAGTAGACAATGCAATGGAAGATACTGAAGATAGTTCCTTCACCATTAGTTATAATGCTAATGGAGCAGAATCAGGGACAATTCCTTCAGCTCAGTTTGGTGATGTTAATTCATATTTATCTATACAGGAAAACATCGGGGGATTAGTGAAAAATGGCTATTGGTTTGACGGCTGGAATACAAGGATAGATGGTTCCGGTACAGATTATACCCCAGGTGCCTCTTATTCTGGAAAAAATATAACCTTATATGCAAAGTGGGTAGCTATATTCAACTATAATGTGATAAACCTAGGTTCGCTGGCTCCATCATTGAATGGTGTACAAAAAACGCCTTCCTTATCCAGTGCAAATATTATCGGACTCACAGCATTTGGACGGACACTTTCTGTTATTAACATTCCAGAAAGTATAGATGGTTATACAATATCTTCAATAGGTGATAATGCATTTTTAGATTGTAACAACATCTCTTATGTCCTTGTTCCTGACTCGGTGACAAGTATAGGAAATAATGCATTTTCAGGATGTTCAAGCCTTTCTGGAATCGTACTGAAGGGAACTGAACCCCCAACTCTTGGAACAGATGTGTTTGCAGGATGTTGGATGCTTGTTGTAAATGTACCTAAAAGTGCGGAATCAACATATCAAGCAAACCCAAGCTGGGGTACTATGACTATTTTGGGATCATTCCGAATAACCTATAATTCCAACAATGCTACAAGTGGTTCTATTCCTTCAGAACAAGAAGGAGAAACTGGTGAAGAAATAACTCTACAATTAAATACTGGAAATTTGAAAAGAGATGGTTATAGATTCTTTGGATGGAATACACAGGAAAATGGCAAAGGGGCTTTCTATGCGGTTGGGGGAAGCTATACTGTCATGTATAGTAATATTACTCTATATGCAATGTGGTTGCCATTATACACAATTACTTATAATAGTAATGATGCTACTGGTGGTTCGATTCCAACAGCACAGACAGGGATAGATGGAGAACAGGTAACACTAAATGGAAATACTGGAAATCTTGTTAGAACTGGTTATATGTTCACAGGATGGAACCATTCTTCGACAGGAACAGGTACTCATCATGATATAAATACAAGTTATACGATAAAAGGGGATATTACGCTGTATGCAGAGTGGAGCCCTAATTCTTGTACTATATCTTACAATGGCAACAATGCTAATAGTGGCTCTGTTCCAGCCAGCCAAGTGGCTTTATATAATAAATCTATTACCTTGCAATCTAATACGGGTAATTTAGTTAGAACAGGATATGAATTTGCAGGATGGAACATCCTGGCGGATGGAAGCGGTACCAGCTATGAAGTCGGGGCAAATTATATTATTAAAGGAAATGCCACATTATATGCAAAATGGGTTCTTTCATATACTAGTACTCCTGGTAATCGCAGTGGAGTTGCTGTGGGTGATATTGTACTTGCAGATGGAAAGACAGTAGCCCCTGTAAACTATACTGCTGCTACTTATGCTGCATATACAACAGCATCTGGTACATCAGTAGGTGTAATTGCATATGAGGGTAATGCAACTGCTGGAGGTGCCACTGCACAAGGCGGTGGTGCTGGAAAATGGTACATTGTCCAGATAGACTATGATAGTTCAACTATGAAGTGGTGTGCTTCTGATGAAATATTTGGATATGCTAAGAGAGCAGAACTTTTTTGTGAGCAACCAAATGGAAGTTATTCTGGTTACAATAATACTTATACAGTGGTGCGAAACTGGTATGATTATAGTGATGCCAACTATCCAGCATTTGCAAAGGCTATAAATTATCATGCACCTGGAACAACAAATGAAAATACATACTATTCTGGTTGGTTCCTTCCTACATGGAGAGAGTTACAACGTTTGGTATGTGGTGTTGATGAAAATGGTAACACTTTAGGTAGTGGTAATACAAATCTGATTACAGTTAACAATTCCATCACAGCTATATCAAATTTGGGAATAATTGGTACCAACAAATTGCCTACATCTGGTGTTCGTTGGTCTTCATCTCAAAGTGTAACTGGAGTGAATGGTAACGAAGCTCCTCATTATGTTGAGTATGTAGATTTTTATGGTGGTGTTGTGCAATATACAGCTAAAACATCTTCTAATTCTGTAGTCGTAATGCGAGCATTGGATGATTGAAATGCCAATTCCAGATGAACTTCTAATAGAATTGCTAAAAGAAGCTGTAGAAGAGTGTTATAAAGAAGATAATCTATTGATAGAACACCATATGGAACAGGCAAGTGTTGCACGTATCTTTTATTATTGTCAAAACTTGATTAACAATGATGAAAGATTTGTCTGTCTTAGAAAATACAATTTGGATTGTGAATTTAACAAGAATTGCTGGAATTCAAAGGCAACTCCACACTGTGAAAATGGAACTCGCCCCGATATGATTCTTCATAAGCGTGGAACAAATAATCATAATCTTTTGATTGTTGAATTCAAATCAGAAAAAGGTTTGATAAGAACAGTTTGTAATGATTTGATAAAGCTTAAAGATTTCACATCTCCAGATATTTATAATTATCAGTTGGGAGTTTTTGTTAAATTGCTAAAAGAAAAAGCCGATTATACTTTCTTTAAAGAGGGTTTTGAAGTTTGCTCCGCCTGATTTGACAAAGCAGGTTGCATCCTGTATATTTTATATGTATGCAAAATAGTATCAAGTTGCATACAAGGAGACAGTATGGCATTATTGCAGGTACGGGATTTCCCTCAGGAGGCATATCAGGTTCTGGCACAGGTGGCTAAGGAGCAACATCGTACAGTGCCACAGCAGGTGATATTTATGCTCTCTTCTATGCTTAATTCAGATGAGGATAAAAGTGCTTTGCGGCGGCGAAAGGTTCTGACTGATCTTGGAGCCCTTGACCTCCATTTGAGTAAACATGCTCCTTATGCTGCAGAACTTGTGCGTCAGGATAGGGAAGGAAAGCTTAAGGGAGGCAGGCTCAGATGATTTATGTCTTAGATACATGTGCTGCCTTTGAGATTGCTTTTCACGGCCGTAAATATAACCTTTTCAGCAACGCTCTCTCTGATGCAGAGAAAATAATTGCTCCCGCTCTGTTTGAATCAGAGATAACAAATGTGCTCTGGAAATATGTTCAAGCAGGGGAGCTTGATGAGGAGAATGCCAAGAAGACCTTGGTATATTTTCTACAGCTGGTTGATGAATACTCAGATGCCAGCGAGTTTGCTATAGAGGCATTGCATGAGGGGATAAGACTTAATCACAGCATCTATGATATGTTCTATCTAGTGCTTGCACGCCATACCGGTGCTACCTTGCTTACAGCAGACCGCAAGCTCCGCACTCTGGCTGAATCCCTGGGCGTTCCAGTTCTAAGCTGATTGCTTTATCCCTGTTCTACCTTTTTAATCTCATCCTTTGATGCGTTCTTTAGGGCATAGGTGTCAAAGGCGGGGTCTTTTGGCAGTTGGATCTCTATGCTGGTTTTCCTGGCAAGCCTGACATTCCCATGGGACATCTTAAGCTCATACACATGCCCGCCTTTTGTCCTGTCGTCGTTTAAAAAATGAAGATGCCAGCCTGCTGCATTTATTCCATCCATATAGTCCGGGTAATAGACCCCTACAAGAGTTCCGCTTATATTGCTGAACTCAAAGGAGGTCTGGGTAGTATCAAGCATCTCTTTGAGCGGCACATGATGTGCTCTGTAAGGTGCTTCGGACCGGGCATAGATTTTCTCAAATGTGCCGTGTATCTGGATGACATGCATGCTGTTAAGGGCGAAATCTTCTTCTATGCGGTTGTTAAGCTCATTCTTGAGGGCTGTCATATCATAATTGCCTGCAAGCTCAAACTCCCTGCATCCATCCATGTATGCCACAGAAGAGAAGGGGACACCCCTGGTTTCGCCTGCATCCTCTACTGTCCCGTCCTGCATTGCGCGGTAGCATTTTCCGTCAATAGCTATCATCTCGCCGTTGACATCCTCGAATGTGCCCAGCCCGGTCTCGCCATGTTTCATAAGTTCGCCCACAGTTATTACAGTCCTGGAATATCCTAAAGCAAGTGCCTGCAATGTAGAAACCTGAAACATCTTTGAATCCATTTATATTCTCCGCTTATTTCTTCTGGTACTTTTCTGACCAAACCTTTGTTATCTTTGTCGGAAGCTCAAAATGCTGGTAGTCCTTTCGGTCTGTCCAGTTGCCACCCCACTCAAAACCTTTCTCGGTAAAGAGCTTGTAGCATAGGTCATCTTTTTCAATTTTATAATCAAACTTCTTAGTGCGGTCCAGATACGGTTTTCCAGTTGCAGGTTCGATAACTTCGGTCTTGGAGCCGTCTGACTTATTCACCATTTTATGGTATGGATTGTACAGTGTGTTGATATCAACTGCCATGCCCAGGCCATGTTTTGATACTGTGGTGGTGTGCGATATAAAGCGGAAATTGAAACAGGATGAATTGTTGTCTCTCATCATTATCTCATCGTCTGCCATATAATTGTCGGGGAGCACCATACGCTCAATAGGGTAGCCGGCATCATAAAGTTTTTCCAGGATCTCAAGCACATCATCAGCAATAATGCGGTGCACAACCATCTCGCCCAAATGAACATTGCCCTCCTTGTCTTTGTGTAATGCCTGTATATAACGCAAATCCTCACGGGGTACAATGCAGTTCTCCTTGAAGGTTTTTCCCTGCTGCATCCTGAAAAAGAGATCATCGGAAATAGGCAGGACAGCAAATCCTGGCCGTGTGTTTTTAATCGGATGTGCCGCGGCATTGTTTACGGTTGTAAAACATCCCGCAAATATATATGCAAATAGTAAAATGGACAAAAATGACTTGATAGTTTTTTTCATAATTAAAACCTCCTATTTTTCAGCCGATTCCGCAAAGTGTTTCAAAAGATCTTCCATCGGGTACAGCCCATCTTCATTCATCTTGAGTCCATTCAGAGAAACTCCGTACTTTGCAGGTGGGTCTTCAAGCGAGAGCATACGGCATGAACGAAGCTGTTCTATAGTCTGGTATACAAGATTGATGGAAACGAACTCAGCACCGCTATTGTCCTTCCAGACCTCAAAGACAAGCTTTGTACCGATTGGTATCTTTTTCTCGATTGCATCAGGAAGAGAGTATTCTTTTACATCAAGTGCAGAAAGGACACTTGCTATATTCGATTCATGACCGCACAGGAAAGAGAACTTACGGTTCTCCTCTTTCAGTTCATCTGAAATCAGCATCAGGAGTGGACGGGCAAGCTCCTTTGCCACCACAGGAGGGGTATAAAGAACATCTACAAATACGTCTTTTATCAAAGCTATTTTTTCCCACTCTTCCAAGGAGATATTGTGTCCGAATGCAGCTTTTTTATCATCAGTTTCCTCATAATACTGAAGGACAAGGGCATCGCTTGCACTGGTTGCGATTCTAAGGGAGCCTCTCATGCCAGGTTCTGATCTTTCCTTAAAGAACACCTCGGTGTCGTCAGTCTTGAAATGGGGGAAATTGTTAGCCTGTGCATATGCTGATTTTTCAAAATCAAGCACTTTCTCAAGCACATCGTATGCCGGCAGCAATGTCTCGCACAGCTCGGAAAGAGAAGAGTAACCATACATAGAATTGACCTCTTCCATAGCCTTATTTATAAAGTCATCTGAAAGGGTGACAGTCTGAGGATTGAATACATCATCCATTCTGCTTGGAGCATACAGATGCTCGATTGTCACATTTGCCACAGGAAGCATTCCGCTTGAGAAATACTGGGCTGTCGCAATTGTCCTTTGCATCGAGTTTGAATAAAATCTGACCTCGCCATCTTTAGGAATATAATTTTCGGGAATAAAGTCTTCGCTTTCAAGCCATTTCCTGAAATATTGACCCATTATTGTCTCAAGGACTCCACCTTTGAGCGAAAGCTCGCTTGCCCTGCTGGTCCAGTTGAACCATTGGTGCGGTGTGACCTGCGAAAGTACCGATGAACCGTCGGAAAGCGGGGAGCGCATGTTATGCCGGCTCAGGACCACAACTTTATCAAGAGTATATTCGTTTCTGAATAATTCAGTGTCCGAAGATACCGCAGCTTTATTGGTGCTGGCGCAGCTGAAAAGACAAATCGTTGTGGCAAAAATCACAACCGATATAGTCAGGAAAAATACAGCTTTTTTTATTTGTCTCATAAGAATATCCTTTTTCATATAATTATATATTATCATAATGAGTCCACATTCTAAGGACACGTACTATTTTTTTTTCTTCAAAAACTTCATAAACAAGCCTATGTTGGATATTAATTCTTCTAGAATACTTTCCTGTCAAATCTCCAATCAGTTTTTCATAAGGAGGTGGAGTCTGAAATGGATTAACTTTTAATACCTCAATCAAATTAATTACAGATTGTTTTAGATTGGATTGTTCTATTTTTTTGCTGTCCCTTACAGCTTGTTTTGAATATTTTAATGTCCACATTACCAGCCAAGATCCTCTACGCTTTCATCTAAAGGTTCTTTGCTTGCCTCAAGAATAGATTCCCTCATCCCTGGAATGGAACAGAGATACAATGTTTCCTGAATGGAATTCCAATCATCTTCTGATATAAGAACAGCGTTATTCCTTTTTCCAGAAATTACTATAGGCTCGTGAAAATTCTTAGTCTGGTCGATTAGAGAATATAGGTTACTTCTAGCTTTTGTAGCTGTTATAACTGGCATGGTATATCTCCTATATGTAAAAGCGTACGGCATATCGTACGCTTTGTCAAGCTTATTTTTACACCTTCCCCAACTCTTTGTCATATGTCTTGAGCGGTACTGCCAGGCGGCGGGCAAGCTCAAGGTAGGAGGCATCGTAGTAAGTAAGGCCATTCTCCGAGGCCAAGTCAAATATGCGCTGCCTAATCTCTCCGGTGCTCTGGATATCGGTTACAATAGGAAGCTGCTGCAGGTTGAACATCAGGTCCCTTGCATCAGCTTTTGAGAGAGGTATCTGCTTTGAGTTTCTCCTGCGGGTACGGCAGAGCAGTGCGTTGCCAATCTCGTACCAGAAAAGCTGTGGCACGTATATCTGCCCGTTGTGTGTGATTATATATTCAATGTCCTTTACGCAGCCTGAGAGTTCATCATCGCAGATTCCGTTAAGAAGATATGCAGCCATAAAAGAGGTGTCTGCCACAAAGCAGGGGAAAGTATCAGTATTTTCTTCCATAGTCCCTCATCTCCTTTATATCTGAAGCTGTAAGAGGAGCAATCCCATCTTTCTCCATTTTAAATGAGAGTTCAGAGGATATCCTCATGATCCGTCTGTGGGCTTCCATTGCAGCTGTGTTCTGTATCTTCTTCTCTCCCTGGAGCACTGCCACCTGCTTGCCGTTCTTCGAGATGCGTACAGTTGTCCCTTCCTGCACTTTGCGCAGAAGCTCTGCAAAATGGGTCTTTGCATCAAATGCACCTACATTGATTACTGCCAATGCCATATATGCCTCCTGCTTATAAAATAACACAGCCACTTGATAAAATCAACCAGTTTTTAAACCAGTCTGAATAGAGGGAGAGGAACATTATTTTGAGTATTTCTTTAAGAGTTTGGAGAATTCTTCGTCGATATCCTGCTTAAGGTCGTTATATAGCTGTAGAAGGTCGGCAGCAGGTGGAAAATTGTTGATTTTTACATCTGTAATAAAAAGCTGGAAAGGCTGAATATGCAAAGAAGAGGCAAGTTTACTGATTGTCTCGGGCATTCCCCATTTTTTACCTGATTCCAAGTCACAAAGATATCCTACAGAAATATTGGCTTTCTCTGCCAGTGCCATCTGGGTTAAGTTGTTGAGTTTTCTATACTTCCGTATGTTCTCTGCGACAGTCTTTCTCAGTTCATCAGAATTCATATAAATAGTTTATACGCTGACAGAGAAACTTGACATATGCTAAAAAAGAATATATTCTCTATTAGAGAAATTAAATATTAATATATATATTGGAGATTTGAAATGACAGATCCAAAATTTTTAAAAATAGAAAATGGAATATTGATTGGTTTAACTGATGATGGAAGAAAAGCCGAGAAGGCTGAAGAAATCTCTGAAATAGTAATCCCAAATGAAGTAGAAAAAATTGGAATATATGCTTTTGCAGATTGCATGAAATTAATGAAAATTGTAATTCCTGATTCGATTACAACAATTGAAGATTTTGCATTTGCGGACTGTATGAGTCTTGAAGAGTTGTTTATTCCTAAGTCTGTTAAATATTTAGGTCATCGGATATGCAGTAATTGTATCAATCTTAGATCTATTAAAGTTGATGAAGATAATCCTGTATATTCCGATTTGAAGGGGGTATTGTTCTCAAAAGACTTATCAAGATTAATATACTGTCCAGGTGCATTTGGTAAGGACAAGAATAACACATATCTTATCCCAAAGGTTGTGAAAGAAGTTTGGCGGTATGCATTTACTGATAGCTATGGATTAAAAAAAATAATTGTTCCAGATAGTGTTGTTTTTATTGGAGAGTATGCATTTTCTGACAGTTTCAGGACTTGTCCTAAAGATTTTGAGCATGAAATTGGTGGTTACAATAATCAACTATATAATTTAATTCTCGGTAATAGTATTAAACGAATTGAATATGGAATATGTCATAATTGTAAAAATCTCTCTTTGGTAACAATTAAAGTTTTAGAACCTCCAGAATTTACTAGATATTTTAACGCCATTGGAGAACCATTTAAAGGTTGCAACCTTGAATCTTTAAAAATATATGTTCCATCTGGTTCTTTAGATGCATATAAGAAAGCAGAAGGCTGGAAAGAGTACACAGATAACATATTTGCTGAAAATAAAAAAGAGGATAATAAGAAATGAAAAAGGCATTAAAACTATTCTTCACTTTAATATTTTGTTTATTTCTGTTCTCATGCGGAGGCGGTGGTGGTGGAGCTGATAATGCAATAGAAGATACTGCATTCACTTTGGGCTATAATGCCAACGGTGCAGAATCTGGTATAGCCCCAGCTGCTCAGAATGGTAATGGCAAAGCCTCTTTGGCTGTCAGTGCAAATACAGGCAATCTTGCAAAGAATGGATATCTTTTTGACGGCTGGAACACACAGCCAGATGGATATGGTGCAGACTATGCTCCCGGGGCATCATATACAGGAAAGAAGAATATCACTCTTTATGCTAAATGGGCACGGTTGTTTAATTACAACGTAAATCAGTTGGCTCCGGCACCGGCACTGGACGGAGTACAGCGGGCACCTGGTAACCTAACCGCAACAATCACAGGGCTCACAAACAGAGGGCAGACCCTTTCTGATATCACTATTCCAAGGACGATAGATGGCTATACTGTGGCAGCAATAGGCGACAATGCATTCCAGGGCTGTACTAATATGGCAAACATGCTTATTCCAGATACTGTCACAGATATCGGGGATAATGCATTCAACGGATGCTCAAATCTCTCCGGAGTGACAATGCAGGGAACAGTTCCTCCGACATTAGGAACAGATGCATTTGCCGGCTGTGTACTGCTTGCAGTAAGTGTTCCTCAGAGTGCGGCGTCAGCTTATAATGCCAGTCCTACTTGGAGTACAGTGGCGATATTGGCGCCAGGTACATTCAGCATTCTCTATGATGGAAATGGAGCAGATGGTGGTATAGTGCCGTCACGTCAGATAGGAATACCTGGAATAAGCTTAAATATATATGGTAACAATGGAAGTCTCACCCGTACAGGATGTACTTTTAATGGCTGGAATGACAAAGTAGATGGAACAGGTCATAGTTATGTAGAAAATACACCTTATGCGGGGCCGAATAATATGACACTTTATGCTCAGTGGACACATCCAGATTATATAGTGACATTTGATGATCAGGGAGCAACTACACCAGTATCGCCTTCAACTATAAAAGTCCAAGCCCCAGCAAATACCATAGGTTCTCTGCCGTCAACACCGCCACAAAAAGTTGGCTATTATTTTGCTGGATGGAATACTCGGGCAGATGGAACAGGTGATTCGTTTGTTATTGGTTCACAGGTTATAAGTAATAAGATAGTATATGCAAAGTGGATTGAAAACGCTACTTGTACTGTAACATTTAATAGCCTAGGTGCCACAACCCCTGCATATCCAGGTCATAAAGATATATTGGCAGGAACTACAGTAGACAGTCTGCCGACTAATCCAATAAAAGAAGGTCATGTATTCATTGGTTGGAATACTCAAATGGATGGACTTGGTATACAATTTACCGAACAGACAGTTGTTACTGAAAATATTACAGTTTATGCACAGTATACAACGAATAATTACATCATAATTTATAATGGAAATGGGAATAATAGCGGTTCTGTACCAACAAGTCAAAGCGGTGATTATGGTTGTAGTATAACATTGCAGGCCAATACTGGCAGCCTTGTTAAGAATGGTTATACATTCAATGGTTGGAACACAAAAGCAGACGGCAGTGGAACAAGTTATGCGGTTGGATCGACATATATTATTAGTGGAAATGCAACTATGTATGCTTTGTGGACTCCCAAAGGCAATTATACAATAACCTATGATGGGAATGGGAATACCAGCGGTTTTGTACCAGCAAGTCAGATCGATTGTTCAGATACTGTTATAACAATCCAGTCAAACACAGGTAATCTTTCAAAGACGGGTTATACATTCAGCGGTTGGAACACAAAGTCAGATGGAAGTGGAACAAATTATGTGGCTGGATCGGCATATACAATAAGTGGAAATGCAACCTTGTATGCTTTGTGGCTTCCTAATCAATACACAGTAACATATAATGGGAATGGAAATACCAGCGGTTCTATACCAGAAACTCAAAGTGGCGATTATGGTAGCAGCATTTTATTACAAACCAATAGTGGTAATCTTACAAAGACAGGATGCACATTAGGTGGCTGGAATACCAAGGCAGATGGAACAGGTACAACTTATGCTCTAGGTTCAGTTTATACAATAAATGGCGATATGACTTTATTTGCCAATTGGGTGGTTAAAGAGAATTGTACAATAACCTATAATGGAAATGGTAATTCTAGTGGTTCTGTACCAGCAAGCCAGTCTGATTATTCTGGTACTGTTATAACACTACAGACAAATACAGGTAATCTTACAAAGACAGGATATACATTTGGCGGTTGGAACACAAAGGCTGACGGCAGTGGATTGGCTTATACAGCAGGGGCATCATATACCATTAATAGTAATATGACCTTGTATGCCCAGTGGAATCCCAATATATATATAGTGTCTTTCAAGGGCAATGGAAATACTGGTGGAACAGCTCCGGCAAGTCAAACTTTTGAATATGGAAGTCGACAATTACTCTCTAGAGAAGGGACATTGACTAGGGATAATTATGAATTCTTATGTTGGAATACAAAAGCAGATGGAACTGGAACCGACTATTTAGCAGGGGCGGCATATACTATAAATGAAAATATTACTTTATATGCAATATGGGGACCCAAAACATATTATATAACATATGATGGAAATGGAAACACAGGTGGTTCCATTTACCCAAACAAGTTCGGAGCTCCTTATGGTTACAATAAGACTTTGCTTGATTCAGGAAATCTTGTTAAAACTGGCTATATATTCAGTGGTTGGAACACAAAGGCAGATGGCAGTGGAACAAATTACGCTGCTGGGTCATCTTATATTGTTAGAGAGGATATAACTTTATATGCCAAATGGACTTTAATAGTATATTATACAATAACATATGATGGGAATGGAAAAACAAGTGGTTCTGCACCATTAAGCCAGACAGATATTTATAATAGTAATATAACGTTGTCAGATTCTGGAGATATGATTAAAACAGGATACACATTCGGTGGTTGGAACACAAAGGCTGATGGCAGTGGAATAAATTATGCTGCCGGTTCATCATATATTATAAATAGCAATATGACTCTGTATGCACAATGGGTTATTAATCGTTATACGATAAACTATGATGGAAATGGTAATACAGGAGGCACTGTACCATCAAGTCAGACTGCTAATTATAATACTTATATAAATCTGCAGAGTAACACAGGTAATCTGACTAAAAATGGATGTACTTTTGCTGGATGGGCTTCAGATCCTATTCCTCAAAATTCTGTTTCAGAAGGTTCAAGAATAAAGATAACACAAGATTTAACTTGTTATGCTGCATGGGCTATTACAATAACTCACGATGGAAATGGAAATACCAGTGGCAGTGCACCTGGTGATAGAAACTGGTATAGTGGTTGGATAAGAAGCATGGCAGGACGTGGTTCACTTGAAAGAGAAGGTTATGCATTTACTGGTTGGAATACCAAGCCAGATGGAAGTGGAATTAGTTACACACCCTATGAAGATTATTCTTTAACCCAATCTGTGACATTATATGCACAATGGGTACGGACACCAAATGTGATTGTAAATAATAACTATGATGATTGTTCAGTTTCTGCTGATAAAACAAATAATGTAACAGTAGGTGAAACTGTAACACTTACTGTTTCTACTGCTCCATGCTATAAGTTTGTCAACATAAGTGTTAAAGATTCAGCTTCCCATACAGTGAACTTGACTACTGTTTCAGCAGGTAAAAAATATACATTTATAATGCCATCTGATGATGTGACTGTAAATGCAGAATTTGATAGACCTTACTCCAGCGTTTTAAACAACGGTGTACGAGTTGGTTATGCTGGAGTTGGGGATATAGTCTTAGCCTCTGGAAATACTGTTTCAGCAAGTAAATATAACAGTAACTATAATAGTACAGATGGTACCGCTGTTGGTGTAGTAGCGTATAAAGGATATACTAATCATTATGGAAAATCCGGTAAAACTTATATGGTTAGTTTATCATATGGTACTGTAACATCTTGGGGCGATAGAAACTATGGAACAAGTGAAACAACTGGAGAGAATAACTGGCAATTGATAAAGAATCAAGATTCAACTGCTGCTGATAATCCTTCTAAGTATCCAGCATTCAACTATGCTAATAATTATAGTGTAACAGGCTATACAAATGGTTGGTTCTTGCCTTCAAAAGCTGAATTGGAGGTAATGATACGTGGTTATAATCTTGCCAGTGAGAATGTAAATACATCTGGTACTGCTAACCGAGATATAATCAATAATGGTCTTATTGCTGCACAAGCAGTTGTAGGTGCAAGAGCTCTTAAATTGGACTATTATCCAAACACCTCACTGCTATCATCAACACGTCAAAAACAGTCTTCTTCTTGGCTGACATATGGAATAAATGTTGATACTGGTGAAACAGAAGAATTTACAAATGCTACTACAGTTCGTGTTATCCATGCTTTGGACGACTGAGTAATAAAAGGAGTTAATTATGAGTGTTTCAGTAAGTAATGAGCAAGAACTTGGAAAAGCAATAAAAAATGATGCAATAGAGATTGAAGTTAGTTCAGATAAGCTAGGTAAAAAAGTTCTTAAGATTAAGGCAACTGGTGCAGTTGCATGGGCAGTTGCTATCGGGGCTATTGGTATTGCCGTTGCTGCCATTTTTGCTGCCCCAGCAACAGGGGGAGCTTCTGTTCCAGCTGCTGGGCTTATAGCCGCCCCAGCAGTTGGTGTTCTTGGAATCGGTGCTGCATACAGTGCTATTGCCATTGCAGTTGCCGCTGGAGGAGTTGGGGCATTAAATAAACTAAGGAATTATAAGGTAGAAAAACGAGATGGAAAGGTGGTTTTAATCAGGAAGTAATTATACGAGGAGATAATTATGAGCATGTTGCCAGATGTTGATGAAATGGCTAAAGATGTTAGTGCCGTTATACCAGATGTTAAAAAGACATTATCTAATCTAAATAATGCTACCTCGGCCATAAAATATGGTATGAATGAAATTCATAAAATACAAAAAATATTATTTACTACTTTATTGATTATATCACTTTGTACGCTTCTGAGTACAATTTTGAGTGCTATTTCATTATCTAGTATCAAAAAAGAAGTAAGGGAAATGAAATATTCTATTGTTAAGCTTGAAGAAGGACACCAAGATGAATAATGAAATAGTTGTCAGATCATTTTCAGATTTAAAATCATATTTTGAAGCTAAGGAACATGATAATCTGATTTATCTTAATAACGAGTTTATTAACAGGTTAGATTACAATGATGATAATCAATCAAATAATTTTGATAAAATAAATAATAATAATATTCTGTCAACTGTTAATGTATTGACTACTACAAGTCAATTGGGCAGTGGTGGAAGTCGATTGCAGGCAGTTCTAACCCCAGAAAAGAGGACTGCATTGAAAAATGGTACTGCTCATTTATGTAGTTTTCATAAGAATGGCGAGATTTTCCCCAAATTTGTTTATGCAAGCGGAAAGAGTGAATTTATTTCATTGGAATCAATACAGAAACTGCCTAATTTTGCCAATATAATGATGACATTAAATATGATGCAGATGCAACAGACATTGCAAAGCATTCATGAACTTTTGATGGATTTTATACAAGAAACCAACAGACAGCTTGAGCGTCTTATTCGAGATCATCATGATAACCATATGAATTTTGTTGAAACTGTAAAACTTGATTTTGAAACATTTTTAAAAGAAAATAATGCGGATTATAGAAATTTTTTACTTCACAGCATAAATGAAGCTTTCCCAGTTGTATGTCAAGATATTAAAAACAATTTAAAAGATTTGCAAATAATTTATGATCAAATAGAAAAAGTACATTCAGTTGAAAATATGCATGATTTGATGGTTAAACAGGATAACTTAATTAATTATATTCAAGAGGGGATTTATGGACTGATTGTTTTAAGTAATATTGAACTCTATATTGAATATGAAAGGAACAAAGATAAACCTATTGTTGAGCAAAATGATTCTCTGTTTACAATTCAAGATAAATATCTGAATTTTTTTGTAAATAATTTTACAGAAAAACGGCTTAATCTATTAAGCGATTTATGTTATTTACCTGATAAACATTCAAAAAATGTATGGCAAGAGATGAAGCAAAGCATTAAACAAATAAAACAGATAAAAAAGGAAAAGTTATTATGTCAAAACAATGTCCAGGCAAATATCATGGCGAAGGGATAAAAATAATTGATAATAAAGAAAAATATTGCAAGAGATGCTTGCAATATATTTAGCTAAATAAAAAAAAGCAAAATCTAGATTGATAATAGCATTAACTGGACTTGGTGTTTTTGCTTTTGGGGGCGGTTTGCGGTATGAAGATGTATAATAAATGCAAAGGGAATAAAAACTAACCTCAGTCCCCTCGCATCCCGCTGGTTTTACACCCTCTTCAGCACCTCTTGAATCACACTGGCTGAGTCTTCCATCTTTTCGAAGGCAAAGCATTTCTTGCCCAAGTCTTTGATTGATGCTCCGATGTGATAGATTTCTGTGTTATCGAGTATAAGAAAACGGTCGTGCATGTATGCTGTGTTCTTTATGGACAGAGTAGGGTACTGGCTGTTGAATTTCTGCAATGCCAGAATGGGTATCTTTGAGTTTTGATTTGTGTATAAAGGAGAACAGAGTTTCAATTTTTTGCTCTGATTCTAATTGTTTTGTTTCTATTCTGTCCAAACGCTGAAATACCTGAGAGTTTGCAAGAAGAGATCTTCGCATAGCAACCCCTTGTTCAGTAAAGGCATAAGGTAAATATCTTCTTCCACCTTTTGTATTTGAGGTTCCAAAATGGAACCTCAAAGCAGAGAATTCTTCTGAAGAGAGTTGAAAACAAAAATACTCAGGGAATCTTTCTTTATTTCGATTCATTGCTTTGTTTAAATTTTTTGTTTCAACTCCATATAATTCCGCCAAGTCCCGGTCCAGCATTACCTGCTGACCGCGGATAACCAATATCTTGTTTTCAATGTTAATTAAATCATTCATACCTGCTTCCTGAAAGTGATTTACTGGTATATACACACAGAACTGCATTCTTGCTTCAATTTTTTAGAAAATTTTTGAAAAAAATTTTCTCTCCCACCACAGCGCAGGTACCACAACAGGTGATATTGCACATTTTTAGCCAGCAGAAGCCACCCATGTCGGTATCCCCGGCCCGCAGGGAGCGGGACCACCGAGCAGGGGTGGTTTACTGCTGGGATGATATTTATCAAGCAGGCGTGCCTTTTGCTGGCTATTATTGACTAAAGTACCTGTTTGTGGTACAAAAGCTATAACTGCGATGACGAAAATCCAGTAGGATGCTGTTAACCTTCGTAGAGAGCTGCCGGTTGGTGCAAGGCAGTGGAGGCCGGTGCTCCGAATTACCTTTCCGAGCAGCGCTCTGAAACATCTCCAGGATGGAATAGGGGTCGCCGGGTACGCCCGTTATAGCGCCAGGGTATGTTAGTACCTGACAAGGCTTCTCCTGCGAGGGAGCGGCAAACAGAGGTGGTACCGCGGGAACTCTCGCCCTCTGTGTTTTCTTTCGATAAACACCGGGACAACTTTTTTAGGAGTAACTTATGGTTATTACTGAACTTCTTGAACGCAATTCAAGGCTGTATGGCGCAGAGTGCGCACTGGTGGAGATCAACCCTTCCGAGAGCAGGGACAAGGCTGTCACATGGCGGGAGGCAAGCCTGATAGAGAGCTCCCAGGATGCCCCATACAGGCGGGAGATGTCCTGGAGGTCTTTTGACCGCAGGGCTAACCGGATTGCAAACCTCCTTTTAAGCCGTGGTCTCAAGCGGGGTACAAAGGTGGGCATCCTTATGATGAACAGCCTGGAGTATCTGCCTATCTACTTTGGAATCCTCAAGGCAGGCTGTATTGTAGTTCCTATGAACTTCCGCTATTCCAGCGACGAGATTGCCTACTGCCTGGACCTGGCCGATGTAGAGACCCTTATCTTCGGGCCTGAGTTTGTTGAGAGGATGGATGCAATCCAGGACAGGATCCCAAAGGTAAAGTATCAGTTCTTTGTAGGAAAGGGAGGCCCTTCGTATACCGAGAACTTCTTTAGCCTCATGTACTATTTTTCGGCCGATGCCCCTCCTGTGCTCCTTACCGAGGATGATTTTGCTGCCATCTACTTCTCATCCGGAACCACAGGATTCCCTAAGGCAATCCTGCACAAGCACCGCTCCCTTATCACCTCCTGCAGAGTGGAGCAGAACCATCATGGTCAGACCAGGAGCGATGTGTTCCTGTGCATTCCACCCCTGTACCACACAGGTGCCAAGATGCACTGGTTCGGAAGCCTCCTTGCCGGCAGCAAGGCTGTGCTCCTTAAAGGGGTCAAGCCTGAGTGGATTCTCCGCACCATAACAGAGGAAAAATGTACTATCGTATGGCTCCTTGTGCCATGGGCACAGGATATCCTGGACTCTATAGAGTCGGGACGCATAAAGCTGGAGCATTATATGCTGGATCAGTGGCGTCTTATGCACATCGGAGCACAACCGGTGCCTCAGAGCCTTATCCAGCGGTGGCTCAAGGTGTTCCCTCATCATCAGTACGACACCAACTATGGTCTTTCTGAATCAATAGGACCTGGATGTGTGCATCTGGGAGTGGAGAATGTCAACAAAGTCGGAGCTATCGGCAAAGCCGGCTACCTGTGGCAGACCCGGATTGTGGATTCCCATCATAATGATGTCAAGAGGGGAGAGATCGGCGAGCTTGCAGTTAAAGGCCCTGGAGTCATGGAATGCTACTATAAGAACCCGAAGGCTACTGCAGAAGTCCTGTCTGACGGATGGCTATTCACCGGCGATATGGCCAAGGAGGATGAGGATGGCTTCATCTACCTGGTGGACAGGAAGAAGGATGTCATCATCACAGGTGGCGAGAACCTCTATCCGGTGGAGATAGAGAATTACCTCCGCAAGTACGAGAAGATCAAGGATGTGGCAGTGATAGGTTTCCCTGAGCCGCGGCTTGGAGAGATTGCAGGGGCTATAATCGAGATCAAGGAGGGGATGACCTGCACCGAGGAAGAGATAAACGATTTTGCCCAGGGACTGCCTAGGTACAAACGTCCTAAGAAGATAATCTTTGCCAAGGTGCCCCGGAACCCTACCGGAAAGATAGAGAAACCGCTCCTCAGAAAGATGTACAGCACCACAAATCTGGTGGCAGAGGAGATTGGCGAATAAAAGCACTATGGGTCTTATCGCATCCCTGTACGAAAGAAAGAAGATGCCCCTGGTAATGGGGATTCTCAATGTCACACCCGACTCCTTCTATGCCAAAAGCAGGAAGGAGTCGGTCTCTTCGGCCTGTGATGCAGCCCTTTCTATGGAGGCATCGGGTGCTGATATCATAGACATAGGGGCAGAATCGACACGTCCGGGCTTTGTAACTGTTCCGGCCGAAGAGGAGGCAGAACGGCTTATTCCAGCTATAATGGAGATACGGCGTCATACCCAGGTTCCTATTTCGGTGGATACCCGGAAGGGGAGTGTGGCCAGGGCTGCCTTAGATGCAGGTGCCGACATTGTCAACGATATTTCTGCAGGAACCTACGATTTTTCTATAATTGAAATTGTAAAAAATTATAAATGTGATATTATATTAATGCACAGTCAGGAGAAAGCTCTGTATTCTGACGTGGTTTTTGAGGTCAAGGATTATCTTGTGTCCAGGGCAGAGGCCTTTGAGAACGCAGGTGTTCCGGCGGATAGAATCACTCTGGATCCGGGACTGGGGTTCGGGAAGGAGACTGACCACAACCTGGCCCTGATGCGGTGTACAGATGAGTTTGTAAGACTTGGGTACCCTGTTCTTATAGGCTGTTCCCGTAAGCGTTTTGTCGGTGCTGTCACAGGTGCTGATGTGGATGGACGGCTGGCCGGGACCCTGGCTGTGAATGCTTTTGCAGCCCTCCATGGGGCGGAAGTACTCAGAGTTCATGATGTGAGGGAGACATCTGATATGGTCAAGATGCTCCATGCCCTTGGATCTGATATGGTCAGGAGGTGACTTTGGACAGTATAGTCTCTTTCTTCTCAACATATATCCGGCCGTTCTTGGACGTAGTTGTTCTGGCTTTCCTGATTTATCAGGTGTACTGTATGCTGCTCCAGAACAATGCCCTGCCTGCAATAAAAGGTGTGGTGGTAGCTGCGGCGCTCTATGCCCTTGCCTATGTGCTTAAGCTGGATACCATGCTCTGGATACTGAACAAGTTTGCCAGCGCGATCATTATTATTGTGGCCATCATCTTCCAGTCAGAGATCCGTAACTTCTTTGTCAAGGTTGGGCAGAGCCGGTTCTTCAAGGGGCGGCAGCGTACTATCGGAACCGAGGTTGAGTCTGTGGTCAGTGCAGCAGAGATACTTTCTTCTATGAAGAGGGGTGCCCTGGTTGTGTTTGCCCGCCAGACTGGTCTTAAGAATATTATTGATACAGGAACAATCCTGAATGCCGATATATCATCAAGCCTTATCGTCACCATATTTGGAAAAGATACAGCCCTCCACGACGGTGCTGTGGTCATATCGGGCAAGAAAATTGTCTCTGCAGGGTGTTTTCTCCCCCTTTCAGAGCAGAAAGGAATACGGCAGAGCTTTGGAACCAGGCACAGGGCTGCACTGGGAATGGCAGAGACCACCGATGCAGTTGTCCTGATTGTGTCGGAGGAGACTGGTGCTATCTCTCTGGCATACAGCTCAAACCTCTATTACGACCTTAAGCATGATGAGCTTATCAGCACTCTGAATAACCTGGTTGTACAGGGACATACCCAGAGCGAGAGTATGGAGGACGAGGAATGACAGCACGAAAAGTCTTTAAGAACATAACCCGGAACTGGGCTGCCAAGCTGTTCTGTTTTGCTATCGCAGTAGTTATAGTCCTGTTCAACCGCATGAGCCGGATAGAGGACCGTACTATAAATGTTCCTTTCAGGCTCTACTCTAACTCCGAGTACCTGACCATCCAGGATGTGCCGCAGACAGTCAAGGTATTGCTGCGTGGAAACAAGGATGACATCTACTCAATTGTCAACACCGACCTGACTGCCTATGCAGATTTCAGAGATGTAGCAGAGAGCGGCAACTATTCCAAACCAGTCAAGATAGAGAGGTCAGGAAGTGCACTCTATATCTCTCCGCTGGAGATTCATACAACACCGAACCAGATCAGTTTTAAATTTGAGCGCAAGACTATAAAGCGTATACCTTTGGAGCCTGTGGTCTCAGGAACTCCAGCCGAAGGTTATGAGCTTTCGGGTACCCTCCTTTCTCCTGCCTTTGTGACAGTGGAAGGACCAGAGAGCGTCCTTGACTCTATATCTACATTCAACACCACATCGGTAGATCTGGATGGACACTCTGACAATTTCTCGGTACAGGTGGGTGTGGAGAATCACAATCCATTTGCCCGGGTACTGAACTCAGATATCAGGCTCTCCCTGAGTATTGCCAAAATCATGGTAGTGCGGACTGTCCAGAATGTGAGCATACTGCTGGCCAACTGTGCCGACGACCTTACAGCAGTGCCGAATGTGCAGGCTGGTTCCATAAAGCTGGAGGTAAACAGCAGAAGGGCCGATACTATCCAGGCTTCATCCATGAAGCTGGTGGCAGAACTTGGGAATATCAAGGAGCCGGGAACATATATCCTCCCTCTTAAGCCAGCTATTCCAGATGGAATGAACATGGTTGGTTTCTCTCCAGATACTGTGGAGGTCACTGTCTCTGCAAAGAATATTACACCGTCTGCCGAGGAGTAGCCCTTGGCAAATATCAAGCTTACTGTTGCATACGATGGAACATCCTATTGCGGCTGGCAGATTCAGAACCAGGATGACACAATTCAGGGGCGCATAGAAAAGGCTCTGGAGAAACTTCATGGCTATCCTGTCAAGATTACCGGGGCAGGGCGCACCGATTCGGGTGTCCATGCAGCAGGCCAGTGTGCCAATTTTATCACCGATATGACTATGCCTCCCGAGAAATTCCGAGAGGCACTTAACTCTTTTCTGCCTCCCGATATCCGTATCCTTAAAAGCCAGGAAGTGGAGGACTCTTTCCATGCCCGCTATGATGCAGTTGAGCGGGTCTACAAATACTATATGCTTCCCCGCTCCTTTAGCTATCCATGGTTTGACCGCTATTGCCATACAGTGAAGGAGCAGCTGGATCTGAACCGGCTGAATCAGCTGGTCTCTCCTCTGGTAGGCTTCCATTCCTTTGCCTCCTTCGCATCTGTGATGGAAGAGGGATATCCCATGGAGCGGACTGTAAAGTCTGCTGTATTCTACCAGAGCCAGGGCTATACTGTGTTCAAGATTTCAGCAGATGGTTTTTTGCGGCGCATGGTGCGCTCCATTGTAGGCACTGTGCTTGAGCTGTATGATAAGAATAAGGATGGAGAAGCCATGCTCTCTGTCCTGAATGCCCAGGACCGTTCTGCAGCGGGAGCCTGTGCTCCAGCCAAAGGACTTTTCCTGGATCAGGTGATTTATGGGAAACTTTGATTCTGAATATTGGAAACTTATCAATAACACAGAGGATTTTATAAAGTACGGTTGTATTACAGACCGGGTTCTGAGGGATGCTGTGCTGAGACCAGAGCCAAAAGAGGATCCAGACTCCCTGAGTAAGATTGCATCCCAGGTGGAGCAGTGCAGACTCTGCCGGCTGTGCGAGAAACGGAACCGGGTGGTGCCTGGTATGGGGGTGGAGAGTCCCGATGTACTGGTGGTTGGCGAAGGTCCTGGGGCTGACGAGGATGCCCAGGGACTCCCTTTTGTAGGCAAGGCTGGACAGTATCTGGACAAGTGGCTGGATGCTATACAGCTTTCCCGCCATACCAACTGCTTTATAGGCAATGTGGTCAAATGCCGTCCCCCTATGAACCGGGACCCGCAGCCAGATGAGATAGCAGCATGCCT
>Ga0079305_1001628_pt1 | contig 27098 bp, 24 predicted proteins | sample LMS_cellobiose_e_FD_79183 | JGI IMG/M metagenome (GOLD analysis project Ga0079305, IMG submission 79183) | Rumen-fistulated moose microbial communities from Alaska, USA - LMS_cellobiose_enrichment | ecosystem: Host-associated > Mammals > Digestive system > Stomach > Rumen fluid ... | reverse complement strand
TGTAAAAAAACTCCATCCTTATGTTTAGAATGGGAAATACTATAACTCATGTTTTAAAGATTTTCAAGTGTGTTCCATTTTTTTTACATTATTTAAAATCATAGGAAGCCGGGTCCACCGCTTTCCGATGATCAAACGAAAAGCCGCGACATCAACAATGTGATCTGCACCGCTTCGAACAGGATACCGCACGATACCCGACAGGAAATTCCGTCCTGCTCAAAAAGTCGTCATTTTCAATCTCGGCGACTTGAAAAAACACCGAAGTGACGCTAGATTGCCGTATGGGAAAATCTCATGAGATTTCCGGTCCGCGGCGCCGACGGTTGCGAACGGCGGAAACAAGGCGGAGCGATCAATGACGGAGAACTTTTTATGGCCGATATTTACTGTGTGATCATGGCGGGCGGCAAAGGCGAACGGTTCTGGCCGTGCAGCCGGGAAAATACGCCGAAACAGCTTCAAAATCTCCTCGGAGGAGAAACCCTCATCGAACAGACCGTGCTCCGGCTGGTGCCGCTGACCGCTTTCGACAAAATCCTGATCGTCACCAACCGGAAATACGTCGAGCCGATCCGGAGGCTGCTGCCGCAGCTGCCGCCGGAAAACATCATCGGCGAACCCTGCGGACGTGACACCGCCCCCTGCGTGGCGCTGGCCGCGGGCATCATCCGGAAGAAGACCGGCGGCGAAGACGCGGTCATGGCGCTTATGCCCGCCGATCACTGCATTCACGACGTGGCCGCGCTGCAGCACGACCTGACCAGCTGTGCGGAGATCGCGGCGTCTCAGCCGGTGCTGGCCACCATCGGCATCACTCCGACCCGGCCCAGTCCGGATTACGGTTATATCGAATGCGGCGAAGAACTCCGGCCCGGTGTTTTTCAGGTCAGACGTTTCGTCGAAAAACCGACCCGCGAAAAAGCGATGGAACTGCTCGCCTCCGGCCGTTTCAAATGGAACAGCGGCATGTTCGTCTGGCGGGTCGGCACGGTGCTGGACATCATGCGGCGCTGTGCGCCCGATCTGGCGCAGCTCGCCGAACATCTTTCCGATGCGTGGGGCACGTCCGGTTTCGAATCCGCGCTGACCGGAGAATACGAACGCTGCCGGAAGATTTCCATCGATTATGCGGTCATGGAAAAAGCCGGCAACATCGTGGTGCAGGAAGCCTCGTTCGACTGGGACGACATCGGCAACTGGACCTCGCTCCGCAATCATTTCTCGCCGGATGAGGCGGACAATGTGGCCGTGGGCAAATTCGAGGCGGTCAATGCGCATGACTGTATCGCCTTCTCCAACGACCCCGGCCACCTCACCTGCGCCATCGACACCAGCGATCTGGTCATCGTCCATACCTCCGACGTCACGCTCGTCTGTCACAAGAACAGCACCGGCAAAATCAAAGACCTGCTTCGGCAGCTGAGAGAAAAAGAAGATTTGAAAGGATATGTCTGAGCTTATGAAAACTGAAAACGCCGTCCCGAATTTCCGCATGGAACGCGACAGCATGGGCGAAATCGCCGTTCCCGCCGACAAATACTGGGGTGCCCAGACCCAGCGGTCCACCCATTATTTCAATATCGGGCTGGATTTCATCCCTGATGAAGTCATCCGCGCGCTCGCGGTCATCAAGAAAGCCTCCGCGCGCGCCAACGAACGCAGCGGCCGGCTCAAGCACGAACTTTCCCTGGCGATCTGCGCCGCCGCCGATGAAGTGCTCGCCGGAAAACTCGACGGCAATTTTCCGCTGAAAGTCTGGATGACCGGCAGCGGCACACAGTCCAACATGAACTTGAACGAGGTCATCGCCAACCGCGCGTCGGAACTGCTCGGCGGCGAACGCGGCACAAAAGAACCGGTCCACCCCAACGATCACGTCAACATGTCGCAGTCGTCCAACGACACCTTCCCCGCCGCGATGCACATCGCCGCCGTGCTGGAAACCCGCAACCGTCTGCTGCCGCAGGTCCGTCTGCTCCGCGACGCGCTGGCGGAAAAGGCCGAGGCGTTCCGCGATCTGGTGAAGATCGGACGCACCCATCTGCAGGATGCCGTGCCGCTGACGCTCGGCCAGGAATTTTCCGGCTACGTCGCCCAGCTGGATATTGCGCTGGCCCGGATCGAAAAGATTTTCCCCGAACTCTACGAACTGCCGCTGGGCGGAACCGCGGTCGGCACCGGGCTCAATGCCCCGAAAGGTTTTGCCGAAGCCGCGGCGGCCGAGATCGCAGTCCTTACGGGCGAACCGTTTGTTTCCGCGCCCAACAAATTCGCGCTGCTGGCCGCGCACGACGGCATCGCCGCACTCTCCGGAGCCTTCAAAGCGCTGGCCTGCGCCCTCATGAAAATCGCCAACGACGTCCGCTGGCTGGCCAGCGGGCCCCGCTGCGGCATCGGTGAAATTTCCCTGCCGGAAAACGAACCGGGTTCCTCCATCATGCCGGGCAAAGTCAATCCGACCCAATGCGAGGCCATGACAATGGTCTGCGTGCAGGTGATCGGGCTGGACACCGCCGTGGCGATGGCCGCTTCACAGGGGAATTTCGAGCTCAACGTCTTCAAACCGGTGATGATTTTCGATCTGCTGACGGAAATCCGGCTGCTCTCCGATTCCGCTCACAACTTCGCCGAATACGCGGTCAAGGGCATTCAGGCGAACCGGGAACGGATCAACACCCTGGTCAATCAGTCGCTGATGCTGGTCACGGCGCTGAGTCCGAAGATCGGTTACGACAACGCCGCCGCGATCGCCAAACAGGCCTACCACGACAATCTCACGCTCAAGGAAGCCTGCGTCCGCGCCGGTCTGCTGACCGCCGAAGAATACGACCAGGTCGTCCGGCCGGAAAAGATGACCGGTCCCGCCTGACCCGAAGCCGGAATCTCCCGGCGAATCGTCAGCGGATCACGGAAACGGCCAGACCCGTTAAAATCAGGATCACGCCGGTCACCTTGGTGGCGGTGCAGCGTTCTTTCAGGATCAGCACGCCCAGTCCCATGCCGATCGGCAGTCCCAGCTGGCGGAACACCTGCACGTAGGAGACGTTCGTCACGTAGTTCATTGCGCAGAGCACCAGCGAATAGGAAAGCGAGGCGAAAAATCCGGCCAGAATCCCCTGCTTGAGCATCGGACCGTGAATCATCTCCGAAATTTCCCGCCGCGTGGTCTTCATGGAAAAACTGACCAGCCACAACGCGGTGGTAAGCATCAGACCGCGGGAGGAATAATAGGTCAGCGAACGCACCGGAGCGGAAATTTCCTGCATGCAGGCCGTCAGCACCTTCTGCGCCTGACTGTCGAAAATGGTGTAGCCGGTCGTGCCGCAGGCGACCACAAGGATGAACAGCATGTTCCGGTTGAGGTAATTGGAAAGCCGGAAATCCGAAAACGAATTCTGCGGCATCAGCAGCGCGCCGCAGAACACCACGAGGAAACCGAGATACGAAAACATCGTCAGCGGCTTGCCCCACCCCAGCAGACTGGTCGCCAGCGCGGTCAGAATGATCGGCAGCGCGCGCATGACCGGATATGCGGTCGCCATCTCCATGCGCTTGTAGATCTGCATCAGTCCGCAGCAGTAGAGCACATCGGAACATACGCTCAGGACCATGAACATCCAGAATTGCCGCGGCAGCGCGAGCACATGGATCGGAGTCCAGCACTGGACATGGACCCAGAGCAGCATGGAGGTGGTGCAGATCAGGGTGTAAAACGGGATGGTCATATGGTTTTTCTTGGCGACCAGATTCCAGGAAGCGTGGAGTCCGGCGGAAACCACGATCAAAACGAATGCGATCAAACTCATTTTCAGTTCCTCTGATAAAAATAAAAACGCCGGAAGAGGTCGGACAGTCCGGCGATGAAATAATATAGTATTTCGCCTCCATTTTGCAATATGGATTCATGAAAAAAGATGTTTTTTTTGGAATCCGGATTGAATTTTGAGAAAAAGCGGCTATATTACGGGTTCAAATGGCAATGCACCCGTAGCTCAGCTGGATAGAGCGTCTGCCTCCGGAGTAGAAGGTCGTGAGTTCGAATCTCGCCGGGTGCACCATCATTATCAACGACTTACAACTTTCCCAAAAAATCCAAAAATCGGATTTTTCACCAATTTTTCACCACTAAAAATATTTTTTCAGCGCAAAACATATCATAACAACAACAGCGCCGCCAGAAAAAAATCAAGAGAAACAATCCAAAACAAAATGAAAAAGAATCCGCGAAAGACTGTTTTCACGGATTCCAGGAGACAAATTTCCCTATTTCGCCGGTTCACTGGTGAAAAATTGGTGAAAAATCCCGTCAATAAATCTCAGCCGGACTTTCGGCTGCTTCGATTTCAAGTAAATCCGAGGCGGATTCAACCTGAAAACACCATTCGCGGGAAAAAATATTCGGACGCAGACGCACCGCCCGGCCATTCGTATAGGAACATGGAGCCGTCACCGAGATCGACAGATCATGCCCGGCATATACGGTAAAAGTCCCGGTCCCGTTCGCCGTAGTCGCACGAATCACCCGGAAACACACCGGAGTCGGGAACGTGATGATTCCCGTTTTCCACGTGAAGGATTCTCCGCCGTTGTATTCCGTCAGCACCATCCCATCGCCCGGACGGAGATCAAAAATGTAGATCGTCTGCGTCGTCGACGTCGTTCCGCTCTCTGATCCGCTTTCCGTTCCGATCCCGGAGTTGATATACAGCCGGATCGAGAAATTATCCGCCGAACATTTCATAGTCGCAGGATTCATGGCGGTCCATTGCGCTTTGGAAAAGAACTGCATCGTGATTACCCGATACTGCCCCGACGCCGAAATCGAAGCCAATCCCTCCGCCGCGGCGTAATAGGTATCTTCGCCGACGGTGCACGCCCGGCAGAGCCATGCGCGATCAGGACGGCAATCCCGTCGTCTGGGAAGGCTGTCAGACCTTCTCCGGCTCGTGGGGCTATCACCGCGATGAAGCCACTTGGAAAAGCGAAGAGCAGTGCATCAAACTGCTGATCGACCATGTCTCCCGCGACGGCAATCTGCTGATGAACGTGGGTCCCACCGCGAGGGGCGTTTTCGACAGCCGGGTGGAGGCTCGCCTGGCCGGGTTCGCCAAATGGATGAAATTCAACAGCCGCGCCATCTACGGCTGCGGCTCCGCGCCCGGTCTGACCGCCCCTGACGGATGCCGCTACACATGGAACGAAAAGACCAACCGTCTTTATCTGCACATCTATTCGTGGCCGTTCCGGTATCTGGAACTGCCCGGACTCGGCGGCAAAGTGAAATATGCCCAGCTGCTCCGCGATATGAGCGAGATTCAATTTGACGAGGCATCCGCCGCCGCGACCAAAAAAGCAGACACTTCGGTCGGCAACATTTCGCTGAAACTTCCGGTGCAGAAGCCGGATGACGTCGTTCCCGTGGTGGAGATCATCCTGAAAGACCCGCTGAAGTAAAAACAGAAAAAATCAAGCATGTTTTTGCCCGATTCGACCGCAATGAATCGGCGGGACCGCTTGCAATTTGCACCAAACGCATGTATTTTATCCGGCAAATCCGCAAATAAGTCAAGAGGTGCTGTCATGGAACTGAAAAATGTTTTGTCGTCCGTCAAGGAAACCGTAGACCGTTACGCCGGCAATATCATCGAAGTCGGCGACCATATCTGGAAAAATCCGGAACCGGGTTACCGCGAGGAAAAAACGTCCGCCTACCTCTCCGGAAAGTTCGAAGAGCTCGGTCTCACGGTCAAACGCAAACTGGCGCTGACCGGATTCCGCGCGGACATCGATACCGGCAGACCGGGACCGGTCCTGGCGGTCCTGGGGGAATTGGATTCGCTGATCCTGCCGAACCATCCTCAATGTGACAAGAAAACCGGCGCGGTCCACGCCTGCGGCCACAATTCCAGCTGCGCCAGTCTGTACGGAACCGCCGTGGCGCTGCTCAAATCGGGCGCGGTGGATTCCATGTGCGGGAAGATCGCCTTTATCGCGACCCCGGCGGAAGAAGGGATCGAAATGGATTACCGTTCCGGCTTGATCAAACAGGGCAAGATCGGTTCCATCGCCGGGAAATCCCAGCTGATACGGGAAGGAGTGTTCGACGACGTCGATCTTTCCTACATGCATCATCTCAGCACCCGGTTCGGCTACAACGACCATAACGGCTGCATCAACAAAAAAATCACTTTCCGCGGCAAAAGCTGTCATGCCGCCTCGCCGCAAAGAGGCATTAATGCCCTGAATGCCTCCACGCTGGCGCTCAACGCCATCGCCATGCTCCGGGAATCCTACAGCAACGATCCGTATATCCGGATTCACGGGATCATCACCAACGGCGGCGATTCGGTCAATATCATCCCGGACTGCGTGACCATGGATTACATGCTCCGCGCCCCCGATCTGGAAAAAATGCTCAAGCTCAACGACCGTTTCGACCATGCCGTCCTCTACGCGGCGAAAGCGGCGGAATGCGAAGCCGTCGTGGAATCGCTCAACGGCTATATGCCGCTGCTGGACAACAATGACCTCGGAAAACTGCTGGGAAGCACCGCCGAGGAACTCTTCCCCGGAATTAAATATGACTACAACAGCAACTTCCTCTCCTCCAGCACGGATATGGGCGACGTCGGGATGGTGCTGCCGGCGGTCCACGGCTACGTCCCCGGCGGGGGCGGGACCGGTCATGGAATCGATTACCATATCGTCAGTCAGAAGGAAGCGTATGTCGACAGCTCTCTGCTGAGCGCGTCCTTCGCCGTGAAACTGCTTTACGGCGATGCGGCGCCCGCGAGGAAGATCGCCGCGGAAAGAGAAGGTCTGCTTTCCATTCCGGAATATATCAAGACCATCGACCGAATCAATCTCACGCGCACCACCGAAAAACTGTAAAGAGAAGCTGACATGAGCGATTTCGTTTTGCCGCCCTGGAGCGTAAAAGACAATATTGTTCACGGCGAAAGCTGTCTGTTTGCGCTGAAAGATACCGCGCGGCTGCTTTTTCCCGCCCGGTCCGTTCAACGCGTATGGGGTCCGGAAACCGGGGTCGTCTACCGGCCGGGGAAAGATTATTTCTTCGAGCCGGGAAATGATTTCATCACCCGTCCGGACGGTTCGGCGATCCCGTTCGTTTCCGAAACGACGCTTTATCCGCCGGATGAAAACAACATCTGTTATCCGGCGGCCGGAGCAAATGCCATCCGGGGGAAGATCGGCGGCGGCAATATCTGTTTTTCCGCGACCGACGGCTATGCGAAAACTCAGGTCGAAGTCGATTACACGGCCGAACGAATTGATTTTCTGCCGGCCGACACCCATGCGCAGGCGGACCGTCTGCCCCGGTTCAGAACCATGCTGGACAGCAGGGAGGAGCTGCGTGTGACGCTGCTGGGGGACAGCATCAGCGAGGGGAAAAATGCGTCCGGACATATCGGAGTGCCGCCTTTTCAGCCCAGTTACGCGGAACTGATCCGTCAGGCGCTGGCCGCGCGTCACCCCGGCGAACTGGTCTTCCACAACCGCGCGGTCAGCGGGACCGGATGCCGTCACGGACTGACCAAAATTCTGGAAGAATGGAAGAAAGACTCTCCCGATCTGCTTATTCTCGCCTATGGCATGAATGATTTTCATGCCATGGGCGCGGAGGAATTTCTCCGGCACAATCTGGAACTGACCGCACACGCCCGGGAGGTCAATCCCGCCTCGGAAATCCTGACGGTCATTCCGATGGCCGGCAATCCCGAATGGGAAAACACCAAACCCGGCAGGGATGAGGAATTCGCGCAGATCACCCGGAAATACTGGCAAAGCGCGGGACCTGCCTTTGCCATTGCGGACGTCCGGACGGTCTGGATGGAAATGATGCGGCGGAAAGGGTTTTACGCGCTGACCGGAAACGGTGTCAATCATCCGAACGATTTCGGTCACCGGGTTTATGCCGCGACCGTGCTTTCGGTGCTCGGAACCCCCGTCTGACCGGCGGGACGGATTTATTTCCGCTTGAGTGTCTTCATGCCATCGAGAGAATCGGCAATTTTCATCAGCAGTTCCCGAACGCGGTAATATTCGGACGGTTTGTTACGCCGATGCCACAGCGCCGCGAAACGGGTTTCGAACGCACGAAGCCGGTCTGCGGTTTCCAGCGGCTCGAAGCCCCGGTATTTCAGAATCGCCGCAAGGACTTCATGCGTCAGAATGTTCCCTTCCAGACCGCAGACGATCTCATTCAGCACCAGCGGGTCCAGCGGAACGGCTTGTCCGCGTGCCGAGAGAATCTCCGCCAGCGACCGCCGGGCAGTCTGCAGATAACTTCTGAAAGCGGACGGCTTGACTTCGCGGTATTGGGCCAGGAATTGATTCCGGGTCTCCTCGGAAAGGTAAGGATCGAAGATACGGGCCAGCGGACCGTAGCTGAAAAGCGATGCTCCATCCTCCGCCCGCCAGGCGGCAACAATCCGGCCGGAGGGATCGCCGAATTCGATTGCCGAAAACGCCCGGTCGAAAGAATCGGTTTCCGCCGCGGCTTTGCAGTTCCAGGCACAGGCGGCGCCCAGCGCCAGCCCGTGATACGAACAGCCCAGCAGATTGACATGACCGAAATCGCCCCAGTCGGTGTTGAGCAGGCCGGCGGCGCCGAATTTCAGACCGCGTCTGGCGTAATTGACGATATTCTGCGAAGCGGAATTGATCCGGTTCAGAAAACTGTTCCACCCCGAAACGCCGGGACAGACATAAAACCGGAGTCCGCTCTTCTGCATGACCTTCGTGTCGCGCCGGGTCGCATCGGGGGAATAATCCCATTCCAGCGGAATGGTGTCCGCGGGCAGTTTACTGATGAATTCCGGCGCTTTGGCGATGATGTCGCCCCAGAACATGACGTGCTTGCCGTATTTTCTGACCGCGGCGATGATCTTCAGCAGAAAATCGACGTAGAGTTTTTCCGCCGATCCCAGTCTGGCGACTTTCGCGGCGTTCTTCCCTTTGCCCAGGTCGAAAGTCTCATCGCAGCAGATATTGAAAAAGGAACTGCTGAACAGCGGCAGGAATTCCGCCAGCATGTCCTCCACCAGGTGAAGCGATTCCGGATCGGAGGCGTTCAAGGTGTAATGCGCCATCCGGTCGTGAAACGAAAACGGCAGTTCCGAAGCATCCATGTCCAGTTCGTTCAAATGTTTTTTCCGCTGACTGCGCAGTCCCATGTAAAAATGACCGAAGGTGCTGAGCGACGGCACCAGCTCGATATGGCGTTCGCGGCAGTAATGATCGAGCCGGACGATCTCTTCGGCGGTCAGCGGATCGGCGCCGCTCCACATGTCGGAATGACGGGCGAACGCGAAGGTGTGTTCGATATACAGCTGCAGCTGATTCAGCTTGTAATACGCGAGTTTGTCGGCCAGACGGAACAACGTTTCCAGCGTGGGAATCTTGCCCCGGGTGCAGTCGTGATAGAAGCCGCGGGCCGGGTAATCCGGAGCGTCGTCGATCTCAAGCGCGGGAAGCTCCGGTCCTTCGGTCCGGATCAGCTGCCGCAGAGTCTGAATGCCGTAGAAAAGCCCGGTCTCGGACTTCGCGGCAATTCGGATTTCCGACGGGGCGACGGTCAGGCGGTAGTTTTCGGAAGTTTCTTCGGCACCGGTCGGCAGCAGACGGATGGAAGCTCCGGCAATTTCCGAACGGGCGAACCGGATTCTTTTCCCGACCGCCGATTCCAGTTCGTCCGCCAGCTTGACGGCCAGTTCCAGCAGGGAACTGGAACAACTGGAAGGCAGATTCAGATTGTCGAAATTTACGAGCGAGACTTTGCCGGCGCGGGTCTTGATTTTTTTCGGCATGGGGATCAACTGAAGCATTTTACTGGATTCTCCTTTGACATCTGGGTTGTCCGCATTTCGTTTCAGGTCGGTAATATACACTCCGGAAATGCCTTTTCAACATCCGCCCGCAGGGAAGAAGCGTTTTTCCGGAACAATCGGATTTTCGGGATTTGAAAAAAAAACTGCGAACCGTATATTACCGGAATAAACCGCAAACCTTTCCCGGCGGAGAAAACGAAATGACCGAAACCGAGTTCCGAACCATATTTGATACCGTCCCGGAAGCATTCGACCGGCACCGGACGCGGTATTGTCCCGAACTTTTCGCCGATCTGCTGGAACGAAGCGGCGTGAACTCGAAAAGTTCCGTAATGGAACTGGGTCCCGGCACGGGACAGGCCACCGAACCGCTGCTGGATTCCGGATGCGATTACACCGGAATCGAGCTGGGCAATAATTTTGTCCGGGTGCTGGCCGGAAAATACGGAATGCGGAGCAATTTTCATCTGATCCACGATGATTTCATCACGCATGATTTCGGCCGGAAACGATACGACCTGATCTATTCGGCGGCCACCATCCAATGGATTCCGGAAGAAACCGCTTTCGGCAAAACCTTCGCGCTGCTGAAACCGGGCGGCATGCTCGCCATGTTCCTGACCCGCCGGGATTACCGGACCCCGAACCCCGCGCTGTATGAAAAAATCCAGCAGGTCTACGCACGGGATTTCAAACCGGCGATCCCCTACACGCACGGTTCGTTCCGCTATGAAAACGCTTTGCGTTACGGCTACACCGATTGGCACCGATGCGTATTCCGGACCACGCAAGTCTATACCGCGGACGAGTATGTCGCTTTCTGCGGGACCCATTCCGATCATCTCGTGATTCCCGAACCGCTGCGGAGCCGCTTTTTCGCCGGACTGCGTCAGGCGGTCCTGGATTTCGGCAACCGGATCGAGGTGTTCGATTCGCATGTGCTGATGACCGCAAGAAAACCCGCGCGGACCGGGGAGAAATGAAATGGCGTCGAGCAAAGAATATCTGGATTTCGTTCTGGAGCAGCTTTCGGAACTGGACGGCGTGACGTATCGGGCGATGATGGGTGAATACATCATCTACTGGCGCGGCCGGGTCGTCGGCGGCATTTACGACAACCGTTTTCTGGTGAAACCGACCCCGTCGGCCGCGGCGATGATGCCGGAGGCGGAGCGGGAACTGCCCTACGAAGGCGGCAGGGAAATGCTGCTCGTGGACAATGTGGAAAGCAGGGATTTCCTGCGGGAACTGCTGGAAGCGATGTATGAGGAACTCCCGGTCCCGAAAAAAAAGAAAAACGAAAAATTGTCCTGATCGGTCTGGGAACGTCCGAAATTCTCATACGGCGCATTTTCCTGCGTGTTTGTGAAAACGATCAGAATATCTCCTGAAAAACCCGGAGTGCGTTCTTATGGAAGATTTTTTCGATTTCCGACGAAGTGAATCCATGCGAGCGCAAAGCATCGGCCAGCCGGGGCAGTTTGCTGCAGTCCGTCAATTCCAGATCGCCGAAGATGCCATCGAAATCCGACCCCAGGGCAATTACGTCTGTGCCGGCAACGTTCCTGATATGCGAGATGTGCCGCACCATCCACTCCAGCGAACTGTGACAGTTCCGCAGGTTTTCTTCCGGGTCCAGAAAATCAGGAAAATAGTTGATCCCGGTGACGCCGCCGTGATCTGCGATCGCCTTGAGCATGTCATCGGTCAGATTCCTGACATGCCCGCAAACGGCACGGGCATTCGAATGCGTGGCGATAAAGGGACGCTTTGCCGCAAGGCAGACATCCCGGAACCCGGCATCGGAAAGATGGGAAACATCCATAATCATACCGAGGTGCTCCATCTCGCTCAAAAATTCAAAACCGAGCGGCTTCAGCCCGTGGATATCTTCCAGATGATTCTGAGATTTCTTTTCGGCTCCATCCGGAACGCCGTTCGGAGAAGCAAGGCGGTTTTCATAATTCCAGGTGAAAGACATGATCCTTGCTCCGAGCTGATGATAACGGCGAAGTTCCTCGGGATTTTCCATCCAGTCCCCACCGCCTTCGATCGTAAGAAGTGCGCCGATCTTTCCCCGTCTTTCGATATCCGGAATATCACGGGAGGAAAAAACCTGCGCGATTCGGGCAGGGAACTGCTTCATCATAGTTTGAAAATTCCCGATCTCATCCAGGGCCGTTTTGTGCGGATCGGGGTATTTATGCGGATTGACAAAGACGGCAAAGCACTGAAGCAGATAATCGCCCTGTTTCAGCTTTGTCAGGTCAATGTGATATGAGTTGGACTGAAGCGAATAATCTTTCCCCTGAACCAGCATTCTCTGCTGGAGGGACAATACGTCGCAATGCAGATCAATTACTTTCATTTTTTCCTTTTTCGAGCCTGTTCGATGCTCTTTTGGGCTAATATATCATTTTTTGTTTTTCTGTCAAACGGAAAATGGAAAAGGTAACGTGAATTCTCTTTTTTATCAACCCCAAAATTGTGCATAGAATATCCACGGGGAAAAAACGGTGAAAAATGAAAAAAGATTTGTTTTTCCGCTTCCGGATGCTATATTGATTTCAAACCCAAAAACCAATCCCGCAGAGATTCTGCCGCGGATTACAACGGAGCAGCCATGAACCTGAAAACATTGATCCCCGCGGTCCTCGATACCGACACCTACAACGAAATCGACGACCAGTTCGCTTTGTCCTACGCCCTGCTCGCGAAGGAGACGATCGACCTGCAGGCGGTGATCGCCGCGCCGTTCAGCAATGCCCGCGCCGCGACGCCCGGCGAAGGCATGCACAAAAGTTACGACGAAATCTGCCGCATTCTGGCAATCTTCGGGAAAAATCCGGACGGCTTCGTCTGGAAAGGCTCGACCGTTTATCTGCAGGACCGCCGCACCCCGGTCGAATCCGAAGGTGCGCGCCGCATCATCGAACTTGCGCACGCCGCGGCCGCACAGGGACGCAGACTCCGGGTGCTCGCCATCGGCGCCATCACCAACGTCGCCTCCGCGCTGCTGCTCGACCCCGGAATCGCACACGAGATCGAGATCGTCTGGCTCGGCGGAAACGAGATCAGTCACGAGGGCAACAACGAATTCAATCTGCGGCAGGACGTTCCCGCCGCGCAGGTGATCTTCGACACCGACGTGCCGCTGGTCTGGCTCCCCTGCCGGAATGTGGTTTCCATTCTGGGCATCACGCTGGCGGAACTTCGGACCGGTCTCGCGCCCGCGGGAAAGATCGGCGAATTTCTCTACTCGCGCAGCGAAGAACTGATCACCGAACGCAAAATCGAATCCAAGATCATCTGGGACATCTCGACCGTCGCCTGGTTCACCGTGCCGCAGGCCTTCCGGAGCGAGGTCATCCCCTCGCCCGTGCTCAACGACGACAAAACCTGGGCGACACCCGCCGGACGGCACGGGATCACCGCGGTCCGGGAACTCGACCGCGAAACGGTGTTCGCGGACCTCTTCGAAAAACTCGCCGCATTCGGACAGCGGGGCTGAACCATGAAAGTCATCAATTTCGGTTCGCTGAACATCGATCTGGTCTACCGGGTGCATGATTTCGTCCGTCCGGGCGAAACGATTGCCGCCTCGAGCTTTGAGCGCTTCGCCGGCGGGAAAGGGTTGAATCAGTCCATCGCGCTGGCTCGCGCCGGAGCACCGACTCTCCACGCCGGCGCAGTCGGCAAAGACGGCGAATTCCTGCTGGAAGTTCTGCGCGAAAGTGGTGTGGATTGTTCCGCGGTCGCACTCGACCCCGATTTTCCCAGCGGACACGCAGTGATTCAGGTTGCCGATTCCGGCGAAAATTCGATCGTGCTCTACCCGGGCACCAATCACCGGATCACGGGTGAAATCATCGCCCAGACGCTTTCCCGGGCGGAAGCGGGCGACACTCTGCTGCTGCAGAATGAGATTTCCGCCATTCCCGAAATCATGCGCGAGGCGGCGAAGCGCCGGATGCGTATCTTCATCAATCCCGCGCCCATGACCGACGCAGTGGCAGCTTATCCGCTGGAATTGGCGGACACGATCATCGTCAACGAGACCGAATGGGAGGCGCTGAAGCCGCATCCCCTGCCCCGCGGGGTGAATATTCTCAAAACTCTCGGCGCGCGCGGCGCGGTCTGGAACGACTCGATCCGCGTTGCCGTGCGGAAGGTCGACAAGGTGGTGGACACCACGGCGGCGGGCGACACGTTCATCGGTTATTTCATTGCGGAACTGCTCCGGGGCAGCGACATCGAAACGGCGATGCAAACGGCCTCGGCCGCCTCGGCATGGTGCATTCAGCGCGCGGGCGCAGCGCCTTCAATCCCGTGGAAAGCCGATCTTTCCGTATAACGCAACGCGAAGGGCTGGAACCGGTCAATATCCGAAACCGGGTCCCTTTACCGTGCCGAGATCGACAATGCCGTTCCGGCGTTCATACAGACCGGGGTGCCGTTTTTCATCTTCCAGCGAGGCGGTCGGATAGAACTGCGGCGCGTTGCATTCCACGCCCTTGATCGTGCCGATATGCGCGGCCAGCAGGACATGCGGGACCGTTGCCAGCATCGGATTGGTCAGGTCCTGGACCATCAGCAGCATCCCGTGTCCCTTCGCCCAGCAGGCAGAAAGCAGGGCTCCGGTCATCGTCTTGCAGACCTTCAGCGCCACCCCGTTCCAGCCGAGCTCATATCCCATTTTGACAAATTTCCAGTCGTGCGCGCTTTCGTCCATGAACAGAGGCTTGCGCGCCGAGCAGGAATGCACGTCGATCCGGTTCGCTTCCAGGTCATACGGGAACGGCTGTTCCACATACAGCAGCAGGTCGTAAATCGCCGATTCTTCGATTTTCAGGCGGTCCAAAATTTCGTTGACATACTCGGGCTCCTTCACCAGACAGTTGAAATCCGGCGACAGGGCTTCGCAGCCGTATTGCAGAGCGATCTTGCCTACTCCGACCAGCCGCTGGTAATCCCATTCGGCGTCGCGTCCGGTCAGCTTGATCTTGAGACATTTGAGGCCGTCGCGTTCGATCCATTTTTCCAGCGAAACCGGATAGCCGTCCTCCGGCTCGTAACCGGTCCGTTCGGATTCCAGCAGCAAATCCTTTCCGCCGACCAGATGCCAGACCGGGATTTTTTCCGGAGCGGGCTGCACAAAACAGTCGCACGGATATTTCCCGGCAAAAGCCGGATCGCCGTAAAACCAGGCCAGATCGTGCTTCATGAAATCCGGTCCGTAAGTTTCAAAGGTCGGCAGATTCCGCGATTTGCCGAAAGCGTCATGCAGAGCGAGGTCGAAAGCGGACGCGCAAATCAAAGCGGCCAGATGCGGCATTTCGACCTGATGTTCCCGATTGAAACGAGAAAGCAGCTCCGGCAGTTTCCCGGTCAGGAATCCATACCCCGCGCTCATCGGATCGAGCGTCTCATCGAATCGATATTCCTCCGCCAGCAGACGGCAGAAATCCAGCATCACCCTTTCCCGATACAGGAAAGAAAGTTCCGAGGGCCACGACCACCCGACCGAAAGCGGGGTTTCGCCGATGCCCCGGACTCCGTAAGCATCCAGTTCAACATGCGCGATCCGGATTGATTCGATGGTCTCCGCCCCGAATTTCAGCGGCAGACGCATTTTCACCGGGATGAATCTCAGGCCAATCATAACATTCCCTTACGGATACGTGAATCCGTCCGGCTGCTGCAGATCGAACGAGGTCCACGGCATCGCCCGCTCGTATTTCAGGAAGGCTTCCCCGATTGTCGCGGCCGTGACCGGCGGAGCGATCTCACGCAGCGGCGGCGCGTGATTGGCCGAATCGAACAAGGTCAGTTCCACCGGACCGGGAATCACATACGGCGCAATCTCCGAACGGCGGCGCAGTCCCCGCCGGACCCCCTCGGCGATCAGTTTGCAAGCCTTCTCCGGGATCAGCGAACAGGCCTGATACGGCGACAACGCCTGTTTGACCGCGACTGTCTCGATGGCCGGGATTTTTTCCCTGAACTCAGCCGTGATTTTGTCGTCGCCGGAGACGAAGACGGCCGGAATCCCCAGATCGCCGGCAATCGCGGCGGCCATCGTCCCCTCGCTCAGCAGGATTTTGCCGCCGTTGACTTTCCACCGACTGTGCGGCGTGATGGAAGCCGGAGTGCCGCCCATCGCGTGCATCCCGACCAGCACCAGAGAATCGCTCCCTTCCAGCAGCGGCAGCCAGTGCGGGCCCGAACAGTTCCGGCCGTGGATGATCCGGCAGGCCGGATTCAGCTCCTCGAACAGAATATTGTAACCGGTGCCGTGACTGTCATTGACCAGAATCTCGTCCGCGCCTTCGTCCAATGCGGCCTCGACCGCGGCATTGACTTCATCGGTCAGCAGTTTGCGCATCCGCTGCCGGTGATGGAAGTTTTCGATGGAGGCGTCTTTCCGGTTTTCGAAGAAACAGAATCCGGCCACCCCTTCGATATCGGTCTGGATATAAACTTTCATATCATCGCCTCATACGATGCAGGGGGTGATCTTTTCGATCGGGATCGGCAGCGTGCGTTTGAGTTCGATCGACTCGATCGCGCGCTGCGCCAGGCAGGTCGAACGGAATCCGGCGATCTCGTCGCACGGCGACGGCAGGTCCTCCTGAATGGCGCGGATAAAACTATCCAGCATCGCACGGTGCCCCTTGTCCGGCAGCAGCGGGGCGGCGGACTTTTCCAGCTGTTTGGCATTGGTGCAGCCGGCGACCATCTTCCGATATTTGGCGCGATAAGCCTCGATCCCCTGTCCGAGTTCCGGATACGGGTCCGACTGAAGACCGAAATATTCCGGCTCGTTTTCCGGCATGCCGTAGTAATCGTTCTCCACGAAATGAAGCGAACGGAACAGCGCGGCGTTGTCCGTGACCTCGTAAAATTCCTTCGGAAAATCGAACGTGCCCGAGCAGGAAAAATCCAGCGTCATGGAACCGCCGCGGTCGAACCGCAGATGAATGCCGTGCGACAGACGCGAGGAGCCCCATGCGGTGATCTCGCAGGGCAGCTGCGGCGCGAAAAACCAGCAGGCCAGGTCCAGCCAGTGGACGCTCTCGCCGATGATCTCCCCTCCCCCGGAAAGCGGGTCGAGATGACCCAGGCCGTAGGAGGAACTCTCATCCTGAATCCGAATCATTAAGTGCGGCAGATTTTCCTCCGGCAGCGGTTCGCGCTTCGTCTCCACATACCGCCACGGATTGTGTTTCGGAGCGGCCGCATGGGCCAGCCATTTTTTCCGCAGAGCCTGCATCGCGGGGGACATCCGGCGGTTGAGATCGACGCAGAGTTTGACGCCGCCGCGCCGGACCGCCCGGATGATCTTGTAAGCCTCTTCGTCGCGCATCGCCATCGGTTTTTCGCAGAAGATGTGTTTGCCGGCTTTCGCCGCCGCCTCGATAATCGGCAGATGGGCCTCGTGCGAGGTGGCGATTTTGATGAAATCGACTTCCGGATCGTTCATGATCTCCATGAAATCGGTCGTCGAACGCGGCACGGAAAAATGATCCGCCGCCCGGCAGGCGCTGTCCGGATCGACGTCGCAAACCCATTTCAAGTTCACTTCCGGATGCGCGCTGAGATTTTTCAAATCCTGACTCCAGGCGAATTTTCCGCAGCCGATCTGCGCACAAGTCAATATTTTCTTCATTTTATTCATACTCCCGAGCCAAAAATACTTTCAGTTGAAAAATTGATTCATCATTGCGCCTTTTTTCGAATCAGAACCACCGCATCCAAATAAAGCGCATTGATCTTTTCCGTCGCGTTTCTTCGATATGCCTTGCCTTCCCCTTTCAAATGAAGCCAGCAATCAAAAACGTTCAGGCCCTTTTCCGAACAGGCATCGGCAATGCCGATCAGCAGCCCCCAACTGGGAAAGACCAGTACACCGGAGGACCCGAGCCGGCTGATTCGTCCCAGCCGGACCCATTGCCAGCCCGGTTCGGTCAGCATATCGGCCCGGACCTGACCGCAGCCTGTGCCTTTCCAACGGTCATAATTGAAAACTTCGCCTTGAAGAGGACAGGCAAATGGTTTCACCGGCATTTTTTCCGAATGGTAAATCCGGATGCTCCGACCGGTCAAAGCGGTCGGATCGTCTATTTCGACGATGCCTTTGGCCCGGCAGCGCATTTGAGGCGGATAAAAGAAATAAATTTGACCGGTCGGATATTGCTTCCATTTATCCGGAGGCTGATAAGCCGTTTCCGGCAGGAACAGATTCTTTTCGATCCGTGCGTAATAATTCTTGATCCGGTCAACGGTTTTGGCCGCGTTTTTCATTCGGTTCGGCGAAATTGCCGGTTTGACGATATATTTTTCCGCATAATCCAGATTCACCCGGCGAACCCTGCGCAGTATGCTTTGAAAATCGAATGGAAACGTACTGGCTTTTCCCCCGCCGGCACGCCAGGCATGAGTCAGATGCAGACTGCGGACCAGAATGGCACGGTCCAGCCCCATCCGCGCGATGTTCCAGCGTTCCAGCCGGATTGGATCGCCGGCCAGCAGATCTTCTCCGCGATCGAAGAGTTCATACGCTTTTCGTACTGTGTTCAAATCCAGATAAGCGAACAGTCCGGATGTATAGGGATACATCGGCACGAAAGATTTTCTGGCCATAGCGGAATCATGAAGCAGTTCGCGATATTCAAGAAAGAGTTTTCCCGCTTTCCCGTAGTAAAGTTCAGCGAACTCGGCAGATTCCTTTTTGAAATCCGAATCCGGATTTTCCATGAATTTTGACAGCAGATAATATTTGTATTCCCGCGCATCCGGATCGGCCACGTGGATTTCACATTTCACAATATCGCAGTATTGCCGGAGAAAACGATAATCCGGCTGAAAGGTATATTCCGAAGCAACGGGCAGATTGTATGGAGCATCGAAATTATCTCCGTAATCCCAGAAGGAAAGTTTTGCGATTTTCCGCCAGTTCTCCAGCCGGGCGCGAACAAAGGCATTGGAGGTATCTTCCAGCGGCATGGTCTGATTGCCGCGGGTATCGCACAGACGGATGCGCACATTGGGTCTGGCCTTGATGTTCTCCGGTTCCTGTTCCGTGTACTGATAGGCAAAGGTCGAAAGCACCACGTCCGGATACTGCTCCCGGATTCCGTCGGCCAGTTCATTGACCAGTTCCAGCATAACGCCAGACTGGGTGCCGCCGTATTTGGCCGCCAGAGCTTTGCAATCATTGCAGATGCAGAACTTCTGGTTGTCATTCTGCGAAACATCATAAATCGTCGGCGGTGGAGTATGATTGTGCAGCGTCGTTTCCCGATCCAGGCGGATGAATTCCCGCAGCCGCATCAGCATGATCCGGCGGACTTCCGGATTGCTGAGACAAAGCTGACCGTCAGTCTGGCCGCCTGTCCTTTTGCCGTCTTTGGTCAGCGAAAAATATTCCGGATGGGTCTTCCGGTATTTCGCATACGGAACATAATAGGCGAATGTATGGCATGGTGCGGGCCGCCCCTCCCCGGAAGATCCGCCGTATTCCGGAGCGATACGGTCCCACCCTTGGAAATTGATGCGCCGTTTCGCCGAAAATCTCCCATTGTCTTTCGGAAACAGCGTACCCAGACATCTGACCCGAAAGGCCGGTTTGCCGCGCAAATTCAGATTTCGAACGGGCAGTTCCGCCAGCGGAGGCACATGCTCGGCATCCCCGCTGAGAAAACGAACGCCGCAGCAGTCTTCCAAATAATGGTAGACCGCGTAGAGGATTCCGCGTCCGCTGCCGCCGCTCAGTTTTACACCGTCGTCAACGGAAAGTATCTGCCATTCCTCAAAGTCCAGTTTATTATCGACCGCCAGCCGGAATACGGCAGAGGATTTTTTTCCGTTCAGGATTTTTCCCGCATACGCCCGCAGTTCCTCTCCGGCACTTTTAACCGCCGCGTCCGGAGACTCCGGCAGGCGGATTTCCTGAGCGGAAAGCAATCCGGAAAGGAAAATCAGCAGGACCGAAACCGTTGCAATCCTTTTCTTCCTGTTTGTATTGCACTTCACCATGTCTGCCTCCATTGAGAACTTTTATAGGAGGAGAGAAATTCATCGAATTCCGGCGAAGGATTGTTGCTGGCCGACACAAAAGGTCCGCCACGGAAAGAATGTACCGCCATATCCAGCGTCACGACATTAAATGTGTTTTGATGTCTCGCCAGATACTGCCGATAACTGTTATATGTCCGAAATGCACAAGTGGCATAGTTGTAGTCATTGATTCCGCCTTCTGACGGCTGCCCCCGGTCTCCGGCATAAACGACCTTGCCGGGGAATTGCAGTTCCCGCAATCGAAGCGGACGGTATTTCACCGAACTGGTAAGATAACTGCCCAGACAAAGTTCCACACCGATCGACTGAGTCCCGATTTTCCTGGCTTTATGGGTCCACGATGTGAAGTTATCAGCCTGAGCCGGGCAAGTCCATGGGGTTCCCTTGATGTAATCATACAGCAGATTGACGACACGTGTCGAACCGGATGCCGGATAGGCAATGCTCCGTGTAGGAAGCGAATCATTGTTATCTCCGATATACAGATTCACCCCGGTTCCGATGGTTTTCAAATTATTGATACAGGAGGTTTTTCTTGCCATTGCTCTTGCATTGTTCAGCGCGGGCAGCAGCATCGCCGCCAGAATCGCAATGATCGCAATCACCACGAGGAGTTCTATCAAAGTAAAATTCTGCGGTTTCCGGACGGATTTTCCCTCGGTTGAAATTTGGTTCATTTCCCTTTCCTCCTGATTGATGAAAAATTGAAACTGGCTGCCTTTTCATCAATCAAATATATCCGGCTTATCTCTGGTTTTCTATCCGGATATGCACGATTTTATCCGTTTTTGCCCGATTTCTCTTTCCGGTAACGGAGCGGTGAAATGCCGGCCATGCGCTTGAAGAAATCCGTGAAATGGAATTGCGAGGAAAATCCGAGCGCGTCGGCGATCTCGCCGAGGCTCCGCTCAGAATAGCAGAGATACCGCCGGGCGCTTTCCAGCCGGACGCGGTTCAGGAAATCCCGCGCGCTCAGACCGGTCTGGCGCCGGATCAGCAGGGAAAAATGATTGCGCGAATAGCCGCACGCCCCGGCCGCCTCCTCCACCGAGAAAAACGGCCGTCCGAGTTTCTCCTGTTCCTGATAAAGCCGCCGGAGGATGCCGGACGACTCCTGCCGGTCCGCCGGCAGCGAATCGAGCAGTCCGGTCAGAAAATGCTCCATCAGCACCTGATAGCGGTCCTGCGGCAGAATGATAGTCCCGCGCGGCAGACCGAAAAAACGTTTCGGGAAAGTGGTTTCGAGGATGACTTTCGCCGCCTGGATCACCCCGCGGGTGAAATCGTTGCCGTCCAGGAAGATCACGCGGGGCAGACCGGAAAGTTCGGCGTGAAATTTGCAGCTGTAGCACAGATAAGGTTCAGGGTAACTGAGCGAATGCCGCACCCCCGGCGCAATGAAAATCAGATTGGTTCCGCGCAAGTCGAAATCCCCCTCGTCCGTCTTCATCAGACAGCGTCCGGACAAGGAAAAATTCGCCTGCCAGAAATCATGTTCGTGGGAACCGACCCGCATATCGGGCCGTCCCTCGGCATATCCCCAGTAGCAGAGCCGCACCCGGGCCGGCTGCAGATCGGTGAACTTCACGCAGGCTCTCCTTTTTTCGATACTATGGTTTCGCTGAAAACGCCCCGCCGCGGCGGGGACGACAGCGGTTTCCGGCTCAGACCAGCGCCCGCAGATAGTCCTCGTAACCCGCAGACCGCAGGCGGTCGGAACGACGGAGAAAATCATGCCTGTCTTTGCGGTCCGGACGGCTCCAGGCGGTTTCCGCATAAGCCCTCAGACGCGGCAGTATCTTCTGAACGATCCGCCATTCCGGCACGGTTTCGGTCCAGAGACACGCTTCCGGTCCCAGCAGACGGTCCTTCCATTCGTTTTCCCAGATCACATAGGGATCGGCCATATACACGCTTTCCCGCGGCAGCGAGAACATCCAGGATTCATGCGGTTCGCTCAGCTCGGCGGGATAATCGAAATAATAAGACGTGTGGACCGACATGATGCATTTGCAGCCGTTTTCGATATGACGATGCGGCTCGCGGATATCCAGCCACGCCTGAATGACGGTGTTTTCCGGAAATTTCGAGCCGGTACCCCAAATGATCGGCGTGCGGCCGTTTTCCACGGCGAAAGCGGTCAGCTGCCGCATGAAATGATTTTCCAGTTCGCGCAGATCGCTGAACCCGTGCGCTTTCATCGCCGCCTGACAACGCGGGCATTTTTCCCAGTTTGCCGTCGAGGCTTCATCGCCGCCGAAATGAATGTAGCGGCTGTCGGCGAAAACATCCATCAGATCGGCATAGATCCGCTTCAGGAACGGCAAGGTTTCCGCCCGGCCGATACAAAGCTCACTGCCCGGGTTCGCGCCGTCGCAGGCAAGTTCCGGATACGCGTGAAGCAGACTGCGCGAATGCCCCGGCACGTCGACTTCCGGCACGATGGAAACACAATGCCTCTTCGCGTAAGCCGCCACGTCGAGCAAATCCTCGCGGGAATACGTCCCAGCCGACAGCAGATTCAGCGAAGTTTCCGGCGAGACCGAGCCGGTCCCGAACCGCCAGCCCTGACCGTCGGTCAAATGCCAGTGCAGCACATTCAGACGGAAGGCCGCCATCATGCGGATGACCCGTTTGACCGTCTTCACCGACTGGAAATGCCGTGCCGAATCCAGCATGAATCCGCGCCAGGGAAAACGGGGCGAATCTGTGATGGTGCCGTATTCGATCTCCGCCGCGACGGGTCCGCGTTCCAAGGCCGCAGCAACGACCTGCGTCAACGCCTGAAGCGCATAAAAAACGCCGGCTTCATCGCCGCCCTGCAGCAGAATGCCGTCCGCGCCGACTTGCAGACGCCAGCTTTCCGGTCCGAGTCCGCGTTCCAGCCCGATCCGCAATCCGTTTTGAGCTCCGGGAGCGGCATTGACGCCAAAACCGTTGAGCATTTCCTTCGCTTCGACGGCGAATCGTTCGAGTCCGCATTCCGCCTGAATGCCGCGCAGAGCGGAGAGACGCAGCTTGTCATTCCCGGCGAATTCCACCATTCGGGGAGCGGGTATGATACAGCTTAAAATGGGATTTTCCATATTCGTTTTCATGACCGTTTTTGAACTTTTCTTTTCCGAAATCCCATCATCGCGGAAATCATAGAATTCCGGTCTGACGGCGGAGCCAGTCGGCGGCGAGCGTGCCCCAGTTACTGACGGCATTACCATTTCGGGTAAGACCGTATCCGTGTCCGCCCTCAGGATAAATGTGCATTTCCGCCTTGACTCCAGCACGTTTCAGCGCCAGGAACCACCCGATGGAACATTCGGGCGTGACAAAATCATCTTCGGTCTGGATCATCAGACAAGGCGGAGTCGCCGCATCGATTTTGAAATCAGGCGCGATATTCAGTGCTTCATCCGCCAAATACGCCGGATAGACCAGAATCGTGAAATCCGGCCGGTAAGATATTTTGTCGGTCTCGTCAACGGGCTCGTAGACAACGGGGTCGGCAGGCGCCGTAAGCAATGCACACAGGTGAGCTCCGGCGGAAAAACCGATGCATCCAAGCTTATCCGGCATGATGCCGAATTCATCCGCACGAGCCCGAATCAACCGCATAGCACGAACTCCATCGGCACGCGCCGCCTGTTTCCGGCCCGGACAACGATATTTGAGCACGAATGCGGAAATGCCGTTGAGGTTGAGGAAACTGGCGATGTCCAATCCTTCTTTGTTCCAGGCCAGGTGCTGGTAGCCGCCCCCCGGACAAACCAGCACTGCGGGACGTGAGCCCGGATAAGCTGCGGGAAAGAAGGACAAAGTCGGTTCGGTCACATCCGTATAACGGTCGCAATTATCCCCCTTGGCAGGTTTCAGATGTTCCTGCAGCGAAGCATCATCCTCGCTCGTAAAAGGTTTGGTCTTGTCCCAAATCGGGAAAACAGTTCTTTCCATGAAAAAACTCCTTGTTTATCCAACGTTTCGCAATCCTAATATACCACAGAAACGCAGAGAAATCAACCGGAAGAATAGTTTTATTTCGCGTCCGACATGCCTTACCAGCCGTTTGTAAAAGACATCCGCCTTGCGCGGCGTCCGGATCCGCAGACACTCCCCGCCGAACAGATTGGCCAGCGCCCGCAGATCCTCATCCTGTGCCAAATCGGCGGCCTGACGCGCCAGATCCGCCGCCCGGTAACGGTAATGGAACCGCTGATTACGAGGTACTGGGGAAATGCGTTTCTCGCCCGGGAAATAAGCATAACTCCGTGTTTCGGCAGATTGTCCTGCCGTAAATTCGGAATCCTGCCAGTGTTTCATACAGACATTGGTCCACAGGTCGGTTTTGGGATCATACTTGCAATAAGGGCAGTCTTCGAAGTCAGCTGAGATCCCCCATTCACCGGATGGAAAATCATCCGGCGCACCCTGGGTTCCACACAGTTCCATACCGTACCAGCGCATAATTTTGGCAGCGTTAAAGAGCAGCAATGCCTTCTCATCTCCTGACTTGGAGATATCTTTGGATTCCCGGATGAATGCCAGATACTGATCCAGCACCGCTTTGTAGACCTCCGGCAGATATTTCCGCGCAATGTCGAATTTTCCTTCCCGGAACGCGCGGCGGGCGGTCAAATGCAGGATGCTTTGCGCGTTCAGGCGTTTTTCTTCATCTTTTGATTTCAGATCATCGTCAATGGAATCGGCGAATGCAGTCAGTTCGGACAGCTTCATGAGATTTTCCGCAATATACATGACATCTGCTTCGATCTGTCCGGCCCGATAGAAAAATTGTGCCGCTTCGACAAAATCCCGCCGGTAAACCAGCGCACTGCCGAGCAGACCGTAGACGTCCTGCTCCAGCGGATAAGTCGGTTCGGTGTTGAACGGATCGCCCATGACGTGCTTGATCTCAACGATATCCGCCCGGTCCTTCGGGTCGATCCGTTTCACGAAATCCAGCCATTGGCGCAATTTCCGAATGGCCAGATCATTGTCCCCGTTGTAACGGGCGATCAGGGCTTCGATATAGGTCGAAAGCAGCGTGTCGCGTGTCCGCAGTTTCAGATATTTTTCCGCTGTTTCCACATCCCCGGACTCATATGCGCGCCAGGCCAGAATGTCCGCGTTCCGGAATTTGTATTTCCATACATCGCGCAGAAAAACCTTCCGTTTGCATCCGAAAACCGCCAGCAGTTCCCGGCATACCGGATCCGCCAACATCCGTTCGCAATCCGACTCCGAAAACACATCCTTAAACGCATAAATGACAAGATATTCCTCTGCCAGCAGTTCCAGTTTGGGACAATTCCGCTGGGCTTCGAGTCCGATATGGATTTTCCGGACCGGATCTTTTTCCAGCAGGAACTCTCTCCGGTAAGAACCCTTGACCAATCCCGCCGTATCGGCAAAACCCGACTGGACGGCGGCACGGCAGTCCAGATAATGGCGCCGGGATTCCGACCGCAGTTTTTTATCATTCGAGCAGAAATTCCCCAGCATGTAATGCACCCACGCCGTGCGGTAATGCCGGGATTTCTCCGGCAGAGCCAGCAATTTCAGCCACGAGGGCGGAATGGCCTCATGATTACTGTGCATCTCTTCGACCCCCATCCGGTAAAGCCGGAACTCCGCAAGTTCCTCCGGCAGTTTCGGAAAATCACCGCCGTCTTTGATGTATTTCATATATGCCCCGATCAGCTGTTCCTTTCTGCCCGGCGGCAGTTTCGGCAGATAACGGTCCAGCGCCGCCGTGAAATCGATCTTTTCCGCTTCCCTGGTGGAAACACCGTCCGCAGCCGGCGGATATGCGGGGATCAGATCGTCCAGATCTGCGATCAGCCGCCGGATCGCCGCCTTGCCGCGGAATACTTTCAGATACGGGGATCTTCCATTGAAATAATGCGGCTGGAAAAACGGCCCGCAGCCCAAGGTTTCATGGGGGAGCAGTCCGGCCAGCACGGCCAGCAGTCCTCCGGACAGGATATTTCTGAATTTGCTGTTCATTTTCGGGTGTCTCCTTTCCTTTCGATTTTCACTTCCGGTTCCCGACCCGGATCTCCGCCGGGCCTCACCCAGAGATACGTTTTCTCCATTCCGGACGGCGGCAGGATCAGGGTCAATTCATTGCGTTTGCCGTTCAAAACGGCCTAATTGAACGTGTCCATATCAGTCGGCGGTTCTTTGAAATCCAGAGAAAGCGTGATCCGCTCCGCAAAGAATCCGCGGTTCCGAATGAAAAGATGCCACGCGCCGCCCGTTTTCCGTTCCCAACGGGTCTCCAGTTTCGGGGCATGCCCTTGCCCTTTGCAGATCTGGAGCGCGGTTTCCAGATCCAGCGCGGAGCCGTCGCCGGGGATGCCCAGCCGGAAGCCGATCACCTCGCTGCAGAACGCCACCAGCTCGTTCACTTTCGCAAAATCGGGCTTGACCCATTGTCCGCCGATTTGATTGCAGTAAAGCGGCAGTGCGGTTTTGAACGGCAGTTTCAGCGTTTTTGCCAGCGTGACCGACCAGACCGCCTCCGCATAATCGTAGGTAGACCATATCTTTTTCCGCCGTGTCAGACCATGCACCTGAAGCACGTAATAATCGCATGCGGATGCCAGTTCGCGGAAAGCCGCAGTATGCTTGAGATGGCATGGCAGGACTGTGGCGGAAAGTCCGGTCTCCGGCAGTTTCTTCCGCAATTCGAGCATGACATTCCGGTAATAATCCAGTTTGGATTCCGGCGCATCGAGGTCGATCTGTAGCGCATTCGCCGCTTTCCACGGCGCATATACTTTGTCGATCTCCTCCGCTAATGCGGCTGGAGTCTTCTCCAGATTCTTCACATGGATCCGGACTACGGGCACGGCGCGTGAAAAGTCGACCGCTTTCGAAGGCGGAATCCGGATGATGCGTCCGCCGTTTTCCAGTTCTCCGGCGAGGAAATACAGTTTGCCGGAACATTTGAGGTAAAAATCCCTGACCGCCGACTGCATTTCCTGCGTATGCTGCCGCTGCCAGACATAAAAGTCCGGCTCCGTTCCGATCAGTGAGCAAAACACGAATGAACTACCCCGCCGCAAGCAGCGGGGTATCTAGGAGGTCATAGGTCATGTCACAAATCAAATGTCAGTTGTTGTTCAAGGATTTTTTTATAGGCTCCTTGATTCGCAATATATTGTTGTA
>Ga0079305_1001627_pt1 | contig 27122 bp, 21 predicted proteins | sample LMS_cellobiose_e_FD_79183 | JGI IMG/M metagenome (GOLD analysis project Ga0079305, IMG submission 79183) | Rumen-fistulated moose microbial communities from Alaska, USA - LMS_cellobiose_enrichment | ecosystem: Host-associated > Mammals > Digestive system > Stomach > Rumen fluid ... | reverse complement strand
ACCAGGGTTGAAACCTACTCCACCAGCTTCTTTGACAGCGAGGTAAAAAATTACAACGCTTTTGTCACCGGCTATATCCAGAGCAGTAAATTAAAGACCGTGAAAGTCAACCAGAATTACGGCATCGTGGTGGATAAGCTGACCCAGCGGCTGTATCTGTTCAAGGACGGTCATCTGGAAACCTCCCTGGCGGTATCCACCGGCCTGTATAACGCCAAACAACCCTGGAACGAGACCCGCTCCGGCGAATACCTGATCATTTATACCCAGACCGGCGCATTGGTGGACGGACGGACCCACAGCGATTTTGCCCTGCGATTCAACCAGGCGGACTATCTGCATCAGGTGTGCTATGACCTGCGCGGAGACAATAAGGATTTTGAACCGTACGAGCCCAAGCTGGGCCAGCGGGCCAGCCACGGCTGCATCCGGGTGCAGCGGGCGCAGAATGCCGAAGGGTATACCATGGAGAAGCTGGCCGGCCTGATCAAAAAGCGCCAGGACAAAAACTGCGTGAAGCTGGTGATTTGGGAGGATTATCAGGGCAGGCAGGTGCAGATCCCTTCCGATGACGCGGTGCTGTATTATAATCCCAATGGCGGCGCGTATTATCATGCCAGCAGCGGCCATACGCCGGGCATCAAGAAATCCCTGTGGCCCCTGCCCTCCTTCACCTACGGGGAATTGGACGAAGCGGCTTTCAGCAAGCTGAAGCCCTGTCCCTATTGCCATCCCCTGCCCCGGGCGTCGGAACTGGAGGAAATCAACCGGGTGCACATGGAATCCTCCCCCGGGGAAGTAATGAGCTATCACACGGCAAAATAAACGCCGCTGCCGGCATCGCATGCGCCGGCAGCGGTTTTCTTTGCGCTTGTCCGTTATTCCTCTTTTCGGCAAACGTACATCAGATGCTCCGTATGGGTGAGGTAATCCTCCTTTTCGCAGAAGCGCAGGGCGTATTCATACCAGGCCAGGCGCTCCTTTTTGGGGCGTTTTGCCAATATGTTCCGATAGGGGGCAAGGATGCTTTCCTGCCCAAAGACGGTCTCCGTTTTGAGCCCCGGAATGGCGGCGAACAGCCGCTTTACATCCGATACGGTGGTCATGTAGGCGTAGGTGAACGCTTCAAAGGACGCGCCTTCGCCCCGGGCGGCGATTTCAAAGTATTCCTGCTCCTTGGGCCAGAAGATGGTTTCCGGCAGCTCCCTGAGGCCGTAAATCACCCCGCCGAACATGAGGATAAAGCTGCAAAACAGGCGCCCGCCGGGCCGGAGCACCCGCCGGGCTTCCTCAATGGCCCGGCGCCGGCTGTCCTCATTCATCAGGTGATACAGCGGGCCCATCAGGAAAACCTGGTCAAAGCTGTTATCCCCAAAGCGGGACAGGTCCAGGGCGTCGCCCTGCAGGGCGGTGAGCCTGACGCCGTACTGCCGGGCCTTCTTTTTGGCGAATTTCACGTTGCCTTCGCTTAAATCCACCAGCGTCACGGCGTGCCCCTGCCGGGCGAAATGGATGGCGTAATGCCCCGGCCCGCCGCCGATATCCAGGATGCTGTCGCCGGGGCGGATATACCGCTCCATCATGCGGAGGGTGATATATTTTTCGTAGGGATGAAACTTTTTCAGCCGGTCCCATTCCTTCTGGGGGTTGGCGTCATAGTGCTCCCGGATGGCCTGTATCTGTTCCTGCATGGTTCGTTCCCCCGCGTTTCATTATCGAAAAAGAGCGTAGCACGCGGGGGAGTGGCTTGTCAATATCCTCCGGCGCATTCCGCCCGCGGCGGCATCGGCGGCCGCCGGGCGGACTTTTTTCGCAAAATGGCGGCAAAATATACAATTTGGGATTGATTTTTCCGCTGAATGCATATAAAATGACATTAGAAGAAAATCAAACAAGGAGGTGCTCCCTTTGAACTACGCGGAGGAATCCCTGCGGCTTCACAAAGAGTGGCAGGGCAAAATCGAAGTTGTTTCCCGTGTTCCAGTGAAGAGCAAGGACGATTTGTCCCTGGCCTACACGCCCGGCGTGGCCCAGCCCTGCCTGGAAATTCAAAAGGATTACGACAAATCCTTTGAACTGACCAGGCGGCATAACCTGGTGGCCGTCATCACCGACGGCACGGCGGTGCTGGGCCTGGGGGATATCGGCCCGGAGGCGGGCATGCCCGTGATGGAGGGAAAGTGCGCGCTGTTCAAGGCCTTCGGCGACGTGGACGCCTTCCCGCTGTGCATCCGCAGTAAGGACGTGGACGAACTGGTGCGCACCATTTACCTGATTTCCGGCTCCTTCGGCGGCATCAACCTGGAGGATATCGCCGCGCCCCGGTGCTTCGAAATCGAACGGAGGCTGAAGGAAATCTGCGATATCCCCGTGTTCCATGACGACCAGCACGGCACCGCCGTGGTGGTGGGCGCCGCCATGATCAACGCGCTGCGCGTGGTGGGCAAGGAAATCGGGGAGGCCCGGGTGGTCATCAACGGCGCGGGCAGCGCCGGCATCGCCATCGGCAGGCATTTGATGAATTTGGGCGTCAGGCACCTGAAAATGGTGGACCGCTTTGGCATCCTCTGCGAGGGCGAACAGATGAACCCCGCCCAGGAGGAAATGGCGAAAATCACCAACCCGGAAAAATTCTCCGGAAAGCTCTCCGACGCCATGAAGGGCGCGGATGTGTTCGTGGGCGTCAGCGCGCCGCACATCGTATCCCAGGATATGATCCGCTCCATGGCCGAAAAGCCCATCGTGTTCCCCATGGCCAATCCCGTGCCCGAAATCGAGCCGGATGACGCACTGGCGGCGGGGGCCGCGGTGGTGGGCACCGGGCGCAGCGACCATCCCAACCAGATCAACAACGTGCTGTGCTTCCCCGGCCTGTTCCGGGGCGCCCTGGACGTGCGGGCCACGGACATCAACGAAGCCATGAAGCAGGCAGCCTCCTTCGCCCTGGCGGACCTGGTATCCCCGGCGGAGCTGAACGCCCAGTATATCCTGCCCCTGGCCTTTGACAAGCGCGTGGGCCCCACTGTGGCGGCGGCCGTGGCCAAGGCGGCCCGGGACAGCGGCGTGGCCCGGCTGTAAAGCGCGGGCGGGGAAGGAAGGCGGAGGAAAGAAAGCCTCCGCCGCGCCGCCTCCGCGCCGCTATCCGAAAGTAAAAGGAGAGAATCATAATGAGTACGAAAACCAAGGCAAAAAAGCCGCTGGAGTTTTTCAAGCTCCCCTGGCCCATTTTCCTGGTCATCACCGTGGTCACGCTGCTTGCCACCTACCTGGGCGTGCTGCCCAAGGGCATGGCGGGCTGCTTCCTGTTTATGATGGTGCTGGGTGAGATCCTGGCCTGGATCGGCGATCATACCCCCATCATCAAGGACTATTTGGGCGGCGGCGCCATCGTGTGCATCTTTGGCTCCGGGTTGCTCGTATATTTCGGCCTCCTGCCCAATGCCGATATGAAGCTGCCCCTGGGCTCCATGGACCTGGTGGGCAACATCGGCACCTTCTTCAAAACCACCGGCGGCTTCCTGGATTGGTATATTGCCGCCCTGATCACCGGCTCCATCCTGGGCATGAACCGGAAATTGCTGGTGAAGGCCGCGGCCCGGTATTTCCCGGCCATCTTCGGCGGCCTCATCCTGGCCTTCGGGCTGTGCATGGGCGTGGCGGCGCTGATGGGCTATCCCGTGATGAACGCGCTGCTGCTCATCGCCCTGCCCATCATGGGCGGCGGCATGGGCGCCGGCGCGACGCCGCTTTCCAAGATCTTTGAAGCCAGCTCCTCCATGAGCGCGGCGGAAGCCCTGTCCGTTATGACCCCCGCCGTGGCCATCGGCAACGCCGTGTCCATCGTGCTGGCGGGCGTGCTGGTGAAGGTCATCAAGGGCAAAATGAACGGCAACGGCAGCCTGATGAAGGCGGGCCACATGGACCCCAAAGAGCTGGAAATCAGCCCGGAAATGCAGCAGAAGCGCGACCATATCGACCTGAAGGGCATGGGCATCGGCCTGCTGGTGTCCGGCGCGTTCTTCGCCTGGGGCTTCATCCTGCAGGGGCTGTGGAACGCCCTGGGCACGGGGATCACCATCCACGCCTACGCCTGGATGATCATCACCGTGGCCATCTGCAAGATCACCAATATCGTGCCCGAGCGCGTTGAGGTGGCCTGCTATCAATGGTTCCAGTTCGTGATGAAGAACCTGACCAACATGCTGCTGGTGGGCATCGGCATCTGCTATCTGGATATCGGCACCGTGATTTCCTCCTTCTCCCTCACCTACCTGCTGCTGTGCCTGGCCACCTGCGTGGGCGCCTTCGTGGGCGCGGCCCTCATCGGCAGGCTGGTGGGCTTCTATCCCTTCGAATCGGGCGTCACCGCCGGATTGTGCATGAGCAACATGGGCGGCACCGGCGACGTGGCGGTGCTCTCCGCTGCGGACCGGATGGAATTGATGCCCTTCGCGCAGATCTCCTCCCGCCTGGGCGGCGCCATCATCCTGCTGCTGGCCAGCCTGATGCTTTCGCTCCTGGCCCAGTTCATCACAGTCGCCACCCCCGAGGTGGCGCAGGAGGCCGCGGAAACGGCGCGGGTGTTCCTCTCCTCTGTGGCGTTGGGATAAATCCCCTCTGACGGCGGCGGGAAGCCATATGGCTGTCCCGCCGCTTTTTCCTTTGCGCGTCCCGGGCGGGGCTTGAAGCGGCCGAAGGCGCGTGTTATAATCAGAATATCCATTGCGTCCAAGGAGGGTTTCCCGTGGATATCACCTATGTATGCGGCCACCGCAATCCGGATACCGACGCCATCGTGTCCGCCATGGCCTATGCCAGTTTGTGCAACATGCTGGGGGAAAACGGCTATGAGCCGGTGCGCCTGGGCCCGGTGAACGACGAAACCGCTTTTCTGCTCAAACGGTTCGGCTTTGAGCCGCCCCGGCTGCTGTCCACGGTGCGCACCCAGGTCCGGGATATTGATTTTGATCGGCCGCCCCAGCTTGGCACCAGCGTGCCGGTGAGCCACGTGTGGGAGATCCTGCAGGAATCCCCGGCCTATAACGCCCTGCCCGTGGTCAATGAGGACGGCACCCTGTACGGCATGGTGACCACCGGGGGCATCGCGGAGAGCGACATGCGCTCCATCCAGACCCCCGTGCTGCGCGACGCGCCGGTGTTCAACGTGCTCTCCGCCCTGGAAGGGCACATCATCAACCGGGATGACGACGTGTTCGACAGCATTTCCGGCGAGGTGGTCATTGCCCTGCCCGGGCCCGGCGGCGTGCTGCGGGGCGTGGGCGAAGGGGCGGTGGTGCTCTGCGGCCAGCAGGAGGAGGCGGTGGAACGGGCATTGGCCCTGAAGGCAAGCTGCATCATCCTGTGCCAGAGCAGCCTGGCGGAAAAATACCGGGGGCTGTCTTCCCATACCTGCATCATCGTTACACCGTACGATGCCTGGCGGGCGGCGCGGCTGTTATATCAGGCCACGCCCGTGGGGCGCATCGCCAAGCGGGATGAGATCGCCAGCTTCCATCTGGATGATTATCTGGATGACGTGCGGGAGGCCGTGCTGCAAAGCCGCTACCGCAGCTATCCCATATTGGACGCCGACGGCAGGGTGGCGGGCACCCTGGGGCGGTATCATTTGATCCGCCCCAAGCGCAAGCGCATCGTGCTGGTGGACCATAACGAGGTGGGCCAAAGCGTGCCGGGCCTGGAGCAGGCGGAACTGGTGGGCATCATCGACCACCACCGCCTGGGGGACGTGGAGACGGGCTATCCCGTGTTCATGCGCAACGAGCCTGTCGGCTCCACCAATACCATCGTGGCCACCATGTTCCAGGAGCATGGCCTGATGCCCGGGGAAAAGCTGGCGGGCCTCATGGCGGGAGCCATCATCAGCGATACGGTGATGTTCAAATCCCCCACCACCACGCCCCGGGACAGGCGCATCGCGGAGCGTCTGGCCCGCATCGCGGGCATTGATCTGGAGGCGCTGGGCAGGGACGTGTTTTCCGCCAGCTTTGCCGATAAGCCCGTCAGCGCCCTGCTGCGCACGGATTTCAAGGAATTCCACCTGGGGGATCACAAGCTGGGCATCAGCCAGATCACCACCATGGATTCCGCCGACATGCTCCGGCGGAAGGAGGAGTTCCTTGCGGAAATGGACAAGCTGAAGGCGGACAAGGGCTATGATATGGCGCTGCTGATGATTACGGACGTGCTCCGCGGGGGCACGGAGCTTTTGTTCGCCGGGGACAGGGAAATCATCCGCCAGGCCTTCAGCCTGAATAAGCTGGAGGGGCGCAGCGTGTTCCTCAAGGGCGTCGTATCCCGCAAAAAACAGATGGTGCCCGCCCTGGCGCTGCTGTGGGGATGATGAAGCGTTCCGGCCATGCCCGTAGAGATCAAGTGCGCAAGGGGGGAAAACCATGGATTACGACCAATGGGAAAAGGAATTTGCGGGGCGCTTCCGCCGCCATGCCGACGAGCTCAAATGGCTGTACTGTGAACTGTACCACAGCGATATGCGGGCATATGAGTATTTTGTGGGCATGCTGTACCGCGCCTGGCGGGCGCGTCCGGAAAGCCTGAAGGAGATCGACAGGGAGAGGAAAGCGCGCCCCGACTGGTACAGGAGCCGGGGCATGACGGGCATGCAGATGGACGTGGGCGCTTTCGCGGGCACGCTGCGGGGCGTGAAGGAAAAGCTGGATTATATTGCCGACTGCGGGGTGACCTGCCTGCATTTGCTGCCCCTGCTGGAAAGCCCCAAGGGGTGCAGCGACGATGGCCGCGCCGTCAGCGATTTCAGGCGCGTGCAGATGGAACTGGGCACCATGGAGGATTTGTCCGCCCTGACGGACGCCTGCCACGAAAGGGGCGTGTCCGTGTGCCTGGATTTTGTGATGAACCATACCAGCGAGGACCACGAATGGGCGCGCCGGGCCCGGTCGGGGGAAAAGGAATACCAGGACCGGTATTTTTTCTACGATGGCTGGGATATCCCCAACGCCTATGAGCAGACCGTGCCCCAGGCGCTTCCCGACACCGCGCCGGGAAGCTTTACCTGGTGCGACGAAGCGAAAAAAGTGGTGATGACCACCTTCCATCCCTACCAGTGGGACCTGAATTACGCCAACCCCACCGTCTTCAACGATATGACGGACAATATGCTGTACCTGTGCAACCATGGGGTGGACGTCATCCGTCTGGACGTGGTGCCCTGCGTCTGGAAGGCGCTGGGCACTTCCTGCCGCAATCTGCCTCAGGTGCACACCCTGGTGCGCATGCTGCGCATGGCGTGTGAAATCGTATGCCCCGGCACGCTGCTGCTGGGGGAAATGGAAATGGAGATCGGCCGGGCGGCGTCCTATTTCGGCACGGCGGAAAAGCCGGAATGCCATCTGATCTGCAATGATGCCGTCATGCCCGCCCTCTGGCATACCGTGGCCACCCGGGACGTGCGCCTGCTGGCCCATGAGACGGGCCGGATGTTCGCCCTGCCCAGGGAATATACCTTCCTCCATTGCCTGCGCAGCCATGACGACATCGGCTGGAGGCTGGATTACGCCTTCCTCGGCCAATTCGGCTGGCAGGAGGCGCCCCACAGGCAATACCTGAACGATTACCTCACCGGCAGGTGGCCGGGCAGCCCGGCCCTGGGCGAGCTTTACGGCGGCGATGCCCGGCAGGGAAACGCCCGGCTGTGCGGCACCGCCGCCTCCCTGTGCGGCATTGAAAGCGCCCGGGCCGGCGGCAGCAAATCGGCCATGGACCGGGCCGTGCGGCTGGACATCATGCTCCACGCGTTCCTGTTTTCCTTAAGCGGCGTGCCGGTATTGTACAGCGGCGATGAAATCGCCCAGGAAAACGACAACGCCTATCAGACCGATCCCCTCAAGGCAAAAGACAGCCGCAATCTTCACCGGGGCGATCTGGACTGGCGCCGGGCCGCGCAGCGCACGAGGAAGACCACCGCTGTGGGCCGGATGTTTTCCGCCATCCGCCAATTGGAAGCCCTCCGGGCGGCGCATGTCGCCTTTGACGGGGCGGCGGACACCTGGCTTCTGAATACCGATAATGACCGCGTGCTGGGCATCGGCCGCTATTGCCGGGGGGAAAAGGTGCTGGCTCTGTTCAATTTCGGCCGGGAGGAGCAGACCGCCTGGGTGCGGGATTTGGAAACCTACACCGACCTGATGACCGGCGAGGAAAGGAACGCCGGGGCCGTGACGCTGCCGGCAGGCGGCTTTGTGTGGCTGGCCCACACGTATTGAGGGCCTAATGGCATGGGCGCGCCGCGCGGGGAAAGGATAAGCGGCGCCCAAACGCGGGAGGCGGAAAATATGAGCCAGACATTCGTGGAATATCCCAACCGCTTTGAGGCGGCGGGCCTGGGGGCGGAGGCGGTATCCGCCCGCATCCGGGCGGCCTTTGACACCATCTTTTTTGACCCCCGGGAGAAATTTTATCACGACGTGGACGCGGACAGCGGCTGCATGGAGGATACCGGCAACCATGACGCCCGCACCGAGGGCATGAGCTACGGCATGATGATGTGCGTGCAGATGGACCGGCAGGATCTGTTTGATCGGCTGTGGCGGTTTTCCAAGCGGTATATGCTGCTGCGGGAGGGGCCCAACGCGGGGTATTTCGCCTGGTCCGTGCAATTGAACGGCGTGCACAACGCCGAGGGCCCCGCCCCGGACGGGGAGGAATACTTTGCCATGGCGCTGTTCATGGCCCATGGCCGGTGGGGCAGCGGGGGCGCCTTCGATTATCTGTCCGACGCCCGCGCCATCCTGCGCCATTGCCTGCATCAGACGGATTTGACCGGTGGGCAGCCCATGTGGAACTTGGACAATAAACTGATCAAGTTCGTTCCCGGCATGGAAATCAGCGATCCCAGCTATCACCTGCCCCATTTCTATACCCTGTTCGCCCAGCGGGCGGATGAGGGGGACCGGCCCTTCTGGCTTCAGGCCGCGGCGGCCAGCCGGGCCTATATCGCAAAAAGCGCCCACCCGGAAACGGGCCTCAGCGCCGAGTACGCCGCCTATGACGCTTCGCCGGTGCTTTTGTTCCACAAGCCCTGGCCCTGGTATTCCGATGCGTACCGGGTGATGATGAATATTGGCCTGGACAGCCTGTGGTTCGGCAAAAACCCCGCCTTTGAGGCCGTCGCCCAACATGTGCAGCGTTTTTTGCGGACCCAGCTTCCGGAGGAAAACTACCGGGCCTGCATGCTGGATGGGACGCGCAGCGACGAGCCGGCCATGCACCCCACCGCCATCACCGCCTGCTGCGCCGCATCGGTGCTGGCAGGGGAGAGCGAATACGCCGCGGACTGGCTGAAGCGGTTTGCGGCCCTGCCGCTGCGCAAAGGAAATCGGCGGTACTATGATAACTGCCTGTACTTTTTCTGCCTGCTGATGCTGGGCGGGCAGTATAAGATTTACTGACGGGATATCCCTTCCCTTCCGCCGCCCCGGCGCGCCTGGCCCGGGCGGCGCAATAAAAAATATCATTCAATCGCTTTACATTCCCGGGCCGCCATGCTATAATTTTCGGCGGGACATCATTCGCCCAGTGGGGCAATGTTTGACCGAGAAAGGGGGCGACGGCGTGCTGGATGATCTGAAGGTGCTGAGCCGCATCGCGCCCGATTTGATGGCGGATATCGGCCGCCGGGCCCAGGTGCTCTCCTCCATTGAGAGCATGCAGCCCGTGGGCAGGCGCGCCCTGGCCGCCCGGCTGAACCTGCCGGAGCGGGAGGTGCGCTCCGCGGCGGCGGCGCTGAAGGAGCAGGGCCTGATTTCCATGGATGCTGCGGGCATGCAGCTCACGCCCCAGGCGGTGGAGGTATTGTCCGGCGCCCATGACCTGAGCCGCGCCATGTTCGGCCTGACGAAGCTGGAGCATGCCCTGAGCGATCTGCTGGGGGTGCCTTATGTGGTGGTGGTGGCGGGCAATGCCGACGCCGATCCCCAGGTGCTCCGGGAGGTGGGCCGTGCGGCGGCCCATCGGGTGCACAAGCTGATGCAGAGCGGCATGACCCTGGCCGTCACCGGCGGCCGCACCATGAGCGAAATGGCCCGGGGCATGCAAAGCGCCACGCCCATCAACGTGATGGTGGTGCCGGCCCGCGGCGGCATGGGCACCTTAGTGGAAACCCAGGCCAACACCGTGGCGGCGGAAATCGCCCGGCGCGTGGGCGGGCATCATCGGGTGATGCACCTGCCCGATACCCTGGACGCCGCGGCCCTGCAGGAAATGATGCGCCTGCCGGAAGTGCGGGAAACGCTGGAACTTTTGCAGCGCACCGATCTGGTGGTGCACGGCATCGGCCGGGCGGATGCCATGGCCCGGCGGCGGAGATTGACGGCGGAGGAAAACGAGATCCTCAGAAAGCACAAGGCGGTGGGGGAGGCCTTCGGCGATTTCTTCGATTTTGAAGGAAAAACCGTATTGCAGGCCAGCACCGTATCCCTGGGCCTGGGCAAGCTGCACAAGGACAGCCGCATGGTGGCCGTTGCTGCGGGGGAGGGCAAGGCGGAGGCCATCATCGCCGCCACCCGCCACGAAAAGCACGATTCCCTGATTACCGACGAGGCCGCCGCCCAGAAAATCGTATCCCTCCTGGGCGCCGCCGCCAAATGACGATACCACGGCCCGCGGGCCTTGGCATACAACATCCCCGGAATTCAAGATAAAAAGGAGTGTACGCGACATGAGTGACCTGAACAAGAAAACCATCGACGACATCAACGTAAAGGGCAAGCGCGTCCTGGTCCGGGTGGACTTCAACGTGCCCATGAAGGACGGCAAAATCACCAACGACAAGCGCATCAAGGCGGCCCTGCCCACCATCCGCAAGCTGATTTCCGACGGCGGAAAGGTGATCCTGTGCAGCCATCTGGGCAAGCCCAAGAACGGCCCCGAAGAAAAATTCTCCCTGGCCCCTGCCGCGGAGCGCCTCTCCGAGCTGCTGGGAAAGAAAGTGGTGTTCGCCAATGACGACAACGTGGTGGGCGCGGAGGCCCGGGCCGCCGTGGCCGCCATGAAGGACGGCGACGTGGTGCTTTTGCAGAACACCCGCTTCCGCAAGGAAGAAACCAAGAACATCGAAGACTTCTCCAAGGAACTGGCGTCCCTGGCGGACTGCTATGTGGACGATGCTTTCGGCTCCTGCCACCGGGCCCACTGCTCCACCGAGGGCGTGACCAAGTTCACCTCCCCCAACGTGGCGGGCTACCTGATCGGCAAGGAACTGTCCGTCATGGGCAAGGCCCTGGAAAATGCGGACCGGCCCTTCGTGGCGGTGCTGGGCGGCGCCAAGATCGAAGACAAGCTGAACGTGATCAACAATCTGCTTGAAAAAGTGGATACCCTCATCATCGGCGGCGGCATGGCCTTCACCTTCCTCAAGGCCCAGGGCCATGAAATCGGCAGGTCCCTGCTGGATGAAAGCAAGATCGACTACTGCAAGGACATGATGAAGAAGGCGCAGGAGAAGGGCGTGAAGCTGCTTTTGCCCATCGACACCGTGTGCGTCAAGGCGTTCCCCGATCCCATCGACGCGGAAATCGACACCGTGGTGGTGGATTCCGATAAGATCCCCGCGGACATGGAAGGCTGCGATATCGGGCCCAAGAGCGCCGCGCTCTTCGGCGAGGCGGTAAAGGGCGCCAAGACCGTGGTTTGGAACGGCCCCATGGGCGTGTTTGAGAATCCCACTCTGGCCAAGGGCACCCTGGCCGTGGCCCAGGCCATGGCGGACAGCGAAGCGGTCACCATCATCGGCGGCGGCGACAGCGCGGCGGCCGTGGAAAAGATGGGCCTGGCCGATAAGATGACCCACATCTCCACCGGCGGCGGCGCGTCCCTGGAATACCTGGAAGGCAAGGTGCTTCCCGGCGTCGCGGCTTTGGACGAGAAATAATTTCATCGCACGTGCCGCGTTAAAACGCGGCCCGCGCTTCCGTTCTATTCTTCTTGGCCGTATAGCTCTTATGCGTCCGCAAGCGGCCGCAACGAGCCGTTAAAGAAGAATGTTTTGCGCTCTTCCAAAGAAAGCCGGCTGGGAAAGGGAATAATTATTTCTTCCATCTGTGTTCCCCCTGTTACAGGGAGAGAATGCGGGGAAAAATGAAAACAATGATCTTATCCCAATCGCTTTCTTGGAGGGGGCCGGGGGGGACCATTCTTTGGCCCCAAAGAATGGTCCCCCCGGAATAATAACAATAAAGAGGTGCTACTATGCGGAAACCCATCATTGCCGGTAACTGGAAAATGAACAAGACCCCCGCCGAGGCCCGGGAACTGGTGAAGGAGCTCAAGCCCCTGGTAAAGGGCGCCAATGCCACGGTGGTGGTCTGCGTGCCCGCGGTGGACCTGTACGCCGTGAAGGAAGAAATCAAGGGCAGCAACATCCATCTGGGCGCCCAGAACGTGCACTTCAAGGAGTCCGGCGCGTACACGGGCGAACTGAGCGCCGCCATGCTGAAGGAAGCAGGCGCGGAATACGTCATCATCGGCCACAGCGAACGCCGCCAGTATTTCGGCGAAACCGACGCCACCGTGAACCTGCGCACCCTGGCCGCCGTGAAGGCGGGGCTGATCCCCATCATCTGCGTGGGCGAACGCAGGGAGGAGCGTGAAGCGGGCTATACCGACGCCTTGGTGGAATACCAGGCGCTGATCGCCCTGAACGGGCTGACCCCGGACGAAGTGAAAAAGGTGGTCATCGCCTATGAGCCCGTGTGGGCCATCGGCACCGGCCTCACCGCCACCGACGAGCAGGCCAACGAAACCATCGGCGTCATCCGCGCCGCTATTTCCCGCAAGTACGGCAAGCGCGTGGGCAGCGCCGTGCGCATCCAGTACGGCGGCAGCATGAACCCCAAAAACGTCAAAGGCCTCATGGCACAGGAGGAAATCGACGGCGGCCTCATCGGCGGCGCGTCCCTGAAGGCGCCCGATTTCTCCCAGGTGGTCAATTACGACAAGTGATTTTCCATTCGCAATCCGGTTTTTCCCGCTGCCGTGCAGGCAGCGGTTTTTATTTGAAGAAGGGTGGAAAATTATTGACAGGCGTGCTATAATAGCCATGACTCTATATCGAATGATATTTGGCTTGTCCGGGCGAGACACCCACGCATTGGCCGTCGTCAGAAAAAACCGGCAGGAGCATGAGCAAAATGAAATATCGGATCGCGTTTTTTACGGTGGACTGGAATTATGAATTGGTCGAGAGCACGCTGCACGGGCTGAAAAAATACGTGGACGAGCATGAGGATGTGCAGCTGTGTATTTTTGATTGCTTCGGAAAAGACGTGAACAGCCCCAAGAGCGGAAGCGAATACGCCATTTTTAATCTGGCCCAGCTGGACGGCTTTGACGGCGTGCTGATCCAGGGCAACCAGATCGTGCTGGGCTCCGTGCGGGAGGAAATCAGCCGGCGCGTTCAGGAGGCGGGCATCCCGGCGGTGACGGTGGACTGCCCCATCGGCGGGTGCACGCTGGTGGGCATTGACAACCGGCGGGCCCAGTTCGACATTGCGGACCACGTGATCGGCGCCCACGGCGCCAGACATCTGGTGTACCTGACGGGCATCATGGATAACGGCTGCCCGGAGGCGCCCCAGCGGCTGGACGGCTTCCTGGACGCCTGCCGGAAGCACGGGATCCCCCAGGAGGATATCCAGGTGGTGCAATGCACTTGGCGGGCTTCCGACGGCATCCGCCTCGCGGAGCAATGGCTTCAGGAGGGGCGGGCGTTTCCCGACGCCTTTGTCTGCGCCAATGATGAAATGGCCCTGGGCATCATTGAAATCCTGGAAAAATGGGGTTACCGTATCCCCGAGGACGTTATCATCACGGGATTTGACAATGTGACCAGCGCGGAGCTTTCCAGCCCCCGGCTGTCCACCGTGGCGCGGGATAACGAGCAGCTGAATTATTTTGCCATGGAAGTGCTGATGGAAAAAATCAGCGGTACGGGGAAAAAGCGGGAGGAGCTTTTCGGCCATTCGCTGATTTGCTCGGAATCCTGCGGCTGCGGCGACGCGGCATTGCCCGATTATATCCGGAACAAGTATTTCCATCAAACCCGCTACCTCAAGGAGTTTTACACCTTCCAGGACCAGATGGCAGAGCAGCTTTTCGACGCCATGGACTTGCCGGAACTGACGGCCATCGTGGAAGGGAACGAAAAGGTGTTCGGCTGCGGCAACGTGTATCTGTGCATCAATGATTACTATTTCGACAATTATGAAAAGAAAAACTGGCACCACGATTCGGAATCCTTTGGGGAGGAAATGATCCTGACCACCCGCGGCGGCAGCAGCCTCACCCCCGATCACCAGCATCAGTACGCCCGCTTCCCCACCCGGGACCTTTTGCCCCTGGAGATCATACAAAACGAACGATTCTGGATCTTCTATCCGCTGCATTACAACACTTACTCCATCGGCTACCTGGCCATGAACGGCATCAGCGAGGCGGCGAAGCTGAATTTGCACGAGAGCATCTTCACCTTCCTGGAAATCGCCATTGAAAACGTGCGCAAAAAATGCCTGCTGCGCCAGCTCAATAACGTGCTGGACGATCTGTACGTGCGCGACGCGCTCACCGGGCTGTACAACCGCTTTGGATACAGGCGTTTCGCGCCCCAGGTTTACGCTTCCTTCCTGCGGACGGACGGGGCCGCCCAGGTCCTGTTCATCGACATGGACGATATGAAGGGCCTCAACGACAAGCACGGCCATGAAACCGGCGACGCGGCCATCTGCGCCTCGGCGGATATCCTGCGGCGCGCCTGCGGGGAGCGGGATTTTATCATGCGCTATGGCGGCGATGAATTCCTGGTGATCGCCTCCGGAAAGGAAACCAACCTGCGGGAGGAGATCCTCTCCGCGGTGGAGCGGCTGAACCGGCAGGGCATTTCGTATGAACTGAGCCTGAGCGTTGGGTGCGTCCGCGCGTCCCGGGAGGAAAAACGCACATTGAATGAATGCGTCCAGGCCGCCGACGCGGTGATGTACGATGTCAAGAACAAGCGAAAGGCCAGCCGCGCGCTGACGCCGCCCACCCCGCGGACGTGACCCCATTCATATAAGCCGCCCCCGGATGCCGCGTTTCGGGCTTCCGGGGGCGTTCTTTTCGTTTCTTTTACAGCGCCAGGCCGCGCAGCACGGCCTCCGCGCTCTGCAGGGGCTGAACATATCCCTCCAGCATTTTCGCTTTGGCGGCAAGGCCGCGGGACCGGGGGCTGATATAAATCCGGCAATGCTCCCGGCCGTTGCGGGCCTCCTGGATCAGGTTCAGCGCGGCGGAATTGCCGTCAAACGCCAGCAGCGCGGAGGGCATCCGCTTGAAGATTTCATAGGCGAAGCTCTTGTACAGGCCCATGCCGGAGCTCTCGATGGACAAAAGCACGCCGATTCCCGCGGTCCGCAGCCGCTTTTCCTCCGCCGGCGTCATCATGTTCGGCACAATGGCGAACACGCGGAAGCGGCCCGCCGCCTGGCGCACCAGATATCCCTCCTGGCCCGCCAGGGTATGCCCCACCACGAAAAATACTTTGCCGGGATCGGCGGCGGACAGCAGCGCGTCCAGAAACGCCCGGTCTTCCGGCTTGACCTGGCTGCGGCGGCTGCTGCTGTTAAAGCTGCCGCCGGCCAGCACCAGGGGAAACATCCCCTCCGGCAGGGGGGCGATCTGCGCCCTCAGCCCCTCCTCCGCGCTGATTTTTCCGCTGCCCAGCCACAGGGTGCGGGGCGTCAGCTGCGCCTTGTCCAGCTTTCCCTGATAATACAATTCCGCATCCCCGCCGGGGCAGTCGTTCAGGAAGACGCGCACCTTTTCTGCAAACACCTGGCGGCTTTCCGCCAGGATGCCGTCCTCTGCCCGGCGCATGCGGCAAAGCTCCTCATGCTTAAGCCCCAGCAGCTTTTCCAGGCTCAGCTCCTCGTCGATGGAATTGGTGCCGTACAGGGCGCCGCCGTCCGTTCCCTGCACGCAGCGCACCCCGGCGCCCAGGTATTGCCGCAGCGGATGGCGCTCCAGGCGGCTCAGGTTATTGAGCCGCACGTTGGAGGTGATCTGGAATTCCAGGGTGACGTCGTATTTGCGCATTTCCTCCAGCAGCTTTTTTCCCTTGCCGCTGCTCAAATCGCAGGTGTACAGCCCGTGGCCGATGCGCAGCGGGGGCATGGGCTGGCCCGGCTGCAGCGCCTCGGCCACGCACCGGATGCTGTTGGCCACGTTGTCCTTCAGGCTGTCGTTTTCGCCCGCATGGATGCGGATCACGAACCCGGGATGTTCCCCGGCGATCTTGACCAATTCCGCGATGACGTGGCGCAGCTCCAGGATATCGTTGATTTCCTCGCCGATGATGTCGCTGCCCGCCACGTACGGGTCCCCCGCGATGGCCCGCAGGCAGCGCAGGTTTTCCGCCAGGTAATCGTTGGGCGCGGCCTGGTCCCGCACGATGGTCAGGGGGATGCGCCGGATGCCGGCCAGGAAGCGGAGCAGCACGCCGGTTTCCCGGGTGACGGTGGGCATGATTTCGTGAATCTGCCGCAGCCTGGAGGGGGCCTCCGCCCGGTTCAGCAGCGACGTATCGGAGATTTCCGCGTATTCGATGCCGTGCCTTTGGTATTCCCGGGCGATCCACAGCAGCAAATCCTGGTACAGGGTATTTTTCCGGTACCGTTCATCCGCCCGGTCCCGGCGCATTTTTTCGGCGTAGGCGTATACCTCCCGGTCGGGAATGCCCTCGATATTGATGCCGCTGAAGGGTGCCTCGGCCGGCACGCCCCGGGTGAAAACATAGCGGTACAGATACACCTTTTCCAGGTCCGCAAACACCGCCTGGCCGTCCTTGGGGATCGTCAGGGAATTGCGGATGCGCTCCAGGTTGGCGGCGGCATCCCGGGGGTTGCCTAAAATCAGATCGGCAAAATTGATGAAGGTATTGTCGTCGATCCGCCTTTCCCGATGGCGGCCCGAAAGGGGAATGTCTTTCAGGCGCGCTTCCGCCGCCTGCCGCTCCGTCTCCAGCTTGCTCAATTGCTCCAGGGTGCATTGCAGCCCCAGCTTTTTGATGTAATAATACGGATAGCGGATTTGGTGGATGATCCCCAGGGCGATCAGCGCGTCCGGCGGCAAATTGCCGTTCATGTGGGTGTGCAGGTCGGTGCGGAATTTGCAGTCGCTGCGGATATAGGTTTTCACGATGGTCTTTTCGATGCCCAGGCGGTATTCCTTGGTCTGGCTCATCAGCGTCTTGGAAATGGCGGGAATGGAGGCCTTCAGCTCCACCCTTCCGTCCGGATAGATATTGGCGATTTTCGTGTTGCCCAGCCGCAGGATATACATCCGGCGGTTATCGCCGTCAAAATAGCAGGGGATTTCATTCCGGATCACCTGATGGCCGTTTTCATCCGCCTCGGTTTCCAGGGCGCACAGCCGGGCCAGGTTGGTGATCAGGTTGCCCGTGTGGTGGTTGGGGGTGCGGATAACGTGAAAAAGCCGGTCGCCCTCCAGATAAAGGTCCACCACCAGGTCCTTTTCCCGATCCAGATAAAACCGCTGAAAAAAGATCATGCCGCACCTCCTTTCCCGCGTGCCGGCAGAGACAGGCTGTCTGCCTGGTGCGTCCCGCGATGCCTTTAGCCGCGCTCCCGGCGGCGCCTCGCCCGACGGTCGTTCTGCCTATACTATACCACAGCGCGCCCCATTTCTCAATGAGAAACATTCCGGAAGGCCCTGTTAAGCTATGCCCGGGGGGAAGCCGCCCTTTCCGTGGCCCTGGAGGGGATGAGGGAAAAGGCATCCATCAAACGGGCAAAAACAGCAAACGGGCGGGAAATCGCCTTTGTGCAGGCGGATCGCCAGGTGATCCAGGGGGATGATGCCGGCAAATGGGGACAGCAGGTGACGGATTATATCAATAACGTAATCCGGAAAGGCCGGGACGTGACGGTTTATACGGACAACGGCGTGCCGCTGACCATCACCAAGGACACAGCCGGGAAGGCGGGATACAGAAATACCTACGATAACATGCAACCGTATTCTGATGCGGATTATGCGCTTAAGCTAAGAATTGAAACGCATATTGATGAAGCTGCGAGCGTATCCCAAGGGAAGGGAAACAGGCAGACAGATAAAAAAACCCATGCCTTTGCAGGAAAGGGATTTGATTATCGGCGTGCCTACTTTATGGATTTCGATGGGAAATACTATTCCTTCCAAATCTCTGTGGGAAACGATGGTGCGGTCAATACTATCTATAATGTGAACGAAATAAAAGAAGCGGAATTACCGAACACGCTCAAAGGCGCTCATCCGCAAAATGCGAACGTCGGACTTACCGCTTCTGATACCAGTATATCCAATGGCGGTGAAAATGTCAATACCAAATTCAGCCTGAAGCAGGGAGTCAAGGGCGCACTTGGCCCGCCCTCCACGATGTTCCATCGTGTCGGCCATAGGTTCGGGCCCATTACATGAAAGAAAAGGCACCCCCTGTGGGTGCCTTTTCTTTCATGGGATTAGTAGGGCTCGAACCTATGACCTCCACGATGTCAACGTGGCGCTCTAACCAACTGAGCTATAATCCCACGGGCAACAACGAGATTATAGCATGGCGGAGAGAAAAACGCAAGCAAAAAAACGAAAGAATGGAAAAAATTATGGCCGCGGCGCCGGGGAGGCGGCCTTCCCCGCGGCGCGGTGGGCGGCGTTTGCTTATATCCGCCCGGCAATTTCCAGGGCCAGATAAAACTTATCCAGGTCGTGGTTGGCTTCGCTCAGGGCCGCGGGGTCATACGCCGGGCCGTCCAGCACGTCGCCCACCATGAGAAAATCATACAGGGAAAAGCCATGAAAATCGCATACCGCCTGCACCCCGGCCAGCTCCATATCCACCGCCAGGCAGCCTTCGCGGATACGCGCTTCCGCCTGGCTGCGGGTTTCCCGGTAAAAGGCGTCGGTGCTCCAGGTCCGGCCCAGGATGTAGGGCGCCCCGATTTCATCAAAAATCTTTGCCACCCTTTCAGCGCCGGGAATGGCGATATAATCCGCCGGGGCGGCGTAATGATAGCTCATGCCCTCGTCCCGGTAGGCCTCGGTAGGGATCACGTATTTGCCCGCCGTGGCGGCGCGGTTCAGGCTGCCGGCGGAGCCGAACATGACAAATTTCTTCGCCCCCGTCAGGTGGGCGCATTCGATCACGTCGCTGCCGGCGCAGGCGGCGCCCACCCGGGAAAGATAGAAACCGAAGGTGCGCCCCTGCCAGGTGAGGGCATAGATGGGGTCAATGCCGTTGCAGGCCCGCATCTCCGCCACCTGCGTCCAGGGCAGGGCGCTGAGCACATGGTCCCGGATCATCCAGGAATAGGTGATGATGCAGGTGTCGAAAAACCGGCCCGCGGGGCACAGATCGGCGGGGGAGATGATGGCGGGGCTGTGGGGATCAAAGGAATGGATAATCACATCGGGCCTCCTTCAAATGAATGGGAAGAATATACCATATCCGCCGCAAATTGGCAAGCAGATCATACATATTTGCGCACCGCGCCTCATAAACATTCCCAGGAGCGATGGGAGGGATAGACGATGGCAATCCAATGGATTCGTGAAAATATGGAAACAGAGCAGGTGGTTTCCGTGGCGCCGGTTCAAGTCACCGTGGAGACCGAGGCGGCGCTGCCCGGCGGCCTGCGGGAGGAGGCGCGGGTGCTCCACGCCGACGCGCTGGCGGCGGTGAACGGCGGGGAATGGACGGGCAGCCGCGCCACTGCCGACGGGCGCGTGACCTTTCATGTGCTTTACGCGCAGGGGGATTTATTCCATGTTCGCGCCCTGGAAGCCACGGCGGATTTTGCCCAGGCGCTGCCCCTGGAGGACGCGGACGCGGCCCAGGCGGCCGTGCGGCTGCGCCCCCGGGCGGAGGTGCTCTCCGTAAGCGCCAAGGCGTTCAACGGGCGGGTGCTGCTGCGGGCAATTCTGAATCTGACGGCGGACGCGGCGCTGAGCCGCACCGTGTCCTGCATCCGGGATGTGGAAGCAGACGGGAACGTGCAGCGGCTGACGCAGCAAATCGCCATGGAGCGTACGGTGGGCGAAGGGGAGGGGCAGGCCCTGCTGCGGGAGGAGTTTGCCCTGTCCGATGTGCTGCAAATTACCGATACCCTGTACGCCGCCGCCCGCGCCCAGGTGGAGGATATCCTGGGCGGTGCGGACGGCCGGGCCACCGTTACCGGCACCATCCACCTGGAGGCCTGGCATGCCTCCGACATGCCCGGCCGGCCCCTGGTGAACACCCGCCACAGCATGCCCTTTGAGCAGACCGTTGCCCTCAGCGGCGCCCTGGGCGACGCCCTGGCCGCCCGAAGCGAGGTCCGGGACGTGGCGGTGCTGAGCCAGGAAAACGAGGACGGCAGCCGCGTGATGCGGGCCGAGGTGCAGCTTTTTTCGGAAATCACCGCCGTCAGCAGCACGGATACCGCGCCCCTCAAGGACGTGTTCACCACCCAGGGGGACGCGGTGGAAACCACGGTGGAGCGCGTCGTGTTCCGCAGCGGCACGGTGAACGAGCAGACCGATGCCCCGGCCCGGGCGGTGATGCTGCTGGAGGGCGGCGCGCCGCGGGTGAAAACGCCGCTGCTGGGGTTTGCCCGGCCGGTGCTGGCCCAGGCGAAAAACGAGAACGGACAATTGACGGCGGAGGGCGTGATGCGCCTGACGCTGATTTACCTGCCCGATGAGGGCGCGCCTCTGGCCGCCCAGGCGGAGGCGACCTTCCGGGCGGCGTTTGCCACGGTCGCGCTGCCGGAGGATCATCTGGCGCTGACCGCCGGGGAGGTGGAATTGAACGCGCTGACGGGAGACCGGGTGGAATTCCGCTGTATGCTGCATCTGTCCGCGGAAGGGGCGCGGCGCGGAGAGGCGGAGGTGATAACCGACGCGGTGGAAACCGCGGCGCCGGCGGGCGAAAAGGGGATCAGCCTGTATTACCTGCAGCCGGGAGAGGGCGTGTGGGAAATCGCCAAGCGATGCCGCATGCCGCTGGAGGAAATTCGGGCGCTGAACCCCCAGCTGGGGGAAGCCCCTGCGGCCGGCACGCCGGTGATTGCATACAGGCGCTGAACCGATGCGAGATGGCATCTGAATCTGCGCGCCTGTCCGTCCCTTAACACAGCGCCAAAGACAGGGCGGCCATCACGGCGCCCAGCCTCCAGGCGGCCCGCCGGGGAAGCGCCAGCGCCAACGCCCGCCGCGCAAAGATCAACGAAAAAAATACCGCTCCGGCCCAGGCCGGTATGCGGCCCGGGAACGAAGCGGCCGGCGCGAAGCGCCGCGCGAAATGGCACAGCACGGTGAGAAACAGGTTGCCTGCGGCCCAGGCGAAAAAATACCTGCCGAGGGGCGCGCGGCGCTGACGGGGATAGAGGGCACGACGGCAGCGCGCCGCGGCCCAGACCGCGGCGGCCCATCCCCCCAGCGCCGCTGAGGCCGCCGCAGCGCCGCCCGCCAGCCCTGCCGCCAGCAGCGCCGGGGCGGAAAGCAGCAGCCACCGCCCCGGGGATCCGGCCAGCCGCGTCATTCGGAATAGACCGTCAACTGCCGAAGGATCTCCTCCGCCTTGGCGTTCATTTCCTGCATGCCGGCGGCGCTGTCGGCCATATCTTTCAGGGCCTCGATGGCGGCCGCCAGGGCGGCGTTATCCGTTACGGCCACCTTGGTGACGGACTTATCCACGGTCTGCACCCGGGAAAGCACCATCTTTTTGATGCGGTCATCCACCTGGCCCTGATACTGATCCTCCATTTCCAGGCCCACCAGGGCGGTATCGCCCACGATGGCCACGTCGGCCTCGTCCACCTCGGACAGCTTTTCAATGGCCTTCTCCATGTCCTTGGCGGCCTTCCGGGCGTCCGCGGCGGTATTGCCCGGCGCGCTGGACGCGTCAGGCATGGGGCTGGCGCCGTCGGTGGTCATGTCGGGCATCAGGGGGTCCAGCATGGTGGTCGCCCCCGGCGTGGGGGACGGCAGGGTGTCCGCGCTGCTGGCGCAGCCGGTGAGCAGGGCTGCCGCCAGCACGGTCAGCAGCAAGAGCAACCAAATCCTTTTCAATGAAATCGCCTCCTCGCAGCTATTGTGCGCAGGGAGGCGGTCAATTATTTTCGGCAAATTTTGTCGCGTGGTTTTTTCTTTGGCGTTCCGGTCTGCCGCGCTTATTTATCGGGATACAGCGTGCACCCGCCGATGAATTCCCTCAGCAGGGAAAGGGGCGGGATATCGCGCATGGCCTCGTCGGTGGCGGGCAGGATATAATGCAGGATTTTCAGCAGCCGCCTGGCCGCCAGGTGACAGGGGCTGTCCGGCGGGATGGCCATGAGCAGGTCATAGGCGTAACGCTTGAGCACCGGCAGTTCATAATGCAGCGCGGAATTGAACATGTAATCCGCCTGCTCCTGATAGGGGAAAATCCATTTTTCTTCGCCCCGGCGCACGCTGTTCCACATGGTCAGGGTCTCCTCCGGCGGGGTGGAGCGGAACTGATGGTCCCGCACGATGCGGCGCAGCAGCCGCCCGTCCGTGGTGCGGATGCGGTTATGGTGGTCCAGGTTCAGGCAGGTGAGCTCGCTGATATACACCTTGGCGATCAGTTTGGGGTCAAAGCCCTCATGCAGGGCGGGGTTCAGCCCATGGATGCCCTCCATCACCAGAATGCGGCCGTCCAGCGCCAGGGGATAGCCCTGGGCCATGCGGCGGCTGACCTTGAAATCAAACCGCGGCATCGTCACGGTTTCGCCGTTCAGCAGCCCCTCCACGCAGGCACGCAGCAGCGGCACGTCCAGGGCGGAGAGGGCCTCCAGGTCCGGCAGGCCGTCCTGCTCCAGGGGCAGTTCATCCCGGTTGCGGTAAAAATCATCCAGGGACACCAGCACGGGCTGCAGCCCCAGCACCCGCATATGGATGCACAGGCGATGGGAAAAGGTGGTCTTGCCGCTGGAGGAGGGGCCGGCGATGAACACCGCGCGGACGCCGCGCCGCGCGATCCCCTGGGCGATTTCGCCGATGGACTGGTCGTGCAGCGCCTCATTGACCCGGATGAAGGGGCTCAGCTCGCCCCGAACGGTCATATCGTTCAGGTCCGCGGCGTTCCGGCAGCCCAAAATATCGCACCACCGGTTGCTTTGGGCGAACACGGAGAGAATCTTGGGCCGGGAAACGAAGGCCGCGGGCCGGGTGGGATCGGCGGGGGAAGGCATCTGAAGCACCATGCCCGGGGCGTGCAGGCGCAGACGGAACACCCCCACATAGCCGGTGGAGGGCAGCATGGCCCCGTAAAAGTATTCCGCCATCCCGCCGCAAAGGTATACGTTGAAATAATCGTAGGGCCGGTAGGCAAGCAGGCGCATTTTATCCGCGCTGCCGTTTTTCCCGAAATAATCAATGGCCTGCTGGCGCGTCCAGGTCTGCTTGACGAAGGGCAGGTCCTCCCGCACGATTTTTTTCATTTCCGCCTAGAAGCCGGATATCCTGGGCGGTCATATCCCGCTCCAGCAGGCGCATATACACGCCGTAGCCGATGGAATGCTCGATGCGCAGGTGCATGCCGGGCAGCGCCCGCCGGACCGCCAGCAGCATAATGAACCGCAGCGACCGTTCATAAATCCGGCGGCCCTCCTCATTTTGGAAGGTGACGGGATGCAGGGAGCAATCCTTTTCCACCGTCTGGTTCAATTCCAATACGCCGCCGCCGCAGAAGCAGCCCAGGGCGGTATCCAGGTATTCCGGCGCCAGGGCAGAAATCACCTGCCGCACCGTGACGGGGGCATCAAAGACGCCCTCTTTTTCCATAAAGCGGATTTTCATTGGATCAGGCTCCTTTATCAGGCCGTGCCGTTTTCCGCCTCCTGCTGGGCGGCCATTTTCTGGGCCCACTGCAGGTGCTTGGTATGCACGTAGGGCTTGCTTTGCTCGTCGCTGAGGGCGGCGGCGCGGGTCATCACCCGCTTGCCTTCGTCATTTTTGCCGAAGGCCAGCTTCACGAAGGCCAGCCCATGGTCCGGGCAGTCCGCCAGGGCCATATACTGCCCATTCCGCTGCAAAACATATCCCTCCGGCACCTCCATGCGCTTGCCGCAGACGGGGCAGGGAGGCTTCATGGCGGCGGTGCTCTTCAGCGCGTCCTTGAGGGAACGCACCCGCAGAATGGCGGTGCTCTCCTTCTTTTTCCGTTCCAGATGCTCCAGCTTCCGAGGCGTCAGGGGATAATTCAGCACCTTCTCCGGGCTGGGCAGCTTCAGGAAAACCAGGGCGGTGTAATAGGCGTCGTTGACGGCGTTATGGAAGGGCATGGCCTCCTCATTGGGGCTGATTTCCATTTGCTCCATGGCGCTTTTGAGGCCTTTGCGTTCCTTGGAGGTGCCGATGACGTCGCCAAAGTATTTCTGCGCGTCGTAAATGGGGGACAGCTTGGTATCACACTGGAAAAAGGTCATGTTCTGGGTGAGAACGGAAATATCGTCACAGCCCCAGGTGAGCAGCACATAATCTTCGCCGCACCATGCCGCGAAGGCGGCCACGGCCTCATTGAAGGAGGGGGCGGCGGACAGTTCCTCCTGGGTGATGTGGGTGATGCGGGCGATGCGGGGATGCAGCCGCAGGTAATGCTGGGGCTGGATCAGCTGGGAAAAGGAATCCGTCACCCGCATGTTTTCGTCGATCCTGACCGCGCCGATCTGGATCATTTCAAAAAGCAGCTTGCCGCCCACGCTCTTAAACGCGGGGGAATGATAGGAAATGGGCTGGTTCCATTCCAGGTCCAGGACAATGTATTGCATCAGGGTTCATCCTTCCGGTTACTTGACGATCTTATACTTCTTAAAAGCGTTTTCCGCCCACAGGTGCATGTGCGGTATCAGGGACAGGAGCAGCAGCGCCATGGCCAGCGCAAAGGGAATCCACCCGAAAAACAGGCACAGCAGGGCGAACAGGAACGCCCCCGCCGTCCACAGGGCGAACAGCCGCCCGTAATCCCGGGCGATGGCCGCGCGGTCATACTGGGCCTGCTGCCTTTCCGTCATGGAATTGAACCCGGCGATGAGGCCGCACGCCTTTTCCTTTTTCCGGAAAAAAAGCACGGCGAAAAGGAGAAAAACCAGCCCCAGCCCGAAAAGCGTGATGGCCAGGCATTCATTTGCCGTCATGTTTCATTCCTCCGAAAGGGCGCTCTCCGCGGCGCTTTTCCCCGCCAGGGCGCCGGTGCTCCAGGCAATCTGCAAATTATAGCCGCCGGTGTGGGCGTCCACATCCAGGGCCTCTCCCGCGAAATACAGCCCGGGGATCACCCGGCTTTCCAGGGTGCCGGGGCGCAGATCGCGCACGTCCACGCCGCCCCGGGTGATGATGGCCTCCGCCAGGGGCCGGGTGCCGGTGACGGTAAGGGGCAGGCCCTGCAGCGCCCGGGCAATGGCGGCGCGCATGCCGGCCGTCACCTGGCCGCAGCTCAGGCGCCCGTCCACCCCGCACAGGGCTGGGAACAGGGCGGCAAACCGCTGGGGCAAAAGCGACTGCATCACGGTGGCAAGCTGCTTTTTCCCGGCGGCGGCGATTTCCCACCGCAGCCGGGCGTCCAATTGCTCCCCGGTCAGGCCGGGCTTGAGGTTCAGCGCCAGGTCCGCCCGGCCGTCCTCAGGCAGGTGGGCGGAGCATTCAAGGGCCAGCGGCCCGGAAACGCCAAAATGGGTAAAGAGCATTTCGCCCTGTTCGCAATAAATTATTTTACCACAGGACCGGGCCGTTAGGCAAATGTTTTTCAGCGTCAGCCCCTGCAGTTCCCGCGGCCAGGCCTCTTTCGTCATCAGCCCCACCAGGGAGGGCAGTATCGGCGATACCCGGTGGCCCGTCTGCCGGGCCCACGCCAGGCCGTCGCCGGTGGAGCCGGTGGAAGGGTAGGAAAGCCCGCCGGTGCACACCACCACGGAAGGGGCGGGGAGCGTTTCGCCGCTTGTCAGCGCCGCGCCCCGCACCGCGCCGCTTTCCACCAGCAGATGATCCACTTCCGCGTGAAGGCGGATGCGCACCCCCGCGGCGCGAAGGCCGCCCTCCAGCGCCCGCGTCACATCGCTGGCATGATCGGTAACGGGAAAAGCGCGGCGGCCCCGCTCAATTTTGGTATCGCATCCCAATTCGCCCAGCAGGGACAGCAGCCCGGCGGGGGACAGCAGCCCCAGGGCGCTGTAGAGGAACCGGGGGTTGCGGGGCACCTCCCGCAGAAATTCCTCCGTATCCTCGCAGGCGTTGGTAACGTTGCAGCGGCCTTTCCCGGTGATGTACACTTTTTTGCCAAGCTTTTCGTTTTTTTCCAGCAGCGTCACCCGCGCCCCGGACCGCGCAGCAAACAGCGCGGCCATCATCCCGGCCGCGCCGCCGCCGATCACGATCACGTCCGCAGGCGCATCCATTTTTTACACCTCAAAATCCCGTATGATTGGCGCGAACGCCGCGTTATGGTCCGTAAAGCCGCCCAGGAAGGTGCAGGTAACGTGGCCGGCGCGCAGCAGGGCGTAATCGCTGCCGGGCTCCGGCTGCTCCATGGGCACGCCGGAGGTATCGTTGGCCTTGAGCCAAAGATAGCTTTGCCCCAGGGGGCTGCGGCGCTTCTCATAGCCATCCAGGAAATAGGCCTGGCTCAGGGGGCATACCCGCAGGGGCTTGAGCTGTTCGGGGGGCAGGGCGGGGGCGTTGATATTGATGAGGGTGAACCGGGGCAGCTTTTTTCCCGAAAACCTTTCCGCTATGCGCACAGCCATATCCGCCAGGTTGGCGCGCATGGCGCCGTCCGCGCCGATCATCATGGATACCGCCATGGCGGGCATATACAGCATCGCCGCTTCCCGGGCGGCGGCCACCGTGCCGCTGTAATAAGCGGCGCTGCCGGCGTTTTCCCCCCGGTTGATGCCGGAAATGCAGAAATCCACCGGCTCATCAATCAGGCTGGGCACGATGCGCACGCAATCGGTGGGCGTGCCGTCGATGGCAAGCGCCTGGGCGCCTTCCCAGGGCACCTCATGCACCAGCAGCGGCGCGGTGAGGGTGATGTGCTGGCTGTT
>Ga0079305_1001625_pt1 | contig 27124 bp, 26 predicted proteins | sample LMS_cellobiose_e_FD_79183 | JGI IMG/M metagenome (GOLD analysis project Ga0079305, IMG submission 79183) | Rumen-fistulated moose microbial communities from Alaska, USA - LMS_cellobiose_enrichment | ecosystem: Host-associated > Mammals > Digestive system > Stomach > Rumen fluid ... | reverse complement strand
TCGAAGGAATCCCCGTGTTCTACGGAGTTTACCGCTCAATGGGAAATACGGGGCTTCTGATACTCGGGATCGCCGCCGCCTGCGGAATCATCACCGGACTGATCGGCAACCTCGTCGCCGCGAGCCGCATGATCTACGCGATGGCAAAGGACGAACTGCTTCCGCCGTCGATGGCGTCTCTCAACCGCTACGGCGTCCCGAAAAACGCGATCCTCTTTCTGCTCGCCGTCTCGCTCCCGATCCCGTTCTTCGGCCGGTCCGCGATCGGATGGATCATCGACGTCAACACGATCGGCATAACCGTCGCCTACGCGTATACGTCTGCCGCGACCGTAAAGGAGTCTTATCGCGAAAACAAACCGTTTGTTCTGACGAGCGGCATCCTCGGCGTTCTTGTCTCGATCTTCTTCCTGTTCTACTTCCTCGTACCGAACATCTGGTCGATCTCCGAACTATCAACCGAATCTTATCTGATTCTTCTCATCTGGGGCGTTCTCGGCTTCGTTGTGTTCTACATTATTTTCCGCGGCGACCCGAAGCACCGCCTCGGCCAGAGCACGACCGTATGGATCGTTCTGCTCCTCCTGATCTTTATGACGTCGTTCATCTGGGTTACGGGCATGGCGTCGTCCGCAACGAACTCGGCCGTCGACCTGATCGCGTCCGGCGCCGGCGAAACGGCGGAGGAGACCGCCGAGATCGCCCGGGAGGTCCGATCGAACTTCGAGGGCGTGACGGGGATGATTCTCCGAAACTCCGTCATCCAGTCTCTTCTGATCATCATCTCGCTTGCGATCGTGTTCCGCGTCTACGGAACCGTCCGGAAGAGCCACCAGACCGCCGTCGAGGACAAGACGATCGCCGAGCAGTCGAGCATGGCCAAAACGACGTTTCTCTCGAATATGAGCCACGACATCCGCACCCCGATGAACGCGATCATCGGCTACGTCTCTCTCGCAAAGCGCGAGAAGGATCTGCCTCCGCGTGTGGCCGGGTATCTCTCGAAGATCGGCGATTCGAGCGACCGTCTCCTTGCTCTGATCAACGACGTTCTCGAGATGAGCCGGATTGAAAGCGGGCGGATGGAACTGATGCCCGTACCGACCGACGTCGTCAAGATGATGGAGGGCGTCCGGGACATGTTCGCCACCCAGATGCACGAGAAGGATCTCCGCTACGACGTCGTGCTGAAGGACGTCGCAAACCCGTACGTTCTCTGCGACAAAAACCGATTTGACCGCGTGCTCCTCAACCTGATCAGCAACGCCTATAAGTTTACGCCATCCGGCGGAAGCGTAACTGTTACGCTGACCGAGACGGGTGCCGGCGACGGGAAGGCAGACTTCCTTCTCAGCGTAAAGGACACCGGCATCGGCATGTCCCCCGAATTCGCGAAGAAGGTCTTCGAGGCGTATGAGCGTGAACGGACGACGGCCGTCGAAAACATCCAGGGCACCGGCCTCGGAACGGCGATCACGAAAAGCATCGTCGATCTGATGGGAGGAACGATCGACGTCCGGAGCGAACAGGGGAAGGGGACGGAATTCCTCATCCGCGTCTCGCTCCCGATCGATCCCGCCGCAACGGCCGGAACGGTCCGTCTTGCCGATCCCTCCGATGCAATCGCGAAGTTCTGCGGGATGCGTGTTCTTCTCGTCGATGACGATCCCGCAAGCTGTGATTTTGAGAAAACGCTCTTTGAAGAGATCGGTTTCCTCGTCGATACGGCTGTAAACGGCGAAGACGCCGTAGAGATCATCGCCGCATCGACACCCGGAGAGTACAGCGCGGTCCTGATGGACATCGAGATGCCCGTAAAGAACGGCTATGATGCGACGAAGCTGATCCGGTCACTGAAGAATCCTCAGCTTGCGAAGATTCCCGTCATCGCCATAACCGCCAAAGCCTTCAGCGAGGACATCGCTTCCGCGATGGCTTCCGGGATGGACGCTCACATCGCAAAACCGATCAATATGAGAATCGTCACCGAAACGCTTTCCGATATTCTTCTTTAACGAAACGATGAACGCCGAACACTTTACGACAACGAGAACGCTCGTAAGGGGCTTTGCAAACGCGATGAACCTCGTCAGCCCCGAAGTCCAGAACCACCACGAAAAGGTGGCGTATTTTGCGTACCGCCTGGCAGAGGCGATGGGACTGAACGAAACGGAACGCCAGCTCGCCTTCTTCGGCGCGCTCTTCCACGACATCGGCGGGTTCCTGAATACGGGGACCGTTTCGCTCGCGGAACTCGAACGCCACGCAAAAACCGTTTCAACGGCGGGCGCTGCGCTTCTCAAAAGCTTCCGATCGACGCGCCCCTTCGCCGAAATCGTCGAAGGCAGTCAGACGCCCTGGCAGGCTTTCCGTCTGATTCCCTCAAAAATCCGGAACACGCTTCAGATCAGCCAGATCGTCCATCTCGCCGACGCGGTTACGCTTCTGATGAACGACACGGATTCCGCGCTGAACCAGGTTCCGCGCATCCGGTCTCTTCTCCATTGTGCGGAGAATCGCGAATTCGGATCCGATGTTCTTTCGGCGTTCGACCGCGTTGCGGAGAAGGAGATCGTCTGGCTCGATCTGTTCTACGACCCGGACCGTTTTCTCGATTTCATGCCGGGAGACCGTCCCGTTTCGCTCGACCAGACGCTTCTCTTTACCGAATTCATGTCGCGCATCATCGACTTCCGGAGCCCGTTTACGGCGATGCATTCCGCCGGTGTCGCCGCAACGGCGAAGGCGCTCGCGGAGTGTTCGGGAATGAGCGAAGAGGACTGCAAGGTGATGCAGATCGCCGGGTTCCTCCACGACATCGGAAAACTGCGCATTCCGAACGCGATCCTGGAAAAGCCCGGGTCGCTCTCGGACAGCGAGTTCAACATCATCAAAGAGCATTCGTATTACACATTCATCATCCTCCGCGAGCTCGACGGGTTTGAACGGATCACCGAATGGGCGGCGTATCATCACGAAAAGCTCGACGGAAGCGGTTATCCGTTCCACCTTCGGGCGGACGAGCTTTCCGCCGGTGCGCGGATCATGGCCGTCGCGGACATCTTCTCCGCCATCACCGAAGACCGACCGTACCGGAAAGGGATGCGGAAGGAGAAGGCCCTTGCCGTTTTGCGGGGTGACGCGGGAAAAGGCAAAATCGACCGCGATACCGTCGAGCTCCTCGCGGACCGCTACGAAACGGTCAACGAAAGAAGACGCGCGGCCTCGTACGCAGCAAGCCGCAATTACCGAAAAAGCCTCGAACAGGCGGAACGTACCGAAAGGAGCAACGTATGATCGTCGGAAAACAGAAACAGTCGGAACTGCTCGACGGCGCCTACGAAGAACCGGGCGTCATCGGAACGCGCATCGAGATCGAAGGAGACCGCATCACCATCCTCTGGCGGAATACGCCGGCGCTTGAGACGACGTTCCGAACGAAACAGACAGACGGCGGTCTCGAACTCCGTCTCGCGGAGACGGGTCTCCGAAACAGAGGCGACGAGCGCGTCTATGCGACGGTGACGCGCCTCCTCCTTCATGACGATACGCTCGAATTCGAACGCGACTTCCCGATCAGCGGGCCCTCGAAGGATACGCTGAAAAAGACCGAACTGTCGCGTTACGGCAACGTGACGATCGTCGACGAAGTCCTGAACGAACTCCAGGGCGAGTGGGTCTCTGCCGACGGGAACGCGTTCTTCGGGCTCACGTTCCGCGGGAACGAGATGACGTTCCGTGACGGCCGGAAAACGACCGTTCATGCGGTCCGCCCGAACGGTTCGCCGAACGCTCCGATCCGCATCATCGACGCCGATCCTTCGGTCTACGAGTGGCACGGATTCGGCAATATGACCTATGAGGATGGAACCGTCCGCTGTTCGATGTTCGTCTGCGACGCGCCCTCCGTCGAGTTCGTTCTCATTCGTCGGAAATAACGTTACAAAAAATGACGAAACCCCCTGCCCGAGGGAAGGGCAAGGGGGTTTCGCATTCCAAAAGGGTTGAAAGGGATCGAGGTTGATTAGTTGGGGGCAGAGACCTTGGAGTCGACGTGCATACCCATGCCGGCGGTGTGGGAGGAGACTTCGGACGCAAGGTAGAGGACCGCGTTCGCGACTTCTTCCGGCTTCGCATAGCGCTTGTCCATCGCATACGTTCCGGCGAGCATTTCCATCGCCTGTTCGTGGGTCATCGAATCGCCGAAGAAGTCCTTTTCGATGCGGAGCATCATCGGGGTATCGACCGGGCCGGGGCAGACGTAGTTGACATGGACGCCGACGGGACCGAGTTCCATCGCGACGCATTTTGTGAGACCTGCAACCGCATACTTCGAGGAAACGTAGGCGCTGTTTCCGGCTGTCGGTTCATACGCGGCGGCGGAAGCGACGACGACGACGGCGCCGGACTTCTTTTCGATGAGGGTCGGAGCCGCGTACTTCATCAGAAGCATTACGGAGAACACGTTGAGCATATAGGTCTGCTCGAAGAGATCGAGCGTCATATCCTGAACGGGATGAGCCTTTCCTTCGTAACCGGCGTTCGGAACGACGATGTCGATCGTACCGAATTTCGCTTTCGCGGCTTCGACGAAGCCCTTGATTTCGTCTTCCTTGCTCATATCGGCAACGAAACCGGCGACCTGGCCTTCCGCAGCGGTAAGAGTGGGGAGAAGGGCGTCGATCTTTTCCTGTCTCGTCGAGGAGAACGCGACTTTCGCGCCTTCCGCGAGGAAGCCTTTGATAATGGCGGTACCGATACCGCCCGTTCCGCCGGTAACGAGAACGACTTTGTCCTTGAGTTTCAGATCCATGAAATATCTCCTTTCAGGTGGTTATAATATACGTAAACTGAATTTGCGTTCCAATTCACTACAAACAAAACTATATCGGCAAAGGGGCAAAAAGTCAATGAACTTTGTTAATTTTTTAGCGAAATCCTGCGTTTTTTTGGCATCGCGAAACGAAGGCGATAACCGGAATGCGTCGGAGAATGCGTTGCATACGCCCGAAAAGGATGGTATATTAATAGCACCGGCGAAGGAGACGGAACGATGGCGGAAGAAAAACTCACAAACGCCCAGAAACGGGCCGCGGAGACCGAGATCGCGCGGCTGATCCGGATCGCCGCGACCGGTACGGCCGGAGTTCACGGACTGAAGCGGCCTGTGAAAACAGTGCTCTCCGACGCCGGTACGGTCACCTGCGACGTCTATCCGGTCGTCGAATACGGCGTAAAGATTCCCGCCGTCGCCTGGGATATCCAGGAACACGTCAAGAATGCCGTGGAGAACGAAACGGCCTATACGGTCGTTGCCGTAAACATCTCCGTTCAGGGCGTCCACGTCCCGAAAAACTGAACCGGACGGATTTCTTTTTATACCACTTATTCTACGCACTTTAAAAGGAGAACATATGTCGAAGCCCCGCAACACACGTACGAACGCACGCGAACGTTTTATGCAGATGCTGTATGAAATGGACATCCAAAACGATTTCAGCGCTGAAAAACGCGCCCAATTCGAAGAGATGCAGCTGGGGGACGAAAAACCCGAGACCGCGTACTTCGACGCGGTCTTTTCCGCGCTCTCCGAACACCTCCCGGAGGTGGACGAGGCGCTTTCCTCCGCTGCGTCAAACTGGACGATCGACCGCTTCGCGAAGGTCGATCTCGCGATCCTTCGGCTTGCCGTCCTTGAGCTCCGTTACGTCGATTCGATCCCCGAAGCCGTGTCGATCAACGAGGCGGTCGAGCTTGCGAAGAAGTACGGAACGGCGGAAAGCCCGAAGTTCGTGAACGGCGTCCTCGGAAAGGTCGTGCGGGGATAGTCCGATGATCCTTGCATTTGATACGAGTAATTATACGACCTCCGCTGCGCTCATTAAGGAGGACGGAACGGTTCTTTCCGACCGGCGGAAGATGCTTTCCGTCAGGGAAGGGGAGCGCGGGCTCCGTCAGTCTGACGCGCTCTTTCAGCACGGAAAAAACCTTCCGCAGCTCCTCGCGGAGGTTTCGGAAGATCTGAGATGCGCTGCGCGGTATGAAAGCGAACGCCTGCGCCTCGCGGACGCCGTTTGCGCGATCGCCGTTTCGACACGTCCGAGAACGCAGGAAGGGTCGTATATGCCCTGTTTTCTTGCGGGCGAAGATGCGGCGCGTAATCTCGCGACCGTTCTCGACGTCCCGCTCTTTTCGTTTTCCCATCAGGACGGCCATATTGCGGCCGCGTCCTACGGAACGGAACTCGAAGGGGAATCCTCATTCCTCGCATGGCATCTCTCCGGCGGTACGTGCGAGCTCCTTCAGTGGGACTGGGACCGCGAGGCCGTCGTGATCGGGGGCTCCCTCGATATCTCGTTCGGCCAGCTTCTCGACCGGACAGGCGTCCGGCTCGGGTTCCCGTTTCCCGCGGGGAAGTATCTCGACGAGGCCGCGCTTCTTGCGGAGGAGGACCCGGCGATCCGGGAAAAGAACGGGCTTGCGAAGGTCCGCGTCTCGGAGACGCGCTTCAACCTCTCCGGACTCGAAACACAGGTCATGAAGAAAATCGACGTTCTGAACGCGCTTTATGACGAAACGCAGCTTGACCCGGCCGACGTAAAAAAATCGCGCAGAGCGGCTGTTTTGGGCCTTACGCGCGATGTTATGGAGCGCACGGCGGAAACGGTCATTCTCGCAACGAAGAACGCGGCGCGGATGCTTGAGACGGACAAGGTTCTCTTCGCCGGCGGAGTCGCATCGAGCGCGTATCTCCGCGAACGGATCACGCAAGAACTGCCGCGGCTCCGGATCGCGTTCGGACGGCCGGAGCTGTCGGCCGACAACGCCGTCGGGATCGGCTGTCTCGGTCTTTCGGCATACCGGAACGGAAGGGAGGGGGATTGAGATGGCGATGAAGCCCGTATCGGTTTCCCAGATCAACGGTTACGTCAAACGCGTCCTCCAGAGCGATCCGATCCTCGGAAACGTCGCGGTCGTCGGTGAGATTGCGAATCTGAAATACCATACGACCGGCCACGTCTACTTTTCGCTGAAGGATGACTCTTCGAAGCTTCAATGCTTTCTCCCGTCATCATATGCAGCACATCTCCGGTACGAACTCGCCGACGGGATGGAGATCACGGCGTTCGGAAACGTCAGCGTTTTCGAGCGCGGCGGAACGTACAGCCTGAACGTGCGCGACGTCGAGGTCAACGGTCTCGGAAACCTTGCCCAGGCGTTCGAAGCGCTGAAGGAAAAGCTCGGCCGGGAAGGGCTTTTCGACGCGAAATACAAGAAACCGGTCGCGCGCTTTCCGAAGAAGATCGCGATCGTGACCGCGCCGGGCGGCGCAGCCGTTCGCGACCTCATCAAAGTCCTCCGCGGACGGAATCCGTTCGTCGATCTCATCGTCGTTCCGGTCCTCGTCCAGGGTCCCGGAGCCGCCCCCGATATCGCGGGAGCGATCGATCTCGTCAACCGCCGCTTTCCGGACGTCGATACGATCATCACCGGCCGCGGCGGCGGCTCGCAGGAGGAGCTGTGGGCCTTCAACGAAGAGATCGTTGCGCGCGCGATCTTTCTCTCTGAAATCCCGGTCATCAGCGCAGTCGGCCACGAAACGGACGTCTCCATTTCCGATTTCGTTGCGGACCTCCGCGCCGCAACGCCGACCGAAGCCGCCGTCCTCGCAACCGAGGACATCGGACGGATGGCGCTCCGCGCTGAGGAACTGAGGCGGAGCCTCTTCCGGACGGGTCTTTCGGACCGGATCGGGATGCTTGCCTACCGCACGAAAAACGAGCGGAGCGAACTTCTCCGCGCGCTCGAAACGCGCCTCGAGTCCGGCGACCGGCGCGCCGCCGTTCTGAAGACGGAGCTGGAAGCGCTTTCGCCGTTCCGTATCCTCGAACGCGGATATGCTGCAGTCCTCGACGAACGCGGCAGAACGGTCGCCTCCGTCGCCGATACGACCCCCGGCTCCCGTTTGACGGTACTGCTGAAAGATGGTAGAATTCACACGGAAGTCACGTCTCTTGAACGTGCCGAAGCTGCCGATCCGGACTGCTGGACGGAAAGAAAGGAATCGAAATGAAACAGACCGCCGGAATGTCATTTGAAGAGGCGCTTTCCGCGCTCGAAGGCTCCGTCGAGAAGCTTCGTTCCTCCGACGTTTCGCTCGCCGATTCCATGACGGAATTCGAGGCGGGTATGACATACTACAAACGCTGTGAAGAGCTTCTCCGCGAGGCGAAGGGGAAAATCGAGATCTACGCGAAAGAAGCGGATGCTTTGGAGGATTTTGAAGGATGACGAATCCCGAATACGACGTCCGGAGGAACTACGTCGATTCCCATATTCTCGACTTTCTTCCGTCCACGGACACGAAATCCCATACGCTGAAGGAAGCGATGGAATACAGTTTAAAGGCGGGCGGGAAACGCCTCCGTCCCGTCCTTCTGCTCGCTTCCTCCGCATTCTGCGGCCTTCCGGAGCGCGAGGCGCTTCCGTATGCCTGCGCGATGGAATACATCCACACCTACTCGCTGATTCACGACGATCTGCCCTGTATGGACAACGACGACCTGCGACGCGGCGTCCCCACAAACCATAAAATCTACGGTGCCGGAATGGCGACGCTTGCGGGCGACGGGCTTCTTTCCGCCGCATTCGAGTGCATGATCAAGGACTGTCAGCTCTACCTCGACGATCCGGAAAAGATGCGGCGGAGGATCCGCGCGATGAATACGATCATCAAGGGTGCCGGCGTGCGCGGAATGGTCCAGGGGCAGGCCTGCGACGTCGAGATCGAAGGGAAGGAGTGCTCAAAAGCGCTTCTCGACTTCATTCATCTCAATAAAACGGCCGCAATGATCACGGCGGCCGTCAAGGCCGGCGGCTATCTTGCCGGCGCAGAAGAACAGAAAATTAACGCTCTCGCGGTTTACGGAGAGGCGATCGGCCTCGCATTCCAGGTCCGCGACGATCTTCTTGATCTGTACGGAACGGAAGAGGAGATGGGGAAAAAGGTCCATAAAGACGCCGGGCTGTCAAAGGCGACGTATCCGGCCGTCTGCGGCGTCGAAGCGTCGGAGAAGCGGCTTGCGGAGCTGACCGGAAAAGCCGTCTCCGCTCTCGCACCTTACGGCAGTGACGCCGCCTTCTTTACCGACCTCGCGAAGGACCTGATGGTCCGTACGAACTAGCGCTCCGATCCGTCCGAACGGAACGGGTCCGCCAATGAACGATTTTTATGAAACGACTGTCCGACTATAATCTGCCCGATGCGATCGGCCGCCTGTCCCGCGAAGAGACCGGCGAGCTTTGCCGTGCGATCCGTACGGAGCTCGTCGAAACGGTCTCGAAAACGGGCGGCCACCTTGCGTCGAACCTCGGCGTCGTCGAGCTGACCGTCGCGCTGTTCCGTGTCTTTGACTTTCCGAGGGACCGGCTGATCTGGGACGTCGGCCATCAGTCTTACGTCTATAAGCTGCTCTCGGGACGCGCGGACCGGTTTTCGACGCTCCGGACGTTCGGCGGTCTCTCCGGCTTTCCGAAACGTGCGGAATCGCCCTACGACGCCTACGACAGCGGTCACTCCTCGACCTCGATCTCCGCGGCGATGGGAATGGCGGCGGCGCGCGACCTTGCGGGTACGGACGAACGGATCGTCTGCGTCATCGGCGACGGTGCGCTGACGGGCGGTGTTGCGTTCGAGGGACTGAACAACGTCGGCTCCTCGAAAACCTCGATGACGGTCATCCTGAACGACAACAATATGTCCATCAGTCCCGCGCGCGGCGGTCTCTCGAAGCATCTCGGCCGTCTCCGCACGAACAAGGACTATCTCGTCTTCAAGGCCAATCTCAAGCGGACCCTCTCGAAATCGAGCGCCGGCCGCTCCGTCTACAATTCCCTCGAACGGCAACGCGACCGCATCCGTACGATGCTTCTCCCGCGTGCGATCTTCGACGAATTCGGCCTGAAATACATCGGTCCGATCGACGGCCACGACCTCGACGAACTGACGGATACGCTCTCCCGCGTCCGCGAGATGGAAGGGCCCGTCCTCGTCCACGTCATCACGAAAAAAGGGAAGGGCTACGAGCCCGCCGAACACAATCCGTCGCTCTTCCACGGCATCGGTCCGTTCGACCCGCTGACCGGAAAACCGGTCCCGTCTGGCGGAGGCGAATCGTTCTCCTCCGTGTTCGGACGTACGCTGACCGGACTTGCGGAGAAGGATCCGACGATCTGTGCCGTGACGGCCGCGATGACCGAGGGAACCGGCCTGAAACCATTTGCACAGCGTTTTCCGAACCGGTTCTTTGATGCGGAGATCGCCGAACAGCACGCCGTCTCGTTCGCGGCAGGGCTTGCGCTCCGCGGCTTCCGGCCCTGCGTCGCCGTTTATTCCACGTTTCTCCAGCGCGCCTACGACGAGATTCTCACGGAGGTCTGCCTCCAGAACCTTCCGGTCGTCTTTGCGATCGACCGCGCCGGGATCGTCGGACGCGACGGAGAGACCCACCATGGTATCTTCGATCTTTCGTATCTGCTCCCGATGCCGAACCTCACGGTCCTCGCGCCGCGGGACGGCGAGGAACTGGAGCGGATGCTTTCCTTTGCCTTTACACAGAACGGACCCGTTGCGATCCGCTATCCGCGCGGAAGCGCAGATGCCGTTCCGTTTGACGGACCGCGTTCCGCTGCGCATCCCCTTCCGGAACCCTCACGGAACCCCTCTCGACCCGTTCCTTCCGTTCAGGGAAGCGGGAGGGACGCCGTTCTCTTCGCATGCGGTGCGATGGTTCGCCCGGCGCTCGAAGCGCAGCGGATCCTGAGAGCCCGCGGAACGGACGTCACGGTCTGCGATCCCGGCTGTCTCAAGCCGCTCGACGAAGCGTTCCTCCGAAGCGTAACGGAGGGTGCCGGCCGGATCTTTACACTCGAAGACAACGTCACATCCGGAGGGTTCGGCGACGCAGTCCAGACCGTGCTCGTACGCGAAGGAAAGACCGTCCGCAAGCTCGGATGGCCGGACGCTTTCATTCCCCACGGTTCCCAGACGGAACTCTTTTCGCGTTACGGACTCGACGGCGCATCGATTGCAGAAACGGTGCTGAAATGAAGGAACGACTGGACGTCCTGCTCGTCCGGCAGGGTTTTTACGAGACGAGGGAGAAGGCGAAGCGCGCCGTGATGGCGGGCCTCGTTTTCGTGGACGGACAGCTCTCCGACAAACCCGGTACGCCGACGAAGGAGGAGGCCGTCATCGCCGTGAAGGGCGCGGAATGTCCCTACGTCGGACGCGGCGGTTTTAAACTGGCGAAGGCGCTCGAAACGTTCGGGATTTCCGTTGACGGACTTGTCTGCGCCGATATCGGTGCGTCGACGGGCGGGTTTACGGACTGCATGCTCCAGAACGGCGCATCGAAGGTCTATGCGATCGACGTCGGCTACGGTCAGCTCGACTATAAGCTCCGCATCGATCCGCGCGTCGTGAACCTCGAAAAGACGAACATCCGCTATTTTGACCCCGAAACGATCGAACCGGTTTCGTTCCTTTCTATCGACGTCTCGTTCATCTCGACGAATCTCGTCTTCCCCGTCGCGGCGCGGATGCTCAAAGAGAACGGAACGGCCGTCTCCCTCGTCAAGCCCCAGTTCGAGGCGGGAAGGGAGGAGGTCGGTAAGCACGGCATCGTTTCCGACCCGCGCGTCCACGAATCGGTCATCCGGAACGTCATCGGGTACGCGGAGAACGCGGGGCTTGCGCCTGCCGGGCTTACGTTCAGCCCGATCGCGGGAGCCAAAGGCAACATCGAATACCTGCTGTATCTCCGTAAAACGCCTGTCGGAACAAGCCTTCCTTCCGACGATCTCATTGCGTCGACCGTCTCGGAAGCACATCATACTCTGCGCTGAACGGAATCAGAATAGTTCTTGCATCGAAAAGCACAAGATGTTATAGTTTAGTCATACCTGAACACTAACACTTGTACTTTTCATTTTTTATTGAAAGGCAAAAAAATGACGTACGCCGAAATGCTCTCTGCGATGATCGAAGAGAGCCAGCTCTCTCTCCGTCAGATCACCAACCGCTGTGCGGGACTGAATCTGAACATCACGCCGTCCTATATCTCTCAGCTGAAGAACGGGAAGCTTCCGCCGCCGTCGGAGGAAGTCTCCCTGACGCTTGCGAAGGCGTGCGGCTCGAAAAAACAGGCCCAGCTCGTCTTCGAGGGCTATATGGAGAAGGCGCCGGAGCTCGTGCGCGAATATATGGCCGCGTCGTCGAACATCAACAAAGCGCTTCTCGAATCGCTTGCGAAGCTCTCGGGCGAGAAGGAAGCCGACCAGGCCGGTGAATTTCTGAAGCAGCTCGACGTCCTCGCCGCGATGGACATCAGTTCGCGTTTCCTCGCGCCCGAAAACGCCGGTAACCTGAAGACGCTCGTGAACGACATCAAGGAACAGTGCGGAAACCCCGGAGAGGCCGACACCCGCGGCGAACAGTCCCATCTCTTCGTCTCCGACGCCGCTCTCGCGCCCGCGATCCCGTTCCACTCCTATGTCACGATCATGCCGACGAAGGCCGAGCTCCTCAAGAACCGCGACGTCATCGCCGTCTATCCCGACAACCGCCGGACGCCGGTGCTCCGCCGTCTCTTCTTCATCCGCAACAAGATCCTTCTTCTTCCGGACGATAAGGACTTCGAGACCTTCATCTTCGATTCGTTCGACGAATTCCGCTACGTCGGAAAAGTCATCTCCTATAAAGTCGACCTCTAACGCAACATGACAGCTCCTCTTACACGGAAAATCCAGAAACTCCTCCCGCTCGTCGAAAAACCGGGCCGCTATATGGGAGGAGAACTCCATATGTGCCGAAAAGATCCCGCGACGGTCGCGACGCGGTTCGGTTTCGCGTTTCCCGACACATACGAGATCGGGATGTCGTATCTCGGCCTCCAGATCATCTACCACCTCCTGAACCGCGAACCGGACGTCTACTGCGAGCGTCTCTTCGCGCCGAACGCCGATATGGAGACGCTCATGCGCTCGGAACGCATTCCGCTCTTCACGATCGAAACGAATACGGACGCGAAGGAGATGGACATCATCGGCTTTACGCTCCAGTACGAGCTCTCCTATACAAACATCCTGAATATGCTCGATCTCGCCGGGATTCCGTTCCGCACGAAGGACCGCGCGGACGGCGGCTATCCGTTCCTCTGCGCGGGAGGTCCCTGCGCGTTCAATCCGGAGCCGCTCGCCCCGTTCTTCGACTTCTTTATGATCGGCGACGGCGAGGGAACGCTCGAAGCGACGTGCAGAGCCCACAAGGCGTGGAAGGAATCGGGTGCTCCGCGCGAGGCGTTTCTCCGGTCGATCGCACGGATCCCCGGCGTCTACGTACCGGAGTTCTACGAGCCGCTCTATGAGACGAACGCGGAAGGTCCCTACGTCGACCGCGACGGAAAGGGCGATTACGCCGGTTACCGGAAGGTCTGGGAGGGCGCGCCGGACCGCGTGCTCCGGAACATCTGTCCGGATCTCAACGACGTCGACTACCCGACCGAAATGATCACGCCGCTCATCGAGGTCGTCCACGACCGTGCGGTCCTCGAGGTGTTCCGTGGCTGCTCGCGCGGCTGCCGGTTCTGCCAGGCGGGTATGATTTACCGCCCGGTCCGCGAACGGACGAAGGATAACCTGATGGACCTCGCGCGGAGACAGCTTGAAAGCTCCGGTCAGGAAGAGCTTTCCCTGATGTCGCTCTCGACGAGCGATTATTCGGCGTTCGAGCCGTTCGCAACGTCCCTGATGGACTTCTGCGAGTCCGAAAACGTCGCGCTTTCGCTTCCGTCGCTCCGTCTCGATTCGTTCAGCTTCGACGTCATGAACCGGATCCAGGGCTACAAGAAAACGGGTCTCACCGTCGCGCCCGAAGCCGGGACCCAGCGTCTCCGCGACGTCATCAACAAAAACATCACCGACAAAAACATCCGCGAAGCGCTCACGAAGGCCATCGATCTCGGCTGGACAAGCGTGAAGCTCTACTTTATGGACGGGCTTCCGACCGAGACGGAAGACGATCTCCGCGGGATCGCGGAAGTCGCCCGCTCCATTATGGAAATCTGGTTCGCCCATTACGGCCAGCGGAAGTGCGGCAAGTTTTCGATCACCGCCTCCGTCTCGAACTTCGTTCCGAAGCCGTTCACGCCGTTCCAGTGGGTCCCCCAGGACACGCCCGAGGAGTTCATCCGGAAGCACGATCTGCTCCGCGGCGAATTCCGCCGGCTGAAGGGCGTCTTTCTCCAGTACCACGGCTCCGAAGCCTCCCATATGGAGGCCGTTCTTGCGCGCGGCGACCGGAGATGCGCCGACATCCTCGAAGCATGCTTCCTGGAGGGATGCAAAATGGACGCTTGGCGTGAAACGTTCGACGCCGAACGATGGAACCGCGCGATCGAACGAAGCGGCATCGCAGCGGACCGGTACTGCTACTTCAGCGACCCGACATGTGAGAAGCCGCTTCCGTGGGATGTGATCGACGCGGGCGTTTCGAAAGAGTTCCTTGCGCGCGAATACCGGAAGTCGCTTCGAGGCGAAGTCACCCCCGACTGCCGCTTCGCCTGCCGCGGGTGCGGAATGAACGAACACGTCACCTGCCCGACCTGCGGGATCTGGAAGGGGAAGGAAGCCGAACTCGGCGAAAACCTGTACTGATGCGGAGGGGACCGATGAAATACTGTCTGACGTTTGAAAAAACCGGAACGCTCCGCTACATCAGCCACCTCGATACGATGCGGCTCTTTCAGCGTACCTTCCGACGCGCGAAGTTTGCGCTGCGCTATTCCGAAGGCTTCAATCCCCACCCGAAGATGAGCTTTGCACAGCCGCTCTCCCTCGGCTATACCGGCCTTGCGGAGGTCCTTGAGTTCGAAACGACGGAGCCGCTCGTCGCGTTCGACGTTCCGGACCGTCTGAACCGCTTCCTTCCGCCCGGTATCCGCGTGACCGGCTGCAGAGAGCTCCCGCCCGGTCAGAAAGAGTCGCTCTCCGCGCTGACGGAATCCGCTTCCTACGACCTCTATCTGGAGATCCCGGACGGGCTTGTGATCGATCCGGAACGCATCGTTTCGTCGTTTCTGGCGCAGGAATCCATCGCCGCCGAGAAACGGATCAAGAAAACGAAACAGATCGGCGAGGTCGAGATCCGGCCGCTGATCCTTGCGTTTTCCTTCACCGAACGACTCGGGACGGACAGGGATGTTACGGGGATTCCCGTTCCCGCAGGCTCGCTCCGGTTTTCCGCGTCTCTCGCGACCGGTCCCGTCAACAATCTGAATCCCGAGGTTCTTCTCCGGGCGTTCGCGAAATATGCCGGAATTCCGTACGATAAAACGTCTTCCCATATCGTCCGCGAAACGCTCGTCTTTCGGCCCGCGACGAAATTTGCCTGACTTTTCCATCCCTCCCGCGCTTTTGTTTGACAGGGCGCGGGAGGTTTGTTATTCTTGGATTATGAAAGACAAACTTCGCTATTTATGGAAGAATAAGGGTATCCGCTGTTTCGGGATTGCGTTTCTTCTCATCGTCCTTGTTCTCGGCTGGTATCTACGAACGGGAGGGGACAGCTTCTCGTTTTCCGTCGAACGAACCGAAAGGATTCCTTCGGGCGTTTTAACGGAAGCCGCGGATCTCGCTTCCGCATCGGAAAGCGAAGACGCCGAAGAGGAACCGATCGTCTGCGAGATCGACGGTGCCGTCGAAAGACCCGGCGTTTATCAGCTTCCTCCCGGCTCAAGGATCGCCGATCTCGTCCAGGTCTCGGGAGGCCTTTCGGAGGACGCGGATACGCGCTGGCTGAACCGTGCGGAGCGCCTCTCGGACGGTCTGAAGATCTACGTTCCGCGGGTGGAAGAAGAGGATCCTGCCCCAACCGTTTCCCGTTCCGCCTCCGCTTCGGACGCTCCCGCGAAGATCGACCTCAACAGAGCCGACGCGGCGGAGCTCGAGACGCTGAAGGGGATCGGTCCCGTAACCGCGGCGAAGATCATCGACTACCGGAAAAAAGCCGGTCCGTTCCGATCGATCGAGGAAATCATGAACGTCTCCGGGATCGGGGAGAAGACGTTTCTCGCGATCCGCGACCGAATCACCGTAAACTGAAAAAATAAGTGGCGAAACGACCGAATTCGGGTATAATGTCATCGTGACTCTACGGAAAAGAGAACGGAAATGATCACCGAAGAACAGGTCAGACGCATCAACGAACTTGCGAAAAAGAATAAAGAAGAGGGACTGACACCCGAGGAAACAGCCGAACGCGACGCGCTTCGGAAGCTTTATATCGAAAGTTTTCGCGCAAATCTCCGCTCCCAGCTCGACAACATCCGCTTCGTCGACGAAAACGGAAACGTGACGGCGCCGAAGGGCGTGAAGCTTGAATTCGCGAAGCCATCCCCCGGAATCGACGGTCCGGAAAAGAAACGCTGAACTCTTTTTCAGCGGTTTTGTTTTACCTACTGAAAAAATAGGTATATATAACCGTGACAAAACGGCCCGGCCGGCCGGAAGGAGATTCTATGCAGGAACAGACACGAACCGTTTATATGGACTACGCGGCGACGACACCCGTTAAGGACGAGGTCATCGATGCGATGCTGCCTTATCTGAAAAACAATTTCGGTAATCCCTCAAGCCTCTACAGCCCCGGCTTCGTCGCAAAGGAAGCGATGGACGAAGCGCGCGCCAGGGTCGCCTCCCTCATCAACGCCGAACCGCGCGAGATCTTTTTCACGTCGTGCGGCTCCGAGTCGGACAACTGGGTCCTCGAGGCATGCGTTGAAAAATACCGTGCGAAGGGAAACCACATCATCACGACCGCGATCGAACACCACGCCGTTCTCACGACGTGTGAATGGCTCGAAAAAAACGGCTGCGAGGTCACATACCTCCACGTCGATCCCGAAGGGCGGATCGATCTGGATGAACTGAAGCGTTCGCTGAAACCGACGACGATCCTCTGCTCGATCATGATGGCGAACAACGAAGTCGGAACGATCGAGCCGATCCGCGAGGCTGCTCGGATCTGCAAAGAAGCGGGCGTCCTCTTCCACACCGACGCCGTCCAGGCCGTCGGAAACATCCCCGTCGACGTGAAGGAACTCGGTGTCGATTTTCTCTCGATGTCCGCCCATAAAATATACGCTCCGAAGGGGATCGGCGCGCTCTATGTCCGGAAGGGGCTGATTCTTCCGTCCTTCATTCACGGCGGCGGACAGGAAAACAAGCGGAGAGCCGGAACGGAGGCCGTTGCTTCGATCGTCGCGTTCGGTGCCGCCGCGGAGCTCGCAAAGAACAACCTCGAGTCCCATATGACGCGGATCGCCGGCCTGCGCGATTATTTCATCGACCGCGTTCTGGAGGAGATCCCTTACGTCGAGATCAACGGCTCGCGCGAAAACCGTCTCCCCGGAAATGCGAACCTCATCTTCAACTACGCCGAGGGTGAGAACATCATGGGCCATCTCGACGTCTCCGGAATCTACGTCTCGACGGGCTCCGCCTGCAACAGCTCCGATTTTGTTCCGAGCCACGTCCTCGAGGCGATGGGCCTTCCGTACGAAAAGATGTACAGCTCGGTCCGGTTCTCCATCGGCGATTTCACGACGAAGGAGGACATCGACTACGTCGTTTCCGAACTGAAGCGGATCGTCGGCGAGATCCGCGCGATCAGCCCGTTCCGCCCCGGAAACGAAATGGTCACCCAACAGGTCATCCGCTCCAAGAAAAAATAGATCCCGCCCAGCGGGTTACAGCGGCGCAAAACGCCGGGAAAGTGAACAATGCGATGCCAATGTACAACGACAAGGTGATGGAACACTTCATGCACCCCCACAACGCAGGAAAAATGGAGGATCCCGACGCGGTCGGTTCTTACGGAAGTCCGGTCTGCGGCGATATGATGGAGATCTATCTCCGCATCCGTGACAACGTCATCGAAGACGCGAAATTCATGACGTTCGGATGCGGCGCAGCGGTCGCCTCTTCCTCCGTCGCGACGGATATGGTGAAAGGAAAGACGCTCGAGGAGGCCGTTCAGCTGACGAACCAGAACTTCATCGACGAGCTCGGAAGTCTCCCCGGCCCGAAGGTCCACTGCTCGATGCTTGCCGAGCAGGCCATCAAGAACGCGATCTACAATTACGCCAAGGACCGTGGGATCACGGTCCCCGGCCTCGAACAGTACGATCCCGACAAAGACATCCACGACGAGGGATGTGAAGCCGAATAAGAATCCGCGGCGGTGCAGACGTACCGCCGCTTTGCCGTTCCAAAGGAGAACAGATCATGCCGAACAAGGAAAAACTGCAGAAATACGCCGAGATCACCGTCAAGATGGGTCTCCACCTCCGCGAAGGACAGAAAGTCCGCATCCTGAGCGATATCGCCTGCGCCGAATTCGCCAGAATGTGCGCGCTCGAGGCCTATAAGGCTGGTTCGACGGGCGTCGTATTCGACTGGACCGACGACCGGAGCGCGAAATACAAATACCTGTATGCCGACGATCATTTCGTGATGGATACCCAGCCGTTCGTTCTGGATCGTCTGCTCTTTATGGACAAGGAAGATTACGCGTACCTCTGGATCGATTCGATGGATCCGTTCGCGTACGAGGGCGCCGATCCCGAACGCGTCTCAAAGGCCCAGACCGCCTACCGGAAAGCGATCCGCCCCCATTCCCTCAACACCTCCGGAAACCGTGTGACCTGGTCGATCGTCGCGATCCCGTCGCCGGGCTGGGCGAAAACGGTCTTCCCGGATGCGAAGGACGACGACGAAGCCGTTGAGCGGCTCTACGACGCGATCTTCAAAGCCGTCCGGCTCGACGAGGACGATCCCGTCGCCGCCTGGAACAGCCATATGAAAACGCTCGAAACGAACGCGGCCTGGCTCAATGAGATGGATTTCGAGGCGATCCACATCCAAACCGGAATCGGAACCGATCTGACCGTCGGACTCGCGAAGGACAATCTCTTCTGCGCCGCGCGCGACCGCCGTGCGAACGCCGACATGCGCTGGTTCATTCCGAATATGCCGACCGAAGAGGTGTTCGGAACGCCTGATAAGAACAATATCAACGGCCACGTTAAGTCCTCCATGATCCTCAATCACGACGGCTCGCTCGTCAAAGGCCTCGAGCTGTGGTTTGAGAACGGCCGCATCGTGAAATACGACGCCGAGGAGGGGATCGAGACGCTGAAGGGCATCATCGAAACCGACGAGGGTGCGCGTTCGCTCGGCGAGATCGCGCTCGTTCCGACGAAATCCCCGATCTCCGAGAGCGGGATCTTCTTCTACAACACGCTCTTCGACGAAAACGCTGCCTGCCACCTCGCGATCGGCGACTCGTATCCTTCCTGCATCAAAAACGGAACGGAGCTTTCCCGCGAGGAGCTTACGGCGCGCGGCGCGAACGAATCCGCGATCCACGTCGACTTCATGTTCGGGACTCCGGATGCGACGATCACCGGGATCACGAAGGACGGCCGCCGCGTTCCGATCTTCGTCAACGGCAACTGGGCGGAACGGTAATGCTGTATCTCGGATCCCACATCAGCGCCTCGGGCGGTTTCCGCGCGATGGGTGAGACGGCGCTCTCGATCGGTGCGAATACGTTCGCGTTCTTCACGCGGAATCCCCGCGGTGGTGACGCGAAGGCGCTCGATCCCGGGGACGCGGCGAAACTCGTCGATCTGATGAACGAAAATGCGTTCGGGCCGATCGTCGCCCATGCGCCGTATACGCTGAACCCGTGCTCGGCAAAACCCGAAATACGCGATTTTGCGCTGCGCGTTTTCCGTGAAGACCTCGAACGGATGGAGGCTGTTCCGGGAAACTACTACAATTTCCATCCCGGCTCTCACGTCGGTCAGGGGATCGAAACGGGGATCGCCCAGATCTGCGAGATTCTGAATGCAGTCCTCTCTCCCGGCCTCCGTACGATCGTTCTCCTGGAAACGATGAGCGGAAAGGGGAGCGAGGTCGGCTCGCGCTTCGGGGAGCTTCGGGAGATCATCGACCGGACCGACTGCAAAGACCGGATCGGCGTCTGTTTCGATACGTGTCATGTGAGCGACGCAGGCTACGATATCGTCAACGATCTCGACGGCGTCCTTGCGGAATTCGACCGCGTGATCGGCCTGGACCGCCTGAAGGCGCTCCATCTCAACGATTCCAAGAATCCGCCCGGATCGCACAAAGACCGTCACGCCCCGATCGGCGAAGGATATCTCGGCGCGGAGACATTCCGCCGGATCGTGAATCACCCGGTTCTGAAGCCGCTTCCGATGATCCTTGAAACGCCTCAGGATCTGGACGGCTACGCGCGCGAGATCGCGCTTCTGCGCCGTTTTGAGGAGTAGACACGGCGCTGTTTTTATTGTAAACTATCCGAAGGAATCTTTCGGAAAGGACTATCTGCCATGAAACAGAACTACAACGCGCGAAAGGGACTCGAGCTTTGTTTTTACGGCGAGATCGGAATGGCGCTCGGATGCCTGACGGTCATCGGCGGCCTGATCGGTACGATCTTTACGCTTTTCTCGCTCGCGGGTTTCGTCTTCCGCGCCCAGGGAATGAAGAAAGCGGTACACGACAACCGTGATTTCATGCGCGCCTCGCGTCTTCTGATGGTCGGGATCGCCGTGAACGCGGCTCTTTTCCTGATTTCGTTCTACCAGAAGCGCTACGTCTATACGTCGATGCTCCTCGAGATGAACGCGATCCTGAACATCCTCTCGAACTATATGATCATCCGTTCGACGATGGATATGCTCGAATACAACGGCCGGACGGAGCTCTGCCACCACGGAAAGACGGCATGGACGCTCTACTGGGTGATGTATATGCTTTTCCTCGTCTGTGTGCTCTCCGAAATCTTTACGTACTGGATCGGATCGACGACCGTCCTGATTCTCCGGATTGTCGGCGTTCTGCTCGCCGTCTTTGCCTCGTTCAATTACGTGCGCTGGCTCCGCCGCGTCTACCCGGTCGTCTGAAATCATCCGAAACCGTTTTTTCGAACCGTTTCCCGCGCGGAAACGGTTTTTTTCACGAGAAAACCCCGCGTCAGACGCGGGGTCGGTTTCAGAGAATCGGAAAGTTCCTTTCGCGCGGAACCGATTCCGGGAGAACAACGGATGCTCATCCGCGTTTCGTAAGCATGATGATCGCCCGCATCGGACAGACGGGCGCGCAGTACCCGCACGTCATACAGAGCCGCCGGTCGACCTCGGAGACGCCGTCGCGGTTGACGTGAAGGGCGCCGTTCGGACAGCGCAGAACGCAGGCGCCGCAGCCGATGCAGTCCGTTTCCTCGATGAAGAGCTCCTTCCGGTTCATATCGGGCGCGTAATCGGCGGGAAGCGTTCCCTCGAGGTATTCGAAGATTCGGTCGACCTCCTCGCAGGAGCCGAATCCGATCATTTCAGACGTAAGGCCTGGAACGTTCAGTGCGTAATCGAGGCATTCCCGGTAGCGCGAAAGGAGGGGACCGCCGCCGAACGCTTTCATTCCGAAGACGCCCTTGCCGTTTTTCGACGCGGTCAGGATTGCCCGTTCCATCTCCTCCTTCGTCCCGAAGCCGTCGCCGCGGCGGATTCCCATCGAGGCGACGTTGACGAGCGGGAAGAGCACATCGACCGCATCGTTTTCCGCTGCCGCCTCCGCGACGTCGGAGTGGTGGGTCGAGATTCCTGCGAGGCGGATCGTTCCCTTTGCTTTCGCGTCGGAGAGCGCCTCGAGCGCAGCCTCCCGGTACCAGAGATCGTCGAGTCCGTAGACCTCGTGGAGAAAGAAGACGTCGATCACGTCGCGGTCCAGCGAACGGCGCGCCTCCTCGATCGCCTTCGTGATCCCGTATGCGTCGGGCGCAAGCGATTTCGAACAGATCACCGGGTCTTCGCCGTTCCATCGGCGGAGCGCAAGCCGGATGTGATCGTACGTTTTGTAGAACTGAGCGGTATCGATGAGGTTAATACCCCTTGAGAGGGCGTAGGAGACGATTTCAGCGCCTTTTTCGGGTTTGAGGTCCAACTGGCCGAAACTCATCACGAGGCTGCCAAAACCGATTTCAGAGACTTTTAAGGGGTATCGGCCGATCTGACGTTTTTTCATCATATTCCGGATCTCTCCAAGGACGGCGGATAACGGCGCGGTTCTCTTCCGAACCTTTGTACGCGGAGACGGAAGGGCAAAACCGTATTTTGATTATAGCATACGTTCCCGATCCCGTGTATAATGAAACGGGAGGAACCGCGATGTCCGTCAGAACGCTCCGTCTTTCCGCAAATGCGATCGCCCACTTCTTCGTGGACGCGGTATGCGCTTCACTCGTCTTCGGACCGGCGAAGGAAACGCTCTCCGCCGAATCGTTCGCGCTTGCGATCCTCGTCTATAATACGATCGCGTTCTCGACCCAGTGCGTCGTCGGTCACTTCCTCGACCGGATCGGAAGAACGCGCGGAAGAAAAACGCCGAACGGCCATACGCGCCCGGACGTTCCGTACGCCGGCGCCGTTTCGTGCGTTTCGATCGGCTTCGCGGCGCTGCTGCCGCTTCCTGCGTTTCTCCGCGTAGTCCTCGCCTCTTTCGGAAACTCCGTTTTCCACGTTGCGGGCGGTTCGGAAACGCTCGCGGAATCGGACGGGAAGGCAGGACCGCTCGGCGTCTTCGTTGCGCCGGGTGCGATGGGCCTTACGCTCGGAACGCTCTTTCCGCGTTTTCGCGCCGTTTTCGCCGCAGGGATCCTGTTCATCGCCGTCTGGCTCGCCGTAATTACGCGGTTCGCCGAAACGAACGGTGAACTGCTTTCGCAAACGGATCGGAATCTCTCCGGTGGAATGCTTCCGGTCACGGAGCGCAGTCTCTCCGGCGCAGCTCCCGAAACCGTAAAAGGGGAGAACGCGCATAGGCTCGTCGAACCGAAGGACAGCCCGTACGCCGGGAGGATCGCGCTTCTTCTGCTGCTTGCCGTCGCGGTCCGTGCAATCGGCGGATCGGCCGTCTCGTTCCCGTGGAAGACGGGTGCGGGGCTTTCGATCCTCCTTACGGCGTCCGTCGTTCTCGGAAAAGCGCTCGGAGGCGTCCTTGCGGACCGGATCGAGCTGAAACGGCTTTCCGTCGTTACGGTAACCGTCGCGGCCGTAGCGCTCGCGTTCGGCTCGGGATCTGCGGCGCTCTCGCCGATCGGTCAGTTCGCGCTGAACGTCACGATGCCCGTCACGCTCTGGCTTCTCTACCGCGCGATGCCGGGATCGCCCGGATTCGCCTTCGGACTCGCCGCATCCGCGCTCTGGCCCGGAACGATCGCCGGAATGCTGATCACGCTGACGGGGCCGTGGAAAACCGTCCTGATCGTCGCGTCGTTCCTCTTCGGGATCGCTGCGATCCTCATCTCGCTTCATCTTCTCGAAACGGGCCGGAAGACCCGAAAACCGCTGTCTGACGGATCGATTCTCCGTTGAACATAGACCCGCTGTCCCCAGCGAAAAAGGAGACGTTTATGAAAACCAGCCTGCTGAAAGCCGTCCTTGCCGCCGTACTTCTCGTTCTCGCGTCGGCCTCCGCCGTCTTCGCGGACGTGATCGCCGAACCGCGCGTTACGAGCGTCTTCGTCCAGTACTGGCCGTACATTCTCGGTTTCGTGGTGTTCCTCGTCATCGTGATGGTCGTCCAGCACGTCAACAACAAGAGAGACCGCTAGCCGAACCCGCCCGGACGCCCGAAGGGGAGAAGAAGTCCGATGCTTCGCGCCTGTCTTCTGACGATCGCTGTCGAAACGGCGTTTTTCGCGTGTACACGTTACCGGAAAACGCCGCTGTTTTTATGCCTTGCAGCCTGCGTGAACGGCGCGACGAACCTCGGACTGAACCTTCTTCTCGGTTTTCTCGCGCGATACGGAGCGCATTACGGCGCCGAAACGCTCCCTGTTTTCGGCGGAACGCGCTTCGGCTTCCGCGTCTGGTTCCTTGCGCTTCTTGAGAGTATCGTCGTTCTCGCGGAATACGGCGTCTACCGCTCGTTTTTCAACGGTTCCGGCGGGATGGTGAAGAAGAGAGACCGTCCATTTATTGACCGTAATTTGTTATTGTATACCATAATAGCGAACGTTTTGAGCATCGTGACCGGTCTTCTGCTCTGACGCCGCCCAATTCAGCCTTTGAAATCGCTTCAAAAACGCTTCTCCCTCTTCGATTTTTCTTTTCTTTCCATCTCGTGAATGCTATAATATTGCAGTCGTATGACTGCTTCTTTTTTGTGCGCTTTCGTGCGCCGCCGGATGCGCCATACCGAACCGATCTCAAACCCTCTGGAGGATACGATAAAAATGGAAAAACTCGGCCTGAATGAAATCCGCAGACTCTTCCGCGACTTCTACGTCTCGAAGGGCCACTACTCCCGCGGCAGCTTCTCCCTCATCCCCGAAAACGACAAGAGCCTTCTGATCATCAACTCCGGCATGGCGCCGATGAAGGCCTACTTCGCGGGGATCGAAACGCCGCCGTCCAAGCGCGTGACGACGTGCCAGAAGTGCATCCGTACCGGCGACATCGACAACGTCGGCCACACCGACCGCCACGGAACGTTCTTCGAGATGCTCGGAAACTTCAGCTTCGGCGACTACTTCAAGGAACAGTCGCTGCTCTGGGGCTGGGAATTCATCACGAAGGTCCTGAAGATGCCGGAGGACAAGATCTGGCCGACGATCTACGAAAACGACGAGGAGGCCTTCCACATCTGGCACGACATCATCGGGATGCCCGAAGAGCGGATCACCCGCCTCGGAAAGGACGACAACTTCTGGCAGATCGGTACCGGCCCCTGCGGACCCTGCTCCGAGATCTACTTCGACCGCGGTCCCGAACACGGCTGCGGGAAGCCGACGTGCCGCCCGGGCTGCGACTGCGACCGCTTTATGGAGTTCTGGAACCACGTCTTTACCCAGTACAACGCCGACGACAAGGGCAATTACACCGAGCTCGAACACAAAAACATCGACACCGGTATGGGCCTCGAGCGCATCGCCTGCATCATGCAGGGAACCGACTCGATCTACAACGTCGACACGATCCATCACGTCCTCGAGGAGGTCGTCCGCGTTTCGGGCGTTGCCTACGAGGAGGGAAAGGTTCCGACCGACGTCTCGATCCGCATCATCACCGACCACATCCGTGCGATTACCTTCATGATCGCCGACGGCATCCTCCCGTCGAACGAAGGCCGCGGCTACGTCCTCAGGCGTCTTCTGCGGCGTGCGGCCCGCCACGGCCGTCTCCTCGGCGTAAAGGGCGCGTTTCTGTACGATCTCTGCGATAAAGTCGTCGAGACGTGCGGCGAGGCGTATCCGGAGCTCGTTTCGCGCCACGATTACATTAAAAAGGTCATCCGCGTCGAAGAGGAAAAGTTCGACAACACGATCGACCAGGGTACGGCGATCCTCGAAGCAAAGATCGCGGAGCTGAAAGGGAAGGGCGAAACGAAGCTCTCCGGTGAGGACTGCTTCCGCCTCTACGATACGTACGGCTTCCCGGTCGAGCTGACCGAGGAAATCTGTAAGGACGAAGGCTTCGAGGCCGATCTCGAAGGCTTTGCCGTCTACATGAACAAACAGAAGGAGGCCGCGCGCGCCGCCCGGAAGTCGAGCGGTGACGGCGAAGGCTGGGCAGAGGAAGCGCTTCTCGCGGATCTTCCCCAGACCGAATTCGTCGGCTACGATACGCTTTCCGCCGATGCGAAGGTCCTTGCGATCTTTGCGGGCAAGGGAAAGGTCGAGACGGCCGAAGAGGGCGATTCCGTCGTCGTCGTGCTCGACCGGACGCCGTTCTACGGCGAAGGCGGCGGCCAGGCCGGCGATTCGGGCGTCTTCGAATCCGCGACCTGCAAGGCCAGCGTCTCCTATACGAACAAATCCAAGGGCATCTACACCCACCGCATCGAGATCCTCTCCGGCTCGCTTTCCGTCGGCGATCCCGTGACCGCGACCGTCGAAACGCTGAACCGCAACGATACGGCGCGGAACCACACCGCAACGCATCTTCTCCACGCCGCTCTGAAGCAGGTCCTCGGCGACCACGTCGACCAGGCCGGCTCGTCCGTCACGGCCGACGCACTTCGCTTCGACTTCCACCACTTCGAGGCGATCTCGAAGGAGGATCTCGCGAAGATTGAACGGATCGTCAACGAAAAGATCGCGGAATTCGTTCCGGTCGAGACGAAGGTCCTTCCGATTGCGGAGGCGTCGAAGCTCGGCGCCGCGATGCAGTTCGGCGAAAAGTACGGCGATACGGTCCGCGTCGTCTGCGTCGGCGACTTCTCGAAGGAGTTCTGCGGCGGTACCCACGTCGCGAATGTCGGCCAGATCGGCGCCTTTAAGATCGTCTCCGAGGGAGGCGTTGCCGCGGGCGTCCGCCGGATCGAAGCGATCACCGGTCGCGGGCTCTACAGCCGCATCGTCGCCGAAGACGCCCTGATTTCCGACGTTTCCGACGTCCTTAAGGCGACGAAGGATCAGCTCGTCGCGAAGGCCGCGTCCGTCACCGAAGAACTCAAGGCCGCGAAGAAGGAACTCGAGGAACAGAAGAAGGCCGCGCTTGCATCCGGAGCCTCGGACGTTCTCTCCGAAGCGAAGGACCTCGGCGCCGTAAAGCTTCTCGCAAAGAAATTCACCGGCATGTCCGTCGCGGACCTCCGGAGCTTCAACGACGAGCTCAAGGCTGCCGCGAAAGGCCTTGTCGCCGTGCTCGCGACCGAAACGGACGGGAAGGTCAGCCTTCTCGTCTCCGTCTCCGATGACCTGCTCGACAAGGGCTACCACGCCGGCAAGCTCATCAAGGAGATCGCGGCCGCTGCGGGCGGAAACGGCGGCGGCAAGGCCGATATGGCCCAGGCCGGCGCGAAGGACGCTTCGAAGCTCGATCTCGCGTTCCGGAAGGCGGAAGAGCTGCTGAAATAATTTCGCGGGAATACGCTTGAACGACCGAAAAGTGAACTAAATTTACGTTTTCTCCAAAAGGTTCAAGTTTTCTGTTGAAGACTTGAACTTTTTTTATATATCTTTGAAAAAGTT
>Ga0079305_1001624_pt1 | contig 27143 bp, 19 predicted proteins | sample LMS_cellobiose_e_FD_79183 | JGI IMG/M metagenome (GOLD analysis project Ga0079305, IMG submission 79183) | Rumen-fistulated moose microbial communities from Alaska, USA - LMS_cellobiose_enrichment | ecosystem: Host-associated > Mammals > Digestive system > Stomach > Rumen fluid ... | reverse complement strand
CTACCAGCAGTTCTTCACGCTCTACCACCAGATGATGCTGCCGGTGACTCTGCGTCACATTCTGCCGGCGGGCATGCTGGGGCTCTTCGCCCTCTTCGTGCTGCTGATGATGCTCTCAACCGACGACTCGCGGCTGTTCTCCGCCGCCCAGACCATCGCGCAGGACTGCGTCGTGCCCTTCATGAAAAAGGGCTTCTCCACCGAAACCCACGTGCTCATCATCCGCCTCGTGACCGTCGGATGCGGACTTTTCTGGTTCATCGGCTCCTTCTTCATGGCCCAGCTGGACTATGTGAATATGTTCGTCACCATCATGTGCACGCTGTGGATCGGCGCCGGTCCCATGATGATCTTCGGCCTGTACAGCCGCTTCGGCAACACCACGGGCGCGTTCAGTTCGCTGATCTCGGGCATGGTGCTTTCGCTGCTTTTCATCTTCTGCCAGAGGAACTGGGCCGACGTGGTCTATCCGTGGCTGGAAGCCAATGAACTGCACATCCCCGTGGGCGAATTTCTCGCGACGTGCTCCGCGCCCTTCGAGCCGTGGATCGTCTGGCGCATGGCCGCCCACAAGTTCCCCATCAACTCGATGGAGATCAACTTCATCATCATGCTCAGCAGTCTCTTCTTCTACATCGCCGGCTCCCTCGTCACCTACAAGGGCCCCTTCAATCTCGACAGGATGCTCCATCGCGGCATCTACAACACCGACGGCGACAAAAAGGCCCCCTTCCACTGGAGTTTCCGCAACGCCTTCAAGAAGATCATCGGCATCACGCCCGAGTACTCCACCGGCGACAAGGTGATCTCGTGGAGCGTGTTCATCTACTCGTTCATCTACAAGTTCCTCATCACCTTCGTGCTCGTGGTGCTGTGGAACATCTTTTCGCCCTGGAAGCTGGCCTGGTGGGGACATTACTTCTTCGTCGTCTATCTGGGCGTGCCTCTCGTCTCGGCCTTCGTGACCAGCGTCTGGTTTTTCATCGGCGGCGTCATCGACATCCGCCGTCTCTTCCGCGACCTGGCCGCCCGGGTGGACAATCCCCTCGACAACGGTCAGGTCGAAGGCAACGTCGCCATCTCGGACATCGCCGCCTTCTCGGATCTCGGCAAAGACAAAAAAGAAGAGAAAGAAACGGGAAAATAGGATCCCCGTTTTTTCCGCCGGGCCCCGTTCGGGAGCCCCGCAGGGAGATCCGCTTCTTTGCGCCGGCCCCGGTCCCCGCCGGGACAGTTCCCGCATCGGTTCGGGGAATGCGTCCCGGCTTTTTCACGCCCGTCGGGAACATTCCCCGCGGTGTCCCGCCGGGACGACGGTCCGCACGTATAAACCTGTTCCTTTTTTTTATCGCCTCTTGACAGTGATGTAGGATAGTTGATAAATTAAGGAGCATGGTCCCAAATCGCATTACGGGCGGCGGGACGGATAAACGGAAAACGGAGTCTGCGGCATGTTTGATGCGGTCTATCACAAATTGAGCAGAGAACTGGAGGCTTATTTTGCCGCCGGCAGCTTCCGCGGACGGCTTCCCGGCGTCCTGCCGTTGTGCAAACGGTTCAACACGTCCAAAAAAACGATGAGCAAGGCTCTGCACATTCTGCGGAAGAGAGGGGTCGTCACTATCGAAGGCACCCGGGGTATGTTTTACAATGGAAACATCCCCAGATACCCGATCCGGTACGGAGTCATCGGGATCTGCGGACTTATCCAGCAGGAGAAGATCATTCCGCTGCTCAACGAAAAATTCAGACATACGGGTTTTGCGCTGCTCGGTCTGGATATTCCGTATTCGCGAAATCCGGGACAGCTGAGCGACTGGTTTCTGCATCTGCCCGTCGACGGGATCATTTTGCTGAACAGTTCCTCCCGTCCGGCGCTGCTGGATTTTTTCTACGAAAACAACATTCCCGTCATCGGATGCACCCTGCCGGGATATGAACATATCAGCGGATATGAACCGGATCACTATCAGACTTACTCCAAAATCCTGATGTATCTGCAGCGCAGAGGACACCGTCGGATCGGTCTGGTCTCGTTCCAGCCGGAAAAGATATTCCGATTCTATTTCGATCAGATAAAGACCGCCTTCCGCGATGTGCTGCTGGACGAGTATGACGAATCTCTCATCTACGCGCCGGAGACCCTCGGCGCTTACCTCACGCACTGTCCGATGGAGAGCGCCTTCAGTCACTTTGCCCGGGATGCCTTCAGACATCTGACGACGATCCCGGAACCGCCCACGGCGGTCGTGGCGGAGCAGCACATCCTGTTTCATATCAGGACGGCGGCGGAGTCCCGCGGGCTTTCGATCCCCGGTGATCTGTCGCTGTTTTCGATCCAATATTATTTTCAGCGCGATCCCTTTTACACGACGGCTCTGGTGCGCGACGACGTGGCCGTGGGATGCGCCGTCAAAAAAATGGCGGATATGCTCAACGGCAAGGAGGTCGTTCCCCAGCACATATTTGTTCCGATGACATTCAAACAGGGAATGAGTGTCGCTGATTTGAGCAAGAAACAATAAATCGGGAAGGCGGCAGTTTGTGCGATATCGCAAAACTCGCTTTCGATCAAACGGTCCAAAAAAAAGGAGATGATGTGATGAAAAACATTGTACGGCGTCAAAACGATCACGGCGGGCGCGGAATCGTCGGAAATGAAGTCGCGAAAACATTCACGCTGATAGAGCTTTTGGTCGTTATTGCGATCATCGCCATATTGGCCGCGATGCTGATGCCCGCATTGCAGCAGGCCCGGGAACGCGCCAAGGCCGGCAGCTGCCTCAGCAATTTGAAGCAGACCGGATTGATACTTCAGTCGTACTCCGGCGAAAACAACGATTTCTACCTGGGGGCCAGAGGCGGGACTCTGTGCGGCAGCAGTCAGGATTACTGGACGATCCCGCTGTACAGGGGAAAATATGTCAGCGGCCTGTACAAGAATGTCGGAGGGCTCATGCACTGGGTGGACAGAATGCTTTCGTGTCCGGGGATGAAACCTGTCGCGGGCGATCCTCCCCTGTACTACGAAAAACTTGTCGGCGGAATGTGGACTTACGGCATGGCGACGACCTATCTTGTCAAAAGCGAAGGCAACAAAATGATCTATCCTCCGGCGGCTTTCAAGACCAACAGAGCGCCGTATTCCCAGCCCTCGCGGTACGCCTATGTTCTGGATGCCGTCCATCCGGGCTACAAACCGATACGCATGTTCTACAATTTTCAGGCGCACGGCATCGATGCAACGCCCAAGCCGGGATTGGTCCATAACGGTTACTGCAGCGTTTTGACCCTTGACGGATCCGCACGGGCCCGCAATGCCGGCAGTCTTTACAGTGACTGCAACGTATTCAACTATTCTTACGAATATCTTTAAAACCGGAAAATATCCATTCCCCGGAATACGTCAAACCCGACCGGTCACCGGTCACAGGAGAACACAAGTATGAAATACAAGGTCGCTGTTGCCGGCCTGCGCATGGGAGACGCCTGGGCGCGCTCGGCAGTGGAAAATCCCGACACGGAGCTTGTCGCCTGCTACGACAAGTTTTTCGACGAAAACAAACTCATCGATCAGAAGTTCTACCGGAGCTGCGGCGCCGCTCTGGCGAACAGCATGGAGGAACTGTGCGCGTCCGATGCGGACATCATTATCGTATCCACGCCCGATCATTTCCATGTGGAACAATCGGTCATGGCGCTGGAGGCAGGAAAGCATGTCATATGCGAAAAGCCTCTGGCTCCGACGGTTGCCGGTTGCCGGAAGATCATCGACGCGGTCGGGAAAAGCGGCCGTTTTTTCATGACCGGCCAGGTCTGCCGCTACGCACCGGGCTTCCGTCTGGCAAAAAAACTTTGCGAATCCGGACGCATCGGCGACCTGTCTTACATCGAGTGCGAATACGCCCATGATTACAATTATTCGCGGGGCTTTCGCAACTGGCGCATGGATCCGCAGATACGGCGGGAGGGGTTTCTCGGCGGCGGCTGCCACGCGCTGGATCTGGCGCGCTGGATCGCGGGAGATCCCACCGAGGTCTTTTCCTACATGAATCACAAGATCCTGACGGACTGGCCCACCTGTGACACCGGCGTCGCCGTCGCGAAATTTCCGGATGATGTCATCGGGCGGATCTTCGTCTCCACCGGAGTCAAGCGGCCCTACACCATGCGAACGGTCATTTACGGAACGCGGGGCACCATCATCTGCGACAACACCAGTCCGGCGATCCAAATCGCGGAGCAGGAACTGGCGGAGACCGCGGGAAAGATCGACTTCTGCACGATCCCGGTCAACGTCTCCAGCCACAACGTAGCTTCCGAACTGCAGGAATTCGTCACCTGCCTCAAGGAAAACCGGCAGTGCCCCACCGACGTGTGGCAGGGAACCAGAACCGTGGCCTTTGCCGAGGCCGCCCTGCGTTCGGCGAGATCCGGCAAGGCGGAGGCCGTCGAAGAGATCATGCCGCAGTCCGGAGAGTGAAGATCATGTTCAGGATAAATTTGCTGTTCATCTGCCTGATGCTGTTTCCCCCGTTGACCGGTTCGGCGCAGAATCTGCTTCAGAACGGCGACTTCAGTCAGGGCTTGAAGCATTGGAATTTCTGGGATCCCGGCAAAGCCGCCGTGGAGAAGGCGGCCTCGCCGACGGGGGGCAACGTTCTGCGGGTCACGACCGACAAGGAGCATTACGGCAGCAACAAGAGCATTTCAGGGAAGATGCTGAAGCCGGACACCTCCTACCATGTCACCGGCTGGATCAAGACCTCCGGACAGGCGAAGTTTTATCTTCATGTCAGCACCGGGACTCAGCAGAAGAATTCGAAGATGCTCTATCAGACGACGCCCTGGACGAAGATAGACATCATTTTGAAGACCGGGAAGGCCGGCAAGGACGGCGGGGCGGAGAACGGCATGCTTGTGGCGACGCGGATCATCGGTCCCGGAACCGCGTGGTTCTCGGATCTTTCCGTCACGGAAGTCCCGAAAACAAAACAGGAGAATCTTTTCATCAACAGCGATTTCCGCAAAAAAACGGTTTACCGCGATCTCCCGGACGGATGGATCCCCGGTCTGGGGACGGGAACTGCCCGGCCCGAGAATTACACATTCAAAATCGAACCGGTCACGCCTCCCGTGAAGGGGGCGCAGATCCTGCTTGTCAGGAACGTTTCCGTCATCGGACATTCCGCCGAAGCGGCGATCCCCGGAAATCTGTACACATTGTCCTTTTACGCCAAAAATGCCGTCAAGGGACAAAACGTGCGTCTCCAAGTGCGGTTCGGTTCGGAGAAAAAGACCGTTGTCCTGACTGACGATTGGCAGCGTTATGCTTTCACGCAGACGGTAAACCGCAACACCTTCATCCATTATCTGCGCTCGCCGGACTATGACCGCGCCTTTTATTTTTCCGCACCTGTGCTCAACGGCGGCAGTGAACCCGTTCCATGGGAAATGCCGAAAGATCCGAAAAAAGCCGTCGTGGCTCATTCCAACGAAAACATCGGGATCGCCGAGAGCCGCCGGATCGCGGGAGAACCCGCGGAAAAAGACTGGGAAAACGCTCCCGCTTATCCGATCGATCAGCTGTCCGGCGGAAATATCGAAGCGCTTCCCGGATCGACCGCGAAAGTACTTCACAACGATCAGTTCCTCTTCGTCCGCTTCGAGGGGAAAAAAGCCGGCGGAACTTCGGAAACGCCGGACGTTTTCGAACTTTTCCTCTGCAATTCACTGGACGACGGGACCTATTTTCACCATACCGTGGAAAGTTCCGGCAGGAGTTTCTCCTTTCGCGGTACGGCGGCGGAAGATCTGAATATCGCCGACCGGGTGTTTCAGCGGAACGGCAGCTGGGGCGCGGTCGTCAGGGTCCCGCTCGGTCTGCTGGGGTCCGGCCGGAGAAGAAGGATCAACTTCTGCCGCACCTGTACGCACCCGGTGTACGGCAGGACCGCTTTGGACTGGGCGCAGCCCTACAGCCGTCACGTCCCGGGAAAATTCGGTCTTCTGCAGGGGCTTCCCCCGGGGAAACAGGATCTTTTCGGCATCACCCGGTTCTACGGGTCGTCCGACGGCGGAAAACTGTACTGTTCCTTCAACATCCCGCAGGAAAAGTCCGGTGAACGGACCGTCGAAACAGTTCTTGCGACCAACGGAAAAGAACACTGGAGGAAAAAACAGATTCTGAACGGCTCCGAACTTGTCATCGAGCTGCCGGAAAATATTGATGATTTCACCCGTTCCGAAACCGCCGTGCATCTGGAAATAAGGGATAAGGACGGCAAAACGCCCGGCCGTTTTTCAAGGCTTCTGTATCTGCTGTTTTCTTCCTTCGCGCGATTCGACGGCGGCATGGAGGTTTTTCCGAAATACAACATCTTCACGGAAAAAGACAAAAATATCGAACTTGAGGTCAATCTCGACAAGGCGAAGTACGATCACCTCGTGATCAATCTTCTGGACAAGGACGGCAAAAAGGTTTTTTCCGCACGGACGACGAAGTCTCTGCTTGTTCCGGGGGGATTTCCGGAAGGCGGGTACCGGATCTCGGTCAGTGCCGTAAAAGACGGAAAAGTTGCGGCGTCCCGGAGTCATGAAACTTTCCGGGTCCTGCCGTGGCGCCCGGAAATGATCCGCATCAACCGCCTGAAAAGATGTCTCATGACGGTGAACGGGGCGGTTATACCTCTGATGTACCAGCCCGGAGGAGACCCGGAATTTGCTTACGATCCGGGCGTCATCCTGAATTACGACAGCATGCTGGAAGGTGCGCGCAAGGCCGGATACGGCGGCATCAAAAGAGGTATTGATCCGTCGATAACTCCGCAGCAGCTCCGGCGCTGGCTGGCTCAGGCGGAGAAATTCGGCACTCCGTATCTGCTCGATCTGGCTTCGCTTTTCCCCCGTTCCTATTACACGGCGGGGTTCAGCAAAGAAGAGGGGCTTCGGAACGAAAAAATGACCGTCGAGGTCCTGAACCGGATCCAGAATATCTGCCGGGGACACGGCGGGATCTTTTCTTACCTCATTTACCATGAACCCAACTACTTCCGCGGCAGCGAGGGCATCGTGGATCAGAACCGCATGAGCGGTCTGCTGCCGGCGCTCCGCCGGGGCGATCCGTGGCGCCCGGTCGCGGGCATCTGGTCCCCCAGGTTCGTGGATGACAACGGGGAGCCCTCCGGCGGTATCGACGCCGCCGACTACTTTTTCGTCGACGTCTATACCCGCAGCCTGAGGATCCATTGCGATGAACTTTTCAGGATCGCCCACGCGTCCCGGATGGTCCGCCGCCCGATCGGACAGATTTTCAATGTCGCCAATCTCGGTTCCATGGAGCAGTCCTGTCCGACCCCCGCGGAATACAGGGCGCAGTTGTGCACGGCGCTGATCGCCGGTTACCGGATCTTCTATGTTTTCCTCGGACTTCCGGCGGCAAAAGAAACATGGGAAGAAGTCAAAAACTGCAATTTCAAACTGCCGGAGATCGCCAAATTCATCTGCGACGACAACTGCATCGAGAAAAAGACGGTCAACGGCCGGGATGTCTGTTTTGCCCTCTTTCAGCTGAACAACCGGGTAATGCTGATTTACGCGAGCAAACTCAACGACAGGGACTCTTTTCTCGATGTGGACCTGAAAGAGTTGACCGGACTGACATTGTCCGGCGGTCATTCCCTTTTCGGCGGCCCAAAAACGGTGTTGAAAAACGGCGCTTTCAGGAGAAAGATCGTTCCTGCGGGCAGTGACGTCCTGATTTTCGAATGACGCCCTTGCAAACTTCGGGCAATGGCAGTACAGTAAGGAAAAGGCAGTCCCCGCGGCCGCGGGACTGACGGCTCTGCCGGAAAATTTTGCAGGAAGGAACCGCTTGTCATGGATAAACCTGTTCGCGTCCCGCTGGACGGGATCTGGGAGTTTTTTTACTCGCCGCAGAAATTCGACGAAAACGCTCCCCTGCCGGAGAGAACGGCGTTCTCGGGGAGAATGGTGACCCCCGGCTACTGGGACGATCACCTCGAACTCTTCGACGAAGAGGACTTTTTCAGCCTCCGCGCCCGCTTCAACCCCGACTACCGCAAGCCCCATTTCCCCATGGGGACGACCCTGCTGCCCCACGCCAGCAGCTGCTTCCTCATCGGCACCGGCTTCTACCGCAAGCAGGTGAAGCTGGAAACTTCTCCCGGCGCCCGGATCTTCCTCACCGTCGGCCCCGCCATGTGGGGATGCGCCGTCTTCTGCAACGGCTCCTTCGCGGGAAAAGTCACGGGGTACTCCGTCTCGACCGAATTCGACATCACCCCCTTCGCCCGCGGCGGCGAACTCAACGAGATCGTCATCGCCGTCTGCAACGTGCATGACGACGGCGGCGCCTTCTGCCGATTGGACGGCTCCCACGACGGCATCCCCTTCGGCGCGCGTCCCGGCCAGCACCGCGGACTGGCCGCGCAGGGGTACCAGTCCGAACGGGCCGGGATCGGCGACCATACCTTCCTCAGGATCACGGGCCCAGGCGCCGTCTCCGACGCGTGGATCACCTTCGAGGACGGCCGCCCCCACTGGCACGCGGAACTGGTCAACGGCGCGGGGACCCGGCTCCTCTGGTCTCTGAAAGACGGCGGGAAACTTCTCGACTCCGGCACTTTTTCGTGTTCGGGCGATACCGCGGACTTTTTTTCGGACGACGCGGGACTTCCCCGCTGGTCCGACCGGGAGCCCCGGCTTCTCACCGCCCGGCTGGAACTGGTGACGGACGACGGAAGCGTTTCCGACGTCTGGACCCGCCCCTGGGGCGCAAGAAAAGTGGAATGCCGGGGGAACCGCATCGCCGTCAATGGCGGGATCACCTTCTTCCGCGGCGCCACCGAGCACTGCTACTTCGCCGAAACGTGCAACCCCCACTTCGACAGGGAAAAGTATCTTCACGATCTGGGCGTCCTGAAAAAGGCGGGCTTCAACTTCATCCGCTGTCACACCTGGTGTCCGCCGGAACAGTTCTACTCGGCCTGCGACGAACTGGGCATCTTCGTCCAGACGGAACTGCCCAGCGTCTACAGCTTCGATGAGGCGGAAGCGATCATCCGCCACATCCGCCGCCATCCCTGCGCCGTCATTTTCTGCGAAGGCAACGAAAAACGCATCAACGACGAAGTATTGGCCCGCATGAAAAAACTGGTTTCCATGCTCCGCGCCATGGCCCCCGGAATGCTCTTCAATCCGCAGGAGGCCATGCGGGTGGTGGAGTACGATTTCGACCCTTCCCGGCCCCTCGCGCAGAAGCCCGTCCGCCACGATGCCGCCCGGCTGGCCGACGTGGCCGCCTTCAGCGACGTCTACGGCTCCCTCGGCTTCGGCTATTTCAGCTATCACCACGATATGTTTCCCGGGCCGGAGCAGACCGACTGCGAGCACAGCCACTACAAAAAGCCCTGTCTCAGTCACGAGATCGGCATCCTCGGCGGCTATCTCGACTTCGACCTCGAACCCCGCTACGAGGGCACCTACATCGGCACGGACCTCTTTGCCGCCGCCCGGGAACATATGCGGAAACGCGGCGTCTGGCAGAACAGGAAACGCTATTTCCTCAACAACTGCCGCTTCATCTCATCGCTGCGCAAACAGTTGATAGAGAATCTGCGCAGCTGTTCCAACATAACGGGTTACGACTATCTCGGGGGTATCGACACCCACTGGCACCTCATCGGCTATCCCTGCGGCATCTTCAACGAGTTCTACGAGGAGAAGCCCGGCGAAACGGCGGAGGACGTGCGCCGCTACAACGGCGAGAGCATCCTGCTCTGCTCCGCTCTCCGTCACCGGAACTTCCGCGCAGGAGCCTCCTTCGACGAAAAACTGCTGCTGAGCTTTTTCGGCAGAGGTCCGGGAAACATCCGCGGCCGCTGGCGTTTCGAAAACGCCGCGGGCGAACCTTTGGCCGAGGGCGGATTTTCCCGCGCGGAAACGGCTCCCGGCACCGTTTCCCCCCTGTGCGGACTTGCCTTCACTCTGCCGGGATCCTCCCGCGGCGAACGCTGTGTTCTGCGCGCCGAAGCGCTTCTCGATGGCGAAGAAGTGGAGAATTTCTGGTATTTCTGGGTGTTTCCCGCGCCGCAGGTCTCTTCCGGGACCTGCCGCATCGTGGAAAAACTCTCCCCCGCCGACGTGGACTTTGCTTCCTCGGGCGGAACGGTCCTGCTGACGGGGAACTTCCCCGCCGAAAGTCCCGAAGAGACTTTCCGGCCCCACACTTCCGGGCGCTGTTTCGGCCACGCCGGAGCCCTCATCAATCCCCACCCCGTGTGGAGGGATTTCCCCTGCGAAGAATTCATGGACTGGCAGTTCTGCCCCATGATGACCCAAAGTCACTCCATCGTCTACGACGACGCCATGCCCGAATTCCGCCCGGCGATGGAGCTGATCCCCTCCTTCAAACTCGTCAAGCACAAGTCCATGCTGTCGGAGTTTCAGGTGGGCTCCGGACGCATCGTGATGTGCGGACTCAACTTCGCCGCCGACGACCCCGCCGGGGCATTCCTCGAAGGCGAGATCCTTGCCTATCTCGAAGCGGGCGACTTCGTCCCCGCTCCCGCGTGGGATCCCGGCGACCTCAAAAAACGCCTCGCCGCGGGGCCCTTCACCTCCCGCCGCCCCGTCGCCGTCGACGCCGGCGGCCGCCCGCTGGATATGTGAATTTTGAGAAAGAAGGGCGAATCCGGGGGGAAGGGGAAAACTTTTTTTCCACGTGAAAAAAAGTTTTCCCCTTCCCCCCGGGCCCCCCATCCCTTTTCAAAAAAAGCGGCGCATTTTGAGAAGGGGGGGCGGTGTGCTGTCCGGCGGCTCCCCGTCAGGGCAGCGTGCCGTTATCCCGAGGCCGACGTTTCATCCGGCGGTTTGACCGGGTTGACGATCTCCGTGAGCCGGAAATCCGGCGGCGGCAGCGGTTCGCCCGCGAGGAAGCGCCCGGTCAGACTTGCGGCGGCCTGAAAGTCGCCCCGGTCCAGCCAGTGGATGACGTGCCCCTCGCGCTCCATCTTGCGGAAAAAGATATCCTGCCGCTTGGCGAACTGGCGGATCCTGTTGAGCAGAGTGTCGCGCATTTCCCGCCGGGTGCATTTTCCGGCGAGGAAACGGGCCATTTCCCGGTATTCGAGGCCGAAGAACTCCATTTTTTCGAGGGAGACCCCGGCGTCGAGCAGGCGCCGCCCCTCGTCCAGCATCCCTTCGGCCAGGCGCCTGTCGAGCCGGAGCCGGATGCGTTCGCGCACTTCGGATCTCGGATAGTAGACGCCGAGAACGAGGGCGTCCAGCCGGAAGGGCGGCGCGAAGGAATCCTCCTTGTCCCCGTCCTGTCTTGCGCGGGGCAGACCGGAACTGCGGGGCGGCAGGGCGCCCCCCGGCAGACGGTAGCCCGCCAGCAGGGCCAGCAGATACAGCGCCGTTCCGCCGCACAGCACGGGCAGTTTCCCGCGGGCCGAAATGTCCCTGACCGCCGCAAAGGCGTCGGTGCAGAAACGCGAGAGATTGTACACCTCCTTCGCCGGGTCCGCGATGTCGATCAGATGATACGGGATGTCTCCGTACTCGGCGATGTCCTTGCCGGAGCCGATGTCGAGCCCCCGGTAGACCTGACGGGAGTCGACGCTCACGACCTCTCCGCCGAATTCCCGCGCAAGTTTCACGGCAAGACCCGTCTTGCCGGTGGCCGTGGGGCCCGTCACCGCAAGCACCTTTACGGCCCCGGAGGCGGGAGATTCGCAAAAAACTCTCATGTTCACCAAAAAAATCGTCCGAAAGATTTTACTTTTCTTTTTATCTGCATTATATTATGATATCAGAAGGCGAAAAAATCAACCTGTGAAGGATAATATTTCATGGAAAAACAACAGACATTGGCGAAAAAAGTCCGGCTTTCGGGTATTGCGCTGCATACCGGCATCAGGGCGACGCTGAATCTTCTGCCCGCCGACGAGAACGCGGGGATCGTTTTCCGCCGCGTGGATATGGACGGCAAACCCGAGGTCAGGGCTCTCGCCGCCAACGTGGTGGACGTCCAGCGCGGCACCACCATCGCCTCGGGCCGGGCCGTGGTCTACACGGTGGAGCACATCATGTCCGCGCTTCACGCTTCGGGCATCGACAACTGCGTGGTCGAGATGGACGGTCAGGAGCCGCCCATCTGCGACGGTTCGAGCCTTCCCTTTCTGGAACTGATCCATTCCGCCGGAACGGTCACGCAGAGCGCCGACGCCCGCATCTGCACGGTCCCCGCCCCCCTGCGCGTCGTGAACGGGCATTCGCAGATCGTCATCTTTCCCGATCCCGAAAAGCTGACCGTTTCGTGCGTCACCAGCTTCAAGGGCTGTCCCTTCGACCCGCAGTTCATGGAGTACGAGCTCGATCCCGGGACCTACGGGACCGAGATCGCCCCCGGACGCACCTTCGTCGACTTCAAGGACCTCAAGATGCTCCTCGCCATGGGGCTGGTCAAGGGCGGCAGTCTCGACGCCGCGGCGATCATCCACAACGGCGCGATCATCTGCAAGGAGAAACTGCGCTTCCAAAACGAGATCGTGCGGCACAAGATCCTCGACCTCATCGGCGACCTCTATCTCACGGATGTGCGTATGCGCGGAAACGTCATCGCCATCCGCCCCGGTCATCCCACCAACGTCAAGACCGCGGGCGAGATCCTCAAGACAATGCAGAAACAATAAGGACAAAATACAAGGAGTCTTATCGCTATGGAAAAAGTTCTCGGTCTCAAGGAAATCAAGCGCATCCTCCCCCAGCGCAGTCCCATGCTCCTGCTGGACCGCGCACAGCAGATCGACCAGACCCATTGGGTCGCCTTCAAAAACGCCTCCATGGACGAGGCGTTTTTTCAGGGACACTTCCCCGGACATCCCATCATGCCCGGGGTGCTCCAGCTCGAAGCCATGAAGCAGCTTTCGGAGCTTGCCGTGCGCGGCAAGCTCGATCCCGCGGGGAAGGCCGACGTCTACATGAAGGCGGCCTCAAAGGTCAAGTTCCGCCGTCCGGCCCTGCCCGGCGACCGGCTCAAGATCAGCGCCGAGATCCAGGAGCTCGGTGCCGACTCCGCGGTGGTCAGGACCTCCATCGCCACCGCCTCGGGCGTGGCCAGCGAAGCGGTCGTCTCTCTGGCCCTGCGTCCGCTGGATGCGGCTCCCGCCGCGCTGCCCGGCGATTTCAACGAGTACGACAAGACCGACTCCGTCCTCATGGACATCTCGCGGGTGGTCGAACTCATGCCCCACCGTTTCCCCTTCCTGCTCATCGACTATCTGGCCAGCATGGAGGGCGAGCGGGTCATCGCCGTGAAGAACGTCACCGGCAACGAGCCCGTCTTTGCCGGTGACTCGAAACTGGCCGTGCTGCCGGAATCCATTCTCTGCGAGATCGCCGCCCAGTCCGGCTGCGCCTGCGTTCTGGCCCGTCCTGAAAACGCCGGCAAGATCGGTTACTTCATGGCCATCGACAGCGCCGAGTCCCTTGCGCCGGTGTACCCCGGCGACCAGCTGGTCATCGACCTCAATCTGCCCCCGGCCAAGTCCCGGTTCGGACGCGGCGGGTGCGAAATGCGCGTCGACGGCAGGACCGTGTTCAAGATCAATCTCATGTTCGCCATCGTCGACGCCTGATTTTCGGGCGCAGGCGCAAAAGTTCGTTTTGAAATCTGCAAATCATCGGGAGATATCGTGAAAAAAGTCGTCATAATTCTCATCGTCGTCGCCGTCGCCGGTCTGGCATGGTACAGCATAAAATCTTACATCGACAACGCGATCTACCGCGATCCGGCCTTTGCTTCGGGCAACGGCCGCCTCGAGGCCACCGAAGTCAACGTCGCGACGAAGCTTGCCGGAAAGATCGAAAGCGTCCTCGTCAAGGACGGCGACTACGTCAAGAAAGACCAGCTGATCGCCAAGATGCAGACCAACGTGCTCGAAGCCCAGCTGGCTCAGGCTCAGGCTCAGGTGGCTGTGAAGAAGGCGGAACTGGCCTCCGCCAAGGCCGTGGTTCTTCAGAAGACCAGCAACCGCGACAACGCCTACCGCCGTTTCAAGCGGGCCGAGTATCTGCTCTCGAAGAGCGCCACCGCACAGCAGACTTTCGACAACGACAAGGCTCTCTTCGAAGTCGCCGACGCGGAGCTGGCCTCCGCCAAGGCGTCGGTCCTTCAGGCCGAGGCCGGGATCGAGGCCGCCGAAGCCGACGTGAGACGCTATCAGGAGGATATCAAAGACAGCCATCTCACCTCTCCCCTCGACGGCCGTATCCAGTACAAAGTCTCCGAGCCCGGCGAGGTCCTCGACGCGGGCGGATGCGTGGTCAACCTGCTCGACCTGACCGATGTCTACATGACGTTCTTCCTGTCCGAGGAGACAGCGGGGAAACTGCTTATCGGCGCGGAGGCGAGGATCCTGCTTGACGCTCTGCCGGGGATCGCGCTCCCCGCCAAGATCACCTTCGTGGCCAATCAGGCGCAGTTCACGCCCAAGACCGTCGAAACGCGGGTGGAGCGCCAGAAACTCATGTTCCGCGTCAAGGCGACGCTCCCGCCCGAACTGCTCAAAAGGTACATCGACCTCGTCAAGACCGGACTGCCCGGCGTGGCCTGGGTCAAGATCGATCCCAAAGCCCAATGGCCCGATTTCCTGAAACTTCCGGAAAAAGCCGTGAAGGAGGTTCAGGAGGCCAGGCAGGCCGAAGCCGCCAAGGCCGCCAAGGCCGCTGAAGCCGCCAAAGCCGCTGAAGCCGCAAAAGCCGCCGCTCCCGCCAAAGCCGCCGCTCCCGCCAAAGCCGCCGCTCCGGCCAAAGCCGCCGCCCCGGCCAAAGCCGCCGCTCCTGCCAAGGCCGCCGCGCCCGCAAAGGCCGCCGCTCCTGCCAAGGCCGCCGCTCCTGCCAAGGCCGCCGCTCCCGCAAAGAGTGCCGGAGCGAACGGAAAATGAGCATCCCCTCCGAAACGGAAGCCGGGGATCTCGTCGTCAGTTTCAAGGATCTGACCCTCTGCTACGGCAAGGTCAAGGCTCTTGACGGCGTCTCTCTCGACATCCCGGCGCGGCGTCTGGTGGGTCTCATCGGTCCCGACGGCGTGGGCAAGTCCACGCTGCTCTCTCTCATCACCGGAGCCCACGCGCTCCAGCAGGGAGAACTGCAAGTCCTCGGCGGCGATATGCGCGACGCCGGGCACCGCGGCCGCATCTGCCCCAAGATCGCCTATATGCCTCAGGGATTGGGCAAAAACCTTTACTTCACCCTGACGGTGGAGGAGAATCTGCAGTTTTTCGGCCGTCTGTTCGGCCACAACGCCGCGGAGCGCCGCAGACGCATCGACCGCCTGACCAGAAGCACGGGACTGTATCCCTTTCTCGACCGCCCCGCGGGAAAACTCTCCGGCGGCATGAAGCAGAAACTGGGGCTCTGCTGTTCCCTCATCCACGACCCCGATCTGCTGGTTCTTGACGAGCCCACCACCGGCGTCGATCCGCTGGCCCGGCGGCAGTTCTGGGATCTGGTGGACTCCATCAAACTCGAACAGCCCAGGATGAGCGTGATCGTGGCCACGGCCTACATGGACGAAGCCCAGCGCTTCGACGACCTGATCGCCATGGACGAGGGCAGGATCCTCGCCACCGGCACCCCGGCGGAAATTCTGGCCAGGACCGGCAAATCCGATCTCGACGCGGCCTTCATCCAGCTTCTGCCCGAATCCCGGAGATCGGGACACAAGGAATTGACCGTGCCGCCTCTCGTGTGCGAAAAAGAGGACGATTACGCCATCGTCGCCGAAGGCCTGACCAAAAAATTCGGCTCCTTCACGGCGGTGGATCACGTAAGTTTCAAGATCCGCAGGGGCGAGATCTTCGGCTTCCTCGGCTCCAACGGCTGCGGCAAGACCACCACCATGCGTATGCTCACCGGACTCCTGCCGGCCACCGAGGGCAGCGCCGAACTCTTCGGGAAGCCCGTGGACGGCGGCTCCATGGAGATCCGCAGGCATCTGGGATACATGACCCAGCTCTTCTCGCTCTACGGCGACCTGACCGTGCGGCAGAACCTGACGCTCTACGCCCGGCTCTACGGCCTGCCCGACGGGGAGGTCCCCGAGCGGGTGGACCGCATGCTCGAACGCTTTCAGATCAAGGATATCGAACACACCCTGCCCCGGGATCTTCCTCTGGGTCTCAAACAGCGTCTCTCTCTGGCGGCGGCCGTCATTCACGGTCCGGACATCCTGATCCTCGACGAACCCACCTCGGGCGTCGATCCCGTGGCCCGCGACCTGTTCTGGGAACTCATCATCGAACTTTCGCGCAAGGACAAGGTGACCATCTTCATCACCACCCACTTCATGAACGAAGCCGGCCGCTGCGACCGCATCTCCCTCATGCACGCGGGCAAGTCCTTCGTCTGCGATTCGCCCGAAAACATCATCGCCGCCCGCAAGACGGCCACGCTGGAAGAGGCCTTCATCGAGGTGCTCGAAGAGGCCGATCCCGAGGCGAACAAGTCCTCCGGCGATGCCATCCGCACCGAGGAGGCAAGTTCCGGCTCCGAGGCCGAACCCAAGTGCTGCAAGTTCTTCAGCATTCAGCGCTGGTACAGCTGTTTCTGGCGCGAGACGCTGGAGCTCATGCGCGATCCCATCCGCGCCACGCTGGCTCTCTTCGGGGGCATCATCCTCATGTTCGTCATGGGATACGGCATCAACATGGACGTGGAGAATCTCACCTACGCCATCCTCGACCGGGACCAGACCCGGACCAGCCAGAATTACGCGCTGAACATCGCCGGGTCCCGCTACTTCACGGAGCGCGCTCCCGTGCGGGACTATCAGGAACTGGACCGCAGGATGAAAAGCGGCGAACTGTCGCTCGTCATCGAACTTCCGCCCCGTTTCGGCCGCGATGTGGACTCGGGAAGATCGCCCGACGTCTCCTTCTGGATCGACGGTTCCATGCCCAGCCGGGCCGAGACCATCGACAGCTACGTCGAGTCCATCCACAACGAGTGGCTGAATTCCCGGTCCAAAGAGTCGTCGAAAAAGAAAGCGAAAGATGTTTCCATCCAGACGCGCTACCGGTACAACCCCGACGTCAGGAGTCTGCCCGCCATGGTTCCCGGAGTGATCCCGCTTTTGACGCTGATGATCCCGGCCATCCTCGCCGCCCTTTCGGTGGTGCGCGAAAAAGAGATGGGCTCCATCATCAACCTTTACGTGACCCCGGTCACGCGGGCGGAGTTTCTGCTGGGCAAACAGTTCCCGTACCTGCTCTTCGCCCTGCTGAGCAGCGCGCTGCTCACCGTCATGGCCGTGACGATCTTCGACGTGCCGATCAAAGGCAGCTTCTTCGTGCTGCTGCTGTCGAGCGTCATGTACGCCGTCGTCGCCACGGGCATGGGACTTCTGGCGTCGTCCGTCACCAAAAGTCAGATCGCCGTCATATTTCTCACCATGCTGGGCACGCTTCTGCCGTCGGTACAGCTGTGCGGCATGACCACTCCGGTGGAGAGTCAGGAGGGGATCGCCCGCCTCATCGGGTCGATCTATCCCACCACCTATATGCTGCTGATCTCCCGGGGTGTCTTCAACAAGGCCTTGTATTTCAGCGACCTGGCTCTGCCGCTCGGTGTGCTGGCGCTGATGATCCCCGTCATCATGGGCGCCGGGATCATGCTGCAGAAAAAACAGGAGTCCTGATCATGCTGCAAACAGTCAAAAACATCTATCAGCTCGGCGTCAAGGAGCTTATCAGCCTGTGCCGCGACTGGCTGATGCTGGTTCTGATCGTCTATTGTTTCACCTTCGCGGTGGTCACCGCCTCCCGGGCGCAGCCGGACTCCATCAGCAACGCCACCATCGCCGTGGTGGACGAGGACAGATCCCAGCTCACGGGGACCCTGAGCGACGCCTTCATTCCGCCCATGTTCATTCCCGCAAAGTTCATCACGCGGCCGGAGATCGACCCCCTGATGGACGAGGGCAAATACACCTTCGCCGTCGTGTTCCCTCCCGATTTCGAGAAAGACGTCCTGTCGGGCAAGGGGCCCGAGATCCAGGTCAACGTGGACGCCACGCGCATGACTCAGGCCTACACCGGCGCCGGCTACATCCAGCAGATACTCAATCGCGAGATCCGGAAATATACGGCGAAAAAGGATCAGGGCTCCGCGGCGAACTGCGTCATACGCAACCGCTTCAACCCCAATCTCACCCAGTCGTGGTTCTCATCCATCGTCCAGCTGGTGAACAACATCACCATGCTGGCCATCATCCTCACCGGCGCGGCGCTCATCCGCGAGCGCGAGAACGGAACGCTCGAACACCTGCTGGTGATGCCCGTCACCGCCTTCGAGATCATGATGTCCAAGATCTGGTCCATGATGGCCGTGGTGCTCGTGGCGTCCGCGGGATCCCTGTATTTCGTGATAGATGTATCTTGCGGTCCCCATCGAGGGCTCCGTTCTGCTGTTTCTGGTGGGCGTGGCGGTCCACCTCTTCGCCGTCACGTCGCTGGGGATCTTTCTGGCTTGCGTCGCCCGCAATATGCCTCAGCTGGGAATGCTGCTCATTCTGGTCTTCATGCCCATGCAGATGCTTTCGGGCGGCATCACGCCCCGCGAAAGTATGCCCGAGTGGATCCAGAACATGATGCTCGTCGCCCCCACGACCCATTTCGTGAGCTTCTGCCAGTCGATCCTCTTCCGCGGCGCGGGGATCGAGGTCGTCTGGAAGCCCTTCCTGATGCTCTTCATCATCGGCGGCGTGCTCTTCTCGATCTCGCTGACCTCCTTCCGCAAGTCCCTGTGACGGACCGTTCCCGGCGGGTTTTTCAGCGGAAGAAGTCCAGCTTGTAGTGCTCCTTGTAGGCGTTCCAGATGTTTTCCGCCTGCGTGACGCTGGTGATGTAGGGGCAGAGGCAGAGGATCTGGACCATCAGGGAGTTGTCGAGATTTTCCACCGCGGTCGCAAGCATTTCGTGGAGAACGGTCTGGCGGCGGCAGATCTCGAGGGGTCCCGCCGGGAGGTTTCCCACGTGGATGCTCCGCACCTCGCCGCCGATGCAGACGGCGGGCACGTCGAGGATGACGTCGTCGGGCAGATTGCCCACGGCGCCGTTGTTTCTGATGTTGATGGCGTCGAAATAGGTGGGCGTGTTGGTCTCCAGCGCCACGATGACCGCGCAGGGATTTTCCGCGTAGTAGGGATGATCCGGATCGGCGGGGAACGGGGGCTTGTCGAACTCCTTGCCCAGCAGCCGGGTGATCTCGAGGACGTGCTGTTTCTTTTCGGCCATGCGGCGATAGGTCTCGGTGAGGGCGCGGATGTGGTGTTTGTCCCACTCCTCCTTCGTCCAGAAGAAGGGCATGTACTCGATGATGTGGTCGTCGTAGCCCACGGGGTACATGTTGAAGGTGTCGAGGACCTTGAGCGTGAACGTCTGTTCCGGAATGTTCTTGAAGCGCTCGCGCCAGTATTTGGAGTCGCGGACCAGGGCGAGAAACTTCTTCATGACGGATTCCCGGCCGCCGTGCCTGCGGATGTCGAAGAGCCAGTTGAGGTGGTTGACGCCGGCGGAGATGACCTCCAGTTCGCCGGGCTTCATGCCGAGCATTTCGGCGATGACGCCGAAGGAGCCGTGGACCTGATGGCAGAAGCCCAGGGCGCGGACCTTGGAGTAATTCTTGAAATAAGTGCAGAGGAACGACATGGGATTGGTGAAGTTCATGAGCCAGGCCTGCGGCGCAAGGCGCTCGATATCGGCGAGGATCTTTTTGAACATCAGGATATTGCGCGTCGCGTGGATGATGCCCCCGGGACCGCCGTTCTCGCCCTTGACCTGAAAGGAGCCGAACTGTTCGGGGATCATGAGGTCGTAGTACCAGTTTTCGTAGCGGTTGGGTTCGCACGAGGTGATGACGTAATCGGCTCCGGGGAGGGCGTCGGCGTTCTTCTCGAAACACGAGACCTTGATGTGGTTGGGCTTCTTCGCCAGCTCCTCGGTGACGACCTTGTACGCGGACTTGAGCCGGTCCGCCGCCGGGTCGGCCAGCACGAATTCGGCGTTGTCGAAAATTTCATTTCCGAGCAGTTCCCTTGCGATGGAAAGAACGAATCCGGAACCGGCTCCGATGTGGACGATCTTGAGAGGTTTCATTATTTGCTTCCGATGATGTTTTTCGAATGTGTCCGGCCTTTACTATAGCTCCGGACCGCCGCTTTTGCAAGCCTGCGCCGGGACGGGCGGCCGCGAAAAACGGGCGGCGATCCGCAAAAAAACGGAAAAAAGGGTTGCTTTGAGCCGCTTCCCGTTGTATATTCGGTTCAGTGCCTCAAAAAAGGAGTCCGGTATGTTTGGCAAAAAAATGTTGTCCGCCGCCGTCACGGCGGCTCTGTTCTGGCTCGGCGCGGCGGAAAAGCCCGTTCTGGAGCTGGACTTCGAGGAGAAAAACGACAGTCATGTCACGGAGGAGCCCTTCCGGGGAAAGCAGTGTTTCCTGTTTCCGGGCAGCGGCAAATTCGCCTACCGCAAGTTCGTGCTGAAACTCGAGGGCGGCCGCTGCTACCGCATGAAGATGCAGATGCGCAAGAGCGTCTGCTCCCCCGCGGACGCCAAAAGGATCGATTTCGCCGTCGGCAGCTACCCGGCGGGCGGCAAAAAGTTCCGCCGCTATCTGTTCGGCGGCGAAAAGATCTCCGGCGACGGCAAGTGGAACGAATTTTCCGGCGTTTTCGTCACTCCCGCCGACGGCGGCGTCTGTTCTCTGCTTCTTTACAACCGCACGAACCACACTCTGCACGTGGACGATATCCGCTTCTTCGATCTGGGTCCGGCCTCGGAAGCGGCGAAATGGCTCGACGCTTCCTCGCAGAAGGTGATCCGTCCCCTGCCGCCCATCACCGACGAACAGGCCGCGAAAGAGGACTGGCTGACCAACCGCCGCGGCATCGAGGCTCTTGACGAGGCCTTCATTCTGCCGCCCTTCCCGCCCGTCGTCTTCAAGGACGGAACGGCCTCCGTCTGGGGCAGGACCTACCGCTTCAACGCCTGCGGCCTGCCCGAGAAAGTGACGATCCTCGGTGAGGATTTCCTCGCCGGAGCCATGGAGTTTTCGGCCCGCATCAACGGCAGGGACGCGGTCTTCACGCCCCGGAACCAGACCGTTCTGCGGCAGAGAAAGGGCGTCGTGGAGCTGTTCAGCTACGCCGTGTCGGCCGACGCCGCCGTCGAGATCCGCACCGCCGTCGAATACGACGGCATGATCAAAGTGGACTTCACCCTCGTGCCGCGGGGGACCGTGGAGGTGGAGAAATTCAGTTACTCCATCCCCTATCCCGAAAAATTCGCCCGCTTCATCCACTACACCGGCGCCCGCGAGGGCAACTGGTCGCTGAACGTGCCCCGCATCAGCAACACCCGGAAACTGCCGGAGGGCGAAGGCGTCGTCTGGGAGGCGCCCTTCAAACTTCTGATCTGGCTGGGCAGTTACGACCGCGGGTTCCTCTGGTTCTGCGAGTCCGAGCAGTACTGGAGCCCCCACGACCGCGCCAGACGCAGGGAGGGCGTGAGAGTCGTCCGCAAAGACGGCGTCGTCAGGCTGGAGATCTCTCCCGTGACCGAAAAGCGTCTGTTCAGCAAGCGCACGACCTACACCTTCGGCCTGATGGCGACTCCGGTCCGGCCCCGCACCCCCGGCTGGCGCGCCCTCGACATGAACTACGACTACTTCGCCGCGACTGCGAAAAAGAAATACGGCGCCGAGACGCCGGTGATCTACAGTTCGGCCAGTTTCGACCACGTGCCCCCCGCCAACGACAATCCGGCGGCGGTGAAGTTCTATCCGCGCATCTACAACGAAGAGGCCTACAGGAACCGCACTTCCGACGCCCACCGCCGGGGACGGCTCTTCGGCATCTATCTCGACCCCGTGCTCTGCAATCTGGGCATTTACAAGGATCTGAAATATCAGGCGCGGGCCTGGGATCCGAGCACCGACAACGCCGACGGTTCTTCCGTGAAAACCGACGATCCCTTCTTGTGGGAATCCCCCGAAAAGAAGCGTTTCTTTGCCGAATGGCGCCTCGAACCCGTGAGAACGGCCTCCTACTACCGCAAGGCGGGCGAACGGCAGTTCCAGGTCGGTCTCGGCAGCCGTTATCAGGATTTTCTCTGTTACCTCATCGAAAAGCACGCTCAACTTGGCTGCGACGGCATCGCCAATCTGGACGAATGGGGCCCCGTTCCCAACACCAACGCGCGTCACGACATGGGCTATTACGACCGGGACGGCAAACGGTATCCGGAATACGACTGGTTCGCCCGCAGGGATATGCTCAAACGCCTCTGCGCGGTCTTCTACAAAAAGCACGGCCGACTGCCCCTGATGCGGGTCCATCTCGCGGCGACGCTGGTGGCGCCCATCGCCAGCTTCTGCGACGGCGTGGTCACGGGCGAAAGCGTCAACACCGGCTACTTCGGCAATCCCCGCCTGCTCGACAAGTACACCGTCAACGCCGACAGGATCCGGCAGGCGCTCAAGGAGGGCGGCAGGGATTATCTGTATTACGCCTCGTCTCCCGAGCGCTGGGCCATCGAATACGGCGGTCAGGCCTTCGGCTGGAACTGCTGCGTCATCAGCAATCTGACCAAAAGTCCGCAGATCGATCCGGCTTACGCTTCCAGCGAGGAGGCCGCGCGGGAGTATCTGGCCATGTGCCTTGTGCACGACAACACACTGTGGCCCATTTTCTGCAATCCCGACCCCGCCTTCCGGCTGATGAAGATCAAACAGGATTTCGGCATCGGCGACCCCGGCGTGGAGTTCTATCCCTACTGGGGCGACAGGCATCCCGTCACCGTCGCGGGCAGCGAGTGTTACGCCGTCGCGTGGCGCAACGGAAAACGCTATCTGCTCTGCGTCGCCAATCTGTCGCTCAAGGATCAGGACCTTGCCGTCCGGCTTGATGAAAAGATCTTTTCCGGCAAAGCCGCCGTTACCGATGCCGAAACGAAAAAGTCTGCCGCGCTTGAAAACAGCGCCTTCTCCGTCGCCGTCCCCCGCCGGAACTACCGGCTGTATCTCATTGAAGGAAAATGAAAAAATGAAAACCCGCTTTGAAGAAAACCTGAAGGAAAAGAAAATCTCCCTGGGCAGCGTCGTCACCCTGTCGGACCTCGCCGTCAGCGAACTTGCCGGCGACTGCGGCATGGACTTCTGCTGGATCGACGCCGAACACGCGCCCCATACCATTTCCGGCGTCAAACAGCACCTGATCGCGCTGCGCGGCACGGGCTGTGCGGGACTTGTCCGGGTGCGCGCCAACGATCCCATGCTGATAAAACCCTACCTCGATCTGGCGCCGACGGGGATCATCATCCCCATGGTCAACACGGCGGAACAGGCCGCGGCGGCGGTAGCCGCCTGCCGTTATCCCCTGACCGGGATCCGCGGCTGCGGCGTCTGCCGCGCCACGCGCTACGGAGCGGAAGACTTCTTCGACTACGTCAAGCGCTCCGAGACCGAGCCCATGGTCATCATCCAGATCGAACACGTCGAAGCCGTGCGCAATCTGGACGAGATCCTCGACGTGCCGGGAGTCGGCAGCATCTGCATCGGTCCCTGCGACCTTTCGGGCAGCATGGGGATCCTCAACCGGATGCAGGATGAAAAACTCAACGCCCTGCTGGACGAGGTCTGCGCCAAAGTCAAGGCCAAAGGCAAGATCCTCGGCACCGCCGCCGGAGACTTCCCCCGCTGGAAGGCCCGCGGCGTGGACTGGTTCGCCGGCATCAGCGACTGGGGCGCCATGGCCGCCGGACTCCGCGCCTTCCGCCGCGACTGCGGCCTCTGAAAACCGGAGGGCGGAAAAAAACCTTCCCGCGCGGGCGGAAGAACAGGGGACCTGCGGGCAGCGGCGGCTGTTCGCCGCGCCGTCGGATCCTTTCTGTTGCCGGGCGTGAAGATCCTACTTCGCCGTATAGCCGCCGTCCACCGGGATATTCGTGCCCGTGACGTAGGCCGAAGCGTCGGAGGCGAGAAAAACGATGATGCCCTTCAGATCCGTCTGACTTGCCAGACGGCCGAGGGTCGTCCGGGCGCTGTAATTTTCGACAAAGGCTTTGGGCAGATGTTCCTCCTGAAGCCCCCCGGGATGAACGGCATTGACCCGAATATCGAAGGGGCCGAGGATGCTTGCGGCCCAGCGGGTGAAGTTGACGATGCCGCCTTTTTCGTAGAAATAGATCGGAGACGGATTGCCTTTGTACATATCCGTTCCGGCATAATTGGCAGTCTCCAGTCCCACCAGCCCCATGAACGAACCGATGTTGATGATGGAGCCGGAACGCTGTTTCTTCATGATCTCGCCGACCGCCCCGGTGATGTAGAACAGGGCCGAAGCGTTGACATGAAGACTGGCGTCGTAATTTTCCAGATCCTGCACCCAGCCGGAAGTTGCGCAGCGGGTGACCGCATTGTTGACGAGAATATCCATTCTGCCGGTCCGGCGGACCACTTCGCCCACCAGCGCATCGATGCTCGCCCTGCTGGCCAGATCGAGCGGAAGCGCCTGCACGTCGAGCCCCGAGGCGCGGAAATCCTTTGCGGCATCTTCACATTTCCGCAGATCCCGGGAGGCGATGAAAACGGTCGCACCGGCTTCGCCGAGCGCTTCGACGATCTGCTTGCCGTAACGTCCGGCTCCGCCGGTGACGACGGCGGTCCTGCCGTCGAGTTTGAACGAGTCCAATACCTTCATATGCCGATCTCCCTTCCTCCCCCGGCACGGCTTTCGATGCCGCCGATGACCAGTTTCATCAGTTCTTCCGTGTGACTGAACGGCGCCGGAGGGATGCCCGTACGCAGATACTCCGTGAACTTCACCAGCTGAGTGCGGAACGCATGGTAGGAATCGCGGATATTGATCTGTATCGTTCCGCCGGTCCCCTGGATCGTCAGCGGAGCGCCGCAGCAGTCGTAAATGTTGAAAATGACGACGTCGAAACCGTTTTTGTGCTTCAGGTGGACGATGTTGCGCCGGTCGCTGCCGGTATTGCGGATGCTGACGAATCCGGGACCGGTCAGCGCGAACACCGCTTCCAGGGCATGTATGCCGTAGGTCTCCCATTTTTTCTGCATGGAAAAGGTGATGAGCCGCGGGCTTCCGACCTCGTGAAAGTTGCCGTTGAGGTAGGGCGTCAGCTCCTTGCAGTAGCGCATACTGCTGGATGAAACGATCCTTGCGCCGCCCGCGACGGCCTCGCGGAAAAATTCCAGATCTTTGCGGTTGTCGCACAGGGGCTTGTCGATGAAGAGCGGGATCCCGGCTTCGAGGAAAGGTTTTGCGCGCCGGACGTGTTCACTGCCGATGTCGGTGGCGATGATGACCGCGTCCACCATGCCGATCATTTCCTCGGGCCGGTCGACGACGCGTGGAATGAGGGAGCATTTCGCCACGTGCTCGGCATCCCTGCGGGAATCGCAGCAGATCACGCTTATTTTCGCGCCCGGTATGCCCATGGTGTCGTAGTTCTCCTTGTTGAGATAGACCGGAATGACGGGGAAGGGACACTCCCTCGTCATAACCTCCTTGTCATACCTGTTGAACATGGCGCTCCAGCTGTAGGGGTGTCCGTTGCCTTCGGTCATGCCGATGATGCCGAGCCGGATGTCGTTCGGATCCTTTACGTATTTCATGATTCACCTCATTCCTGCTCTGCGATGTCTGCGCCGGGGCAAGACCGGAGGCAGGGTATCGTGCGGTCCGTCCGCAAACTGCTTTTCGAAATCCGGTTCTACAATACATCCAAAAGAGGAAATGTCAAGCGTCGTCTGCTCCCGCAATTCCATCGCTTACTTTCTTTTCGCCCCGAAAAGAAAGTAAGCAAGTTGAAATGGGGAGTGGGAAGGGGTATAGTATGGGGAAAGCAAAAACAGGCGCACAAATCTAAAGAAAGGGTTTTTGGAGATTTATGCTGTATTTTCTTTCGGATTACACGGGAGTATTCGGACCGTTTCGCTTGTTTGAGTTCGTGACGTTTCGGGCGGGGGGGGCGGCGCTGATGTCGTTTCTGCTGGTGCTGTTTTACGGCAAATCGACGGCGCAGGCGCTGAGCCGGCTGAACGTGCGTGCGACGGAGCGGCTGGAGGGACTGGTGCCGCCGGAATTCATCGACAAGGAGAAGGCGAAGACGCCGTGCATGGGGGGACTTCTGGTCATCGGGGCGATACTGGTTTCGGCGCTGTACTGGACGGATCTGTCATTGATACCGCTGGTGCTGATCGGGGGGACGTTCCTGATGGCTTTGACGGGGTTCATCGACGATTTTCTGAAGGTGTGGAAGAAGGATCCGAAGGGGATGCCGGGCAGGGTCAAGATGCTGATGCTGACGGTGATCGCGGCGGGGGTGGTGTATGGTTTTTCGCGGGCGCCGGAGATGGGGAGCGGACTTCTGCGCCAGCTGATGGTGCCGTTTTTCAAGGAGCCGGTCTGGTCGGGGAGTCTGCTGTATGTGCTTGAGGTGGTGGTGATCGTGGGGGCGTCGAACGCGGTGAATCTGACTGACGGCAAGGACGGACTGGCGTCGGGGTGTACGATATTCTGTACGCTGACGTATGCGGTGTTCGCGTATGTGATGGGGCACAGGGTATTTTCCAGTTATCTGAGTGTGCCGTACATAGCGGGTGCGGGGGAAGCGGTGGTGTTCGCTTCGGCGGTCTGCGGCAGCTGCATCGGGTTTCTGTGGCACAACTGTCATCCGGCGTCGATGTTCATGGGAGACACGGGGAGTCTGGCGCTGGGGGGCGCGGTGGGTATGCTGGCGGTGCTGGCGCGGCAGGAGCTTCTGCTGGTGCTGGTGGGCGGCGTATTCGTGATGGAGGCGGTCTCGGTCATACTGCAGGTGGGGTCGTTCAAGCTGACGGGCAAGCGGATATTTCTGTGTACGCCGATACATCATCATTTCGAGCGCAAGGGGTGGACCGAGACGCAGATCGTGGTGCGTTTCTGGATCTTGGCGGGGGTGTTTGCCCTGCTGGCGCTGGCGACGCTGAAGCTGCGCTGAGGCCGTGGAGAAGGAACCGACATGAAAAAGAGGGTAGTCGTACTGGGGGCGACGGGT
>Ga0079305_1001621_pt1 | contig 27169 bp, 20 predicted proteins | sample LMS_cellobiose_e_FD_79183 | JGI IMG/M metagenome (GOLD analysis project Ga0079305, IMG submission 79183) | Rumen-fistulated moose microbial communities from Alaska, USA - LMS_cellobiose_enrichment | ecosystem: Host-associated > Mammals > Digestive system > Stomach > Rumen fluid ... | reverse complement strand
TCGATGGCGAATGGGAACTTCTGTACGCAATGACGAATGAACTGTGCTGCTGAATAAGAACTATGTTCCTGAAACGCTTCCAGGTAGCGAAAGCGGCTGTACTCGTCGATGAAGGTAAACTGATTCAAACCAATTCTTGGAACGGTTTTCATTAATAAATCGTCCGCAAAAGTATATGAGTATTTGAAGCCCATTGTCAAATGATGAGCAAAGCCTTTTTAATAGGACCTCACGATTCTCTATGGCTTTTCTCTCTGCCCGCCTGCAGTTTGCTCCATCAATTAGCCAGGCTACGATAATGGAAGCTATACAACCACAAGTTATGCTTGTCCAGATAGTAAAAAGTGCACCGTTTTCTTTGACAAGTAAAGATAGAACTGTAATAACAACAGCTATGCCTAACAGCAAACCGTAAAACTTGTTGTTTGGAGAAAACACTTTTGATACAGCATTTTTTTGCTTACTACATGTTGTCGTAAAACTACTTCCTTACTAGATTGTTTGAACCATATACAAATCTTGGCAGTTGGAAGCGTAAACCGTTTTCACAGATTGATATTTGGAAAAATATTTCTAAAAACCAACGAATATTATGTATTTATCAAACTGCTCTAAACTCCATTTTATATTCCTTGCCCGATCGATCAATATATATTTGATAGACCGGAATACTCTTTCCTCCTGCAATCTCTTTAAGTTTAGCACTATCTATCTCGCTGATTCTATCTCCAAGATAAATAGCGCTTGGCGGGTAAATGATGTGAATAGATTTGGCTCCAACTTGATTCGGCCAATTGTGGGTAATCATGAGTCTCCACTCACGCTCATAAGCCCATTCTAATGATTTTTGTAAACACACCTTGGTTTTTAACAACATATCCGGAAGATAAGCGGACATATCTATATCCAGGCGTTCTTCACCAAGCAAGTAGTTGAACCATTTACAAAGCGCAAGCCAATCTGCCAATGCTGTACCATCCATACGCTCATAAGAATAATAAACCGGCAGTATTGAACGCCATCCATACCAGTTATATTCATCATTCGGTACTATCATTAGCCGAGGATAAAACATATCTGTGCGGAATTGGTACTCAATAGCAAACCCTTTATGATAATCGGCGTAGTGTGCCCACATAACCGGTGAATAAATGTTTTCAGTAAGGCTTGACACATAGGTGTTAGTCTGTAATTCTTTAGTAACGCTGGGTAAAATACTATCACATTTGTGCAAAAAATCGCTTCTATTTAAATGGATGGTTTCGAAAAGTTTATCAATACCAACGCCTTCAACGTCGGTCGGAAACTTAATGTCAGAGTCTGTTAAATAACGATGCATGTTCTCATCTGACAAATGGTACTCAATCGCATTCTTAAGTCCTTCTTGGTCAAAGGAAAGAAAACAATCATATGGATCGTTAAAGTGATCCGCTCTTGTTAAAAATAATTCATCTTTCTCTAATGCTTCAAGCGCATGCTCTGTTACCGTTTTCAATTTGAATAGCTTAGTCGGCGAATGGTTGATAAAATAATTCATTAACGGTGCCATTGCCTTGGATAACTCTTCTTTGTCGCCTTCAAACCATTTCCTAACAGTTTCCGGATGTATGACCGTATTCTTTAACAGCCTATGTATCTCTTTAACATCCTTACTGTTTTTCATCATCACCCACACCCCCACTCCGTTTCATCTCCGCAGATATTGCGGATTTTGAGGCGGAGGGGTTTTTTATCGCTGCGGATGGCGCCGTCCCAGAACTCTTTGGTCTTCCGGCCGTTGCGGATGACGAAGCTGTTTTTATCTATTTTGATTTCCGCGTCGGAGTGCCATTCGCCGGCGGAGGCGGTGCAGTCGAGGCTGAGAAACTCTATCATTTCCAGCCCCTCCTCGCTTATAAGTATCTCCTTGAAGGGCTTTTTCGCCGTGGCGTTCAGGCGGGCTTTGTTGTTGAAGTCGGTTATCTTCTGCATGACGCGGTCGCTGAGAAAGCGGTCTATGGTGACGATGAAGCCCTTGAACAGGGTGTCGTCAGCCTCCTCAACGCGAAAACGAACTTCGTCGCCGATGACGACCCCGTCCAAAACGTCCTTCAAATCCAGCAGGTCGATTTCCACAACGGTGCTGTCGTCGTCTTTTATAAACTTATTTATCTCTTCCTCGCTGGTGATGTCGATATAATAGACGATGACCTTTTTAACGCCGTCAGGCAGGTCGGGGATTGCCTGATGGATGATGCGGTTCATCATGACGACATCCAATAATTGGCGGTCTTGAAGGTCAGGCACATAGACCGGCACGGTGCCCAGCTTGCTGTCGGAGATCGCCCCATCCCAGAAAGAATCCAGCGAATCCTCATTTTTAAGGCCAGGTATCAGGGTCTTGATTTTCTCCATAGTCTGCGCGGGGTTGCGGTAGAGGGAGACGCCGTCCTTGATTTCCAATACATCAAACTCTGCACCGTTCGCTTTGAGACGGTCTCGAGTGGTCTGTACGGCGTTGATGCCGATATCGCAGGTAATAAAGCGTCGTCCGAGCTTGCTTGCCACCGCCGCCGTCACACCGCTGCCGCCGAAAAAGTCGGCAACGAGCATATTTTCGTTGGAGGACGCTTTAATGATGCGTTCCAAAAGCGCTTCGGGTTTTTGGGTGGCGTAATCACATATTTCCGGCGAATTTACAACCGTTTGGAAGCTCGCAATATCGTCCCATACATCTGACAGAGCTACGCCCTTTGCCTCATCAAGGTAAAGTCGTCTGTCTGTCGTTATCGTTTTATATTTGCGCCCGTTTTCATCAACACTCGAAAAACGTTTTAGCTGCGCTTCGTCATAAGGCAGATATTGTTTGTTGAATACAGCGTCATCCGATCTTTTGTAATAAAAAATCGTGTCGTGCGCGCGGATATAATTCGGCGCTATACTCTTGAATCCGGCAACGCCGTGCAGTTGCCAGATAATCTCTCTTTGAAAATTCTCCTCTCCAAAGATTTCATCCAGCAGTATTTTCACATAATGTCCGATATGCCAATCCAGATGCACATAGATCGACGCGCTTTCGCTCATGACGCTCTTGATCGCCATAAGGTTTTCATACATCCAGTTCAGATACTTTTCCTTGTCCCAGACGTCGCCGTACATCTTTTCTTCAAAGGCTTTCAGCTCGTCGATGTCCAGCTCCTGTTCGGCCTGGGAAATGGCCTCCGCCACCTTCGGATTACGGCGGATATAGACCTTTTTGGCGTAGTCCGCGCCGCTGGCGAAGGGCGGGTCGATATAGACGAGGTCCACTTGAATGCCCCGTTCTTTCAGATAAGCGCAGGCAGAAACGCACTCGCCTCGGATGACCATATTGCCGTCGGCGTTCTCGCCCACGGTCTCGACCTTTTTCAGCTCATAAAGCGGCATACCACGCTGCAATACCATCTTGGTGTCATCCGCGCCCCGGTATTTCAGCACACGGTTGAAGTTTGAAAGCACCGCCTGCCCCTCCGCAGGTTCAGGGATGAAGGGGACGTATTTAATCGGCATGTTATTGCCCTCCGTTTTTTAATATGGAGTTGACGGCACCTTCGGTAGCCGCTGTAATTATCGCAGTTGATACACTTTTTATCGTATCAAAGATGAGCGGAAGCCCTTTTGTCTTGATAGTTTCTTTCGTTTTGTTCCATACTGAATCGTCTCGGATTTTATCTAAGTAATCGTAGCCTTCCCAAGTCAAGCCTCCTGCTGCCCAAGAAGCTATTTCTCCACCCCATGCTTTTTCGGCAGTAAATGACTTAATCAAACCATAGCCATGCATCATTTCACAATGTTCTGCCACCATTTCCGGCGAATAGCCTTTAACCGGGAGAAACGGAATCAGTTGAGCCCCTTCCTGTTCTTCAAGCTTCAACAGAATAGCTCTAACCAAATCCATATCACGTTTCATTACTCTTCCTCCCCGAAAAAGCTGTCAATCGTATGATACACCATGTTTAACCCACCGTTACTCAAATCGCCTTCCTCCAAATACAAAAACTCAAATTTCGGATACCCGGCTTTCTCGTTATTCAGCCTGCAAAAATCCTCCGTCATGAATTTTCGTTTATCCTTGAAGTTTTCGGCAAAGCCCTTTCCTTTCGTCTCCACGATAACGGCCTTGTGTATCTTTCCGTCCTTGCGCCGGATGATAAGAAAGTCCGGCGTATAGAGGCCGATGTAGTTCCACTTCGCGCCGCTGCGCTTATAGCACTTTATTCTGAACTCCGTCATGGCCCGTTCGCCGTTATAATAGACCTCAAGGTCGGGGTGGCTACTTGCTGTCATGGCGAGTATTTCATCGAAAAAATCACGCTCAAATTTGCTATCGGTGTGATAGGGAAGATAGTGGAAAGTTCTGTGCTTGTGAGGATGTGACGATATTTTTTTGCGCAAGGATTCAAGGATATCCAAATGTCCCGCTTCCTCGGCCAGTTTCATCATCTCCAGCGTATTCTTGTCAGCTTTCAGCTTTCCATTATCGTCAAGTATGATTTTTTCCACGGTTTCCTGCTCCGGGATGAAATCTCCCGGTGTATCGGTATGGATGACCGGCTGGAAGTTTGCAATATTGAGCAGGTTGGACTCCTGGGGCACAAGCTCCTCCGTGGAGGTGAAATCACGCTTGGCACAAAAGGCCTTGCGAACAGCGGCGTTGACAGCTTTTATATTATACTTCGAGCTGTACCGGCGGCCGTCAGCGCCGGGATAGGTGATGGTGTCGAAAACCTCTCTGAGCGCCTTTTCGTGGGGCGCGAGGTCGTCATAGGTCGTCGTATATAGTCCCTCGCGGACAATATCGGTCAACCAGGCGCTAAAGGTGGCGTATGCCGTCCCGCGTTCCTCGTCGTCAAGCTCCAGCCCATAGCCCCGGAGAGTGAAGTCCGTCGTTCTGACGGAGCCTTCCCCGTGATTATCAATGTACGGCACCTGCGGGATGGCGCTCGCCGGGTCGGCGGCTTCCAGCGTCTGGGTCTCATAGTTGACTTTGAGCTGGTAAAAACCGATTTTCGGCAGCTTCAAGTAAGCGGTACGGTCATACCGCTTGAGCTCCGTCATGCGCTTGCTACCCCGCTCAAACTCACTTATGGAAATGTGGTGTTCCTGTCTGAGCTGGCTTTCCAACTTTTCGCCGTTTGTTTCGTTTAAGTAAATCAGCGCGGATTCCGGCAGCCCCTTCTCCACCTGACGCAGGCACCGGCAGGAGGTTTGCAGCACCATGTTTTTCGGACAGTCGCCCTCCTGGGAGAGGATGATGCCCGTCAGGCTCCGACAGTCCCAGCCCTCCTTGCCTATCTGAACGAGCAGGACGATGCGTTTTTTGGATATGGGCTTATCCAGCGTCTCAAACTCCATCTGGCTGTCGGCGGGCTGAGGATATTCCTTGTTGCCCTTATGGTAACGCAGGATGGCGTCCTCGCTTAATCCGTATTCGGGCAGGATGCTTTTCACAAGAGGAAATACGACGGTTTCCAGCTTTTCGATTTTTCCGCAGTAAATACCCAGCTTGGCGGTCAGGCCGCTCGCGTAAACCTTGTCTTTATAGGTATCGAAAAAGGCGCGGACACCCTTTTCGATGATGCGGCTGCTGTCCGCAATATCCGCAATTTTTACCGTGGGTATTTTCAGGAAGTTACCGACGCCGTTTATGAGAGGATAGTAATAGACGATATTCGTGATTTCTGAGGAAGCCACGGTCAGGTCGTCATTGACCTTTACCTTATCCGGCTTTTCCAGATAGGGCGTGCCGGAAAAGCCAATGACGGAATTTATCGCGCCGCTCTCTGTCCAGCGGTTGACAACGGCCCGGAGCTTGCGCTCCTGCGCCTTGTCCGTGCTGCTGGCGGCGTGGTGGACTTCGTCTATGAAAACGGAAAGCGCCGGAATCTTGCCGATAAGTGCCCGCAGCTCGTTCCTGTCATCCTCTCCGGCGAGAATATCTATCTGACCGTTTTTCTCCTCGACGCCTTCCAGGATCACCTTTTCCGCGTTGGTTACGGCGAGAAGGCCGAACATTTCGGAATACGGCTGATGGTTGGCGATTTTCTGAACATTGGGATTTCTCGTCTTGTTGGACTTTTTAGCGGACTTGTTTTCGTCCAGCACCTCAAAGGATATCCTGCGCTTGATTTCAGATGCCGCCGGCTCGGGCAGCACCCATGACGGATCAAAATTCTGAATCGTCTTGAGGCTCGGCACGACGGAGGATTTAAGCCCGGAGGGCGCAAAAATGATGAAATTATGGGCAAAGGCCGGGTTCTGCGGCTCGTTCAGCGCAAAGTAAAGGTCAAGATAAATGAACGCCGCCATGAGATAGGTCTTGCCTGCGCCCATCGGCAGACTGAATAGATAGTCCGTATAGCCAACCTCGTAGAAGGCTTCATAGAAGAATTTCCGATAATCTATTTGATCCGGGGCGTCCTTGATGGTCTTTTCCAGTTTTTCCGAAACCTGCTCTCCGGCGTCGTTCTTCTGGCATGCGTACTCATACAGAGCGGCTGCGGCGGGATGGGCGCGAAGGAAGACTTTGACACTGTCGGGCAGGGAAAGCTCGCTGATTTCCAGATTATTAAAGGTGCCGTCTATAAAGAGCTCGGATAAGGGCTTGCAGGCACACGCGATTTTCAAGAACAAATAGGTCTTGATCGCGTCGATCTGCGCATCACGCATTTGGGCGGTCCGCTCCATATAATCGATCAAGGCGCCGACGGTGCATGCCTGCGACCGATACCACTGATCTCTTTTTGCCTCTATCATTTTGTAGAACATGGGCAATATCTCTCTTTCGCATCGCCGTAATATGTCAACACGTATAACACGTATTCAACACACGGCCACGCGTTAAATACGCGTTAGCTGCCTGCGGATTTGTACTTTGCGTAACGCCCCTTATTCACCGGAATCAAGGTGCCGCCTTTGACCAGCTTTCGCAGCAGCTGATAGGCCTTGTCTTCCGTGACATGCAAGAGCTCAACCACATCGGCCCGTGCAACGAATTCGTTTTTCTTTGCCAGGTTGAGTATCAGCTCCAGATAGCGTGTTTCGTCAATATCTGCCTGCCGCACATATCCGACGGATTTCTGCCTGTCTGTATAAATTGCAGGGGAAAGACTGTAGCTTCGACCACGACCGCTTCCGTAAGCTTCAATGAGCCCGGATTCTATTGACTTCTCCAATATAGTCCTCACAATCATTTCCGGCAGCTTGACAGCTTCCGAAATCTGATGCGCATCGGATCGCGGCATGTCTTTCAAGATATTCAAGACTAACAGTGTATTGATCGGCATTGGGCGGCCCAAACGGTTTTGCTCATCTGCGACCAGCTTGGCAATTTGAACATCCGGCGCGCTGCGTGGAATAATCAGCGATACATATGCGCTGGTTGACGCAGTATAGTCCGGGAGCAGGCGGCCGTAAATCAGAGAACCTTCAAAGATTCGATCAATTCCACGTCCAGTCTTTTCGGCAAGACCAACACGTTTCAATGCATCGGCCAGAAGCGGATTGCGACCATGCGGCTCTGCTGTCAACAGATTGTCTACTGATATTCCTTCGATGAACCCACCAGGGTTTGAAACAGTCAACCCTTCGTCCGTAACGGCAACGCGAACATATCCCAGCTTCGTATAGTCTCTGTGGCTGAACGCATTGACGATGGCCTCACGCAGCGCCCGCTTGCTGAAGTCCGGTGCAGACATACGGAAGATTCCCATTTCAAGCTCATGGGATGGATTCCATGCTTCAAGGTGCTGTATCAGCTTTTCAATGGCTGCCAGCAACGGCAAAGTATAGTCCTCGTTCATTCTAACGTCTGTTCCTTCCAACACTTGAAAAGATACCTGTGCCGTTGGAACAAAGCGTCTGATAGCAGTTTCTTTACCGAGCAATAAAATCCCACATACCGTGGGAATCAAATTGTCACTATCCTCTCGGACAAAGCCCAGAGCTTTATATAGGTCGATGTCTGACAGTTCCAAGAGAGACCTGTCGCCGTCATAGGCCAGTACCGCTTTCCTCAATCGTTCAACCTCCAATGGGTCGAACACATCGACAGTTGCTTCATTTATGGGAAGCGCCGTATAATCAAGCAAACGAAGATCTGACAATCTCGTTGCGATTTCCGTTGGATACATCGGGATGTTTTCTGGCGTCCCATCTGCTTTGATCCGTCTGCGCAGTATTTTGCCTCCGGCTGTTGCAGCAATCCCACCACGGGATTTCGGAACTGAGATTTGCAATACAGGGCGTTCATCGTCTACTATCTCCGCACGGATGGAGATTGGGGGCACAGTGTTATTTGCTATATATGCGCCGAGTGTAATCGGATTGCGATGTGCATCGTTTACTCCTGTTATCACGCCATCATCCTCTACTCCAAGATATAGCTCGCCGCCCTCTGTATTCGCAAAGGCGACAACGGCTTCGAAAATCTCCCAATCGGGATATTTGGAAATATCACTTTTGAATTCTACCGTCAGAGATTCTTGTGTCGGAATAATACGCATCACTATTCACCTCGACCAAATTATAACACGCATACGCGTTAAAATCAAGAACAACGCGTATGCGTTGCGTTAAAATTAGATTAGCCTTTTTTAGTATCACCTCACAGGAGGTTATTAATGAAACCCACTTCGCCCTTTTGACCGGAGCAGATGGAAATCACATTCTGCCCCGGTCAACAAATCAGCCAACAAAACGTTGGAAACTGCTGATTACTAACCGTGAAAAGATAAAAAGAAATCAAAATGCAATCCTAAAAACTCCAGGAACACCAACGCTTTCCGGGTAACAACCACGTTTTGGAGAATCTGTAAAAAACCGGAACGCTGTACTCCTGTATGTTCGGGATGACGGAACGGGCATGGACGCCGAGATCCTCGAGCGTGTGAGAAGTTCGCTTGTACGGGAGCTCCGGCTGGAGCCCGGGGATCGGGAAGGCTCCGCACGGCAGCATAAGGGGCTTGCCCTGTGTAATGTCAATCAGCGTATCAAGATGTTTTTCGGCCCCGAATATGGCTTGTATGTTACCAGCACCCCGATGGTCGGGACCAATGTGGAGGTTGTCATACCTGCCGCAACAGAACCGCCGGAGCTTGAGAAAAAGCTCTTTTTTGAGACGGAGGCCGCCGTATGAGAAAAGAACTGCTGCGGCTGGAAAGCATCCATAAGAGCCATGTCCGGCGATCTTTCAGGATGAATCTTTTTGAAGGGGAGATACTCGCGCTCGCAGGATTAACGGGGTCGGGGATATCCGCGGTAGCGGATATCCTGGACGGCACCGCCGTCATAGACGGCGGGTATCTCTGGTTTGATGAACGGCGCGTGCCCCCGGACTGGTTTGCCAAAACACGACAAGGCGGCATTTTCAGAGTGCATGACAGATGCAGCCTCGTAGAAAACATGGGGGGTCGCCGAAAACATTTTTGTCATCCACGGCCGTACGCAGCCGGGCGTCATCAGACAGGATGAGATCACGCTGTTGGCCCGGGCCGTGCTGGATGAGCTGAAGCTGCATATCCGGCTGGACGAGGCCGTCGGGGACCTCCGGCCGGAAGAGCAGCGTATGATAGAGCTGGTCAAGGCGGTCGTCTTCGGGCGAGGTCTTGAGCATACTCGACACGCAGGAGGCATGCGCCAATGAGCTCTCCGAGATACTCATCAACGGTTTTCCTCACGCCGGGGATATCCTGCTTGACGGGGCCCGGTTCGATCCCGGCGACAGCCTGACCGCCATACGAAACGGTGTGGGCATCGTGGGGCCCCAGGCCGGCAGGGTGCTGTGCGACAATCTTGCGGGGCCGGAAAACCTCGCGCTTTTGTACAGGCGGCGTCACAAAAGCGGCAACCCGATGATAACCAACAGGCTGCCCCAGCTGTTCGTCTCCGAGTTCGGAGGCGAGCTGGAGGGCCTGGACCCGACGAGACCGTTATGCGACGCCGGCGCGAACTCTTACATACGCCTGAAGCTGGCCTACCTGAAATGGATCATTTATCGGCCGAAGCTGCTGATCTGCCTGAAGCCCTTCGCCTCGGGCGACGTGCTCATGCGCGAGGTGGCGGCTTCGATGATCCGCAAAGCTGCGTTGAGAGGAGTATGCGTGCTGGTGATCTCCTCTAATCCCAAAGAGGCGTGGGTATGCTGTGACAGGATCGGCCTTATTACGCAGGGAAGGATATCCCACACCATGAGCCAGGATGAGTTCTCCCGTATAATCTCGGACAATTAGTCCGGCTGCATCCGCCCTGAAAGTACCGCCCCGCTTCCGCACACGGTACGTCTCCTCGTAGGCGGCCCCCCTTTTCACCTGTGCGCCAGCCCCTGTGAGGACGTGTCGTCCAGGTGAGTTAGTTTAGCTAACTCACAACAACACAAAAACCCATCCAGCGGCCGTCTTGCCTGCAAAGTTGCTCGCTGGGGCGCACGACCGCACGGAGTTACCCGCAGCTTGCTGCATGGTATAGCGCAGGCGCTGCGGGATTTCAATACGTTGTTCGAGAACGCCTGCCGCCCGCCGGTTTTCCTTTACAGAAACGCGCCGCCGGGTTATACTTGATATAAAAAGGAGCGGGAGGTGGACGTTTGGAGCTGCAGATCGAATCGTTCAGCCGCCGGGAGGTGCTGCAATACCTCGGCTGGCGGGGGGAGGAGCTGACGCCGGAGACGGCCGCGCTCATAGAGCAGGCCGCGGCCGAAACGCTGGAAACGATACGCCCGCAGTATGTCTGGCGGGTTTTCGCCGTTGAGACGCAGGAGGGCGTCCGGCTGCCGGAGGCAGAGCTCGCGCTGCCGGGCCGGTCTGCCGCGGAGCTGCTGGAGGGCTGCCGGAGCTGTGTGCTGCTGGCCGCGACGCTGGGAGCCGGCTTTGACAGGCTCCTTGTGCAGACGCAGCCGCGCGATATGGCGCGCGCGCTGGTGCTGGACGCCTGCGGCAGCGCCGCGATCGAAGCGGTGTGCGACCGCGCGGAGGAGGAGATAGGCGCGGCGCTCGGGGACGGCGCTTTTCTCACCGACCGATTCAGCCCGGGCTATGGGGACATGCCGCTCGAGGCGGAGCGGCCGATTGTCCGCGTCCTGGATACGGACAGACGCATCGGGCTGACGCTGACGGAGAGCTGCATGCTGCTCCCGCGAAAATCGGTCACGGCGATCCTCGGCGTCGCCGGGGAGGCCCGGCCGAGGCGCTTTCGCGGCTGCGCCCATTGCGAGCTGTTTGACCGCTGCCTCTACAGAAAGGCGGGTAAAACCTGTGGAAAAGCATAAACTGATCTATCTGGACGGCGCCATGGGCACCATGCTGCAAAAGGCGGGGCTGAAGCCCGGCGCCTGTCCCGAAATGCTGAATATCCGGGACCCCGGCGCCGTGACGGCCGTCCACCGGGCGTATATCGAGGCCGGCAGCGGGATCATCTACGCCAACACCTTCGGCGCCAACCGCTATAAGCTGCGGGGGAGCGGCTGTCAGCCGGCCGAGCTTATCGAGGCGGGCGTTCGCTGCGCCCGGACGGCTGCGGCGGGGACGGACGTGCTCACGGCGCTGGATATCGGGCCCGTCGGACAGCTTTTGGAGCCCTACGGGCCGCTGCCCTTCCGGGAGGCATACGACGTCTTCCGGGAAATGCTCACGGCCGGAGAACGGGCCGGGGCCGAGCTCGTCGTTTTCGAGACGATGACGGACCTTTACGAGGTCAAGGCCGCCGTGCTGGCGGCGAAAGAGAATACGAGTTTGCCCGTCTTCGTCACGATGACCTTCGAGCGCGGCGGGCGCACCTTCACCGGCTGCTCGGTCGCCGCCATGGCCGCCGTGCTGGACGGGCTCGGCGTCGATGCGATGGGCGTCAACTGCTCGCTGGGGCCGGAGGAGATATTCCCCCTGGCCGAGGAGCTTTGCGCGCTCACGGACACGCCGGTCATCGTCAAAGCCAACGCCGGCCTGCCCGACCCTGCGACCGGCCGCTACAGCATCACGGCGGAGGCCTTTGCCGAGGCTATGCTGCCGTACACGGCGATCGGCGTCTCGTATATCGGCGGCTGCTGCGGCACGGAGCCGGACTATATCCGGGCCCTCGCCGCCGTCACGGGAGGCGAAACGGCGGTCAGAAGGCCCGTTCGCCGGAGGTCGGTCGTCTGTACGCCGACGCGGGTCGTCGAGATCGACGGCGTGCGCGTCATAGGCGAGCGCATCAATCCCACCGGCAAAAAGCGTTTCCGGCAGGCCGTGCTCGACGGGGATATGGACTTTATCGTCCGGCAGGCGGCGGAGCAGGCCGACGCGGGCGCGCATATACTGGATGTAAACGTCGGCGTGCCCGGCGTCGACGAGGCGGCCGTCATGGAAAGGACGGTGCGCGCCGTCCAGGCCGTGACCGATCTGCCGCTGCAGATCGACTCCTCCGATACGGCCGCCTTAGAGGCGGGCCTGCGCGCGGTGAACGGCAAGGCGATCATCAACTCTGTCAATGGGGAGCGGGACAAGCTGGAGAAGGTCCTGCCGCTGGCGAAAAAATACGGCGCCGCCGTCGTGGGCCTCACGATGGACGAAAACGGCATCCCGGCGACGGCGGAGGGGCGCTTCGCCATCGCGAAGCGGATACTGGACGCGGCGGAAGCCGCCGGCATCCCGCGCGAGGATGTTTTCATCGACTGCCTGACGCTCACCGTCTCGGCGGAGCAGGACAAGGCGCGCGAGACGCTGCGGGCTGTCTCCATGGTCCGGGACAGCCTGGGGCTGCATTGCGTGCTGGGCGTGTCGAACGTCTCCTTCGGCCTGCCGGAGCGGGACCTCGTGACGGCGGGCTTCCTGACGCTGGCGCTGGCGGCCGGCCTCGACATGCCTATCGTCAACCCCAATACGGAGTGCGTCATGGACGCCGTCCGCGTCTTCAACGTGCTGTACGGGCATGATCGGAACGCCGAGGCGTACATGGCAGCCTGCGCCGGCAGACGGCGGACGGAAGCCGCGCAGGCGGCGATACCGGGAACGCCGGACGGCCCGGGGAGAGCCCTGATGGACGCGGTCGAAAAGGGCCTGAAGGAGGACTGCCGCCGGCTGACGGAGACGCTGCTGCGCGCCGGTGCGGAGGAGACGGAGATCATCGACGGCTTCCTGATACCGGCGCTGGACCGGGTGGGGAACGGCTTTGAGTGCGGCGAGCTTTTCCTGCCGCAGCTCATAAGCGCCGCCGGCGCGGCGTCCGCGGCCTTTGAGCTTATCAGGGCTTCGATCGCGCGGCGCGGCGCGCCGTCCGTTTCGAAAGGCAGGCTCATCGTCGCCACGGTGAAGGGCGATATCCACGATATCGGGAAAAACATCGTCAAAACGATACTGGAAAATTACGGCTATACGGTCATCGACCTCGGCCGCGACGTGCCGCCCGAGAGGGTAGTGCGGGCGGCGGTGGAGCAGGACGTGCGACTTGTCGGGCTGTCGGCCCTCATGACCACTACGCTCGGCAGTATGGAGGAGACGATCCGCGCCCTGCGCCGGAGCGGCCACGAGTGTAAGATATGGGTCGGCGGCGCGGTGATGACGCCGGAATACGCCGAAAAGATCGGGGCCGATTACTACGCCCGCGACGCGAAAGAATCGGTGGATATAGCGAGGAGGGTGCTGGGATGACGGACATTCGCACATTTCTGACCGAGAGGCCGCTGCTGTTCGACGGCAGCATGGGCATCTATTACGGCAGCCTCTATCCCGACGGGACCGGCAGCGAGCAGGCCAACCGCCTGCATCCGGAGCGTATCCTGGCGATACACAGGCAGTATCTGGACGCCGGAGCGAGGGCTATCAAGACGAACACCTTTGCGGCCAACACCGCCTTCCTGCAATGCGCCTTCGGGCAGGTGGAGGAGACGATCCGGGCCGCGTGGGAGACGGCGAACGAGGCCGCGGCCGGCCGGGAAGCGTATGTCTTCGCGGATATCGGGCCGCTGGCCGATCCGGAGACCGGCCCGGAGGAATATGAGCGCGTCGTCGAGCTCTTTCTGGAGCTGGGGGCCCGGCATTTCCTCTTCGAGACGTTTTCGGACCTCTCCGTCCAGCCTCATCTGGCCGAGCGCATCAAGAAGGCGGAGCCCGATGCGTTCGTGCTGACGAGCTTCGCGTCGATGGCGGAGGGCTTCACACCGGCGGGCCTGCCCGTCGGCACGCTGCTGCGTCAGGCCGACGGATGCCCGTATATCGACGGCGCGGGCCTCAACTGCGTCATCGGGCCGGGACATATGCTGAAGCTGGTCTCCGGGCTGCGATACCGCCCGAAAAACCTGTCCGTGATGCCGAACGCCGGCTATCCCACGGCGGCGCGCGGCCGGATGCGCTACGGCGGAGATGCGGACTTTTTCGCCGGATGCATGGCGGAGGCGCCGGGCCTGGGCGTCAGGATACTCGGCGGCTGCTGCGGCACGACGCCGGCGTTCATCGAGAAAACGGCCGCCGCCATCAGGGGCGAAAGGATCGCCGGCGTGAAGCCCGTTTTTTCAGAGACGCGCCGCCCGCCTGCGAAGAACGCCTTTTCGGACAAGCTGGATGACGGAAAGCGCGTGATCGCGCTGGAGCTCGACCCGCCGGCGGACGACGATATCGATTTCTTTATCGACGGCGCCCGCCGCCTGCGCGACGCCGGCGCCGACGCGATCACCATCGCCGACTGCCCGATCGCACGGGCGCGCGCGGACAGCTCCATGCTGGCCGCCAAGCTGCACCGTGAGCTCGGCGTCGATCCGATACCGCACATGACCTGCCGCGACAGGAACATCAACGCCACACGCGCCCTGCTGCTGGGACTCTCCATCGAGGGCGTCCGCAATGTGCTGCTCGTGACGGGCGATCCCGTGCCTTCTTCCGAGCGGGAAAAGATCAAAACGGTGTATGCGTACAGCTCGGCGTCGCTGGCGGCTTACGTCCGCGCGCTGGGGGAGGAGGGGTGCCTCGCCCCGTTCCGCCTGTTCGGCGCGCTGAACGTCAACGCCCCTCATTTCGACGCGGAGCTGCGGAAGGCGCAGCGGAAAGAGGAGGGGGGCGTCCGGGGTTTTCTCACGCAGCCGGTCTTTACCGAGCGGGCGTTTGAGAATCTGGCTCTCGCCTCGGAAAGACTGGCGTCGCCGATACTCGGCGGGATATACCCGATCATCAGCCACCGGAACGCCGTCTTTATGAACAGCGAGGTGGCGGGCATCGAGGTCTCGCAGGAGATTATCGACCGCTATGAGGGACTGTCCGGGGGCGAAGCCGAGGAGCTTGCGGTGGAGCTGGCCCTGGAAAGCGCGAAGCGTATGCTCCCGCACACCGCGGGCTGGTATCTGATGACGCCCTTCCGGCGGGTCGAGCTCATGGAGCGTATCCTTCGGAGGCTCGCGCCGTTGCGATGACACGGCGCGACGGCTGCGAAAAAAGAAAGGACCGCCCCTTTCCCTGCCGCGCAAGGCGGGGAAGGGGGCGGTCCTGCGTGTCTCAGGCTGACGCGCCTCGGCGTTTATCGGCCGGCGCGCACGGCGATGAGCTGCGCCGCGACGCTGATTGCTATCTCGGCCGGCGTTTCCGCGTGGATGCTCAGCCCGATGGGGGTCGTCACGCGCTCGAGCTGCTCGGGCGTTATCCCGTCCGCGAGCAGCATTTTATTCACGCCGGCCGTCTTCCGCGCGCTGCCGATGACGCCGATATACCGCGCGGGCGCGCCGAGCACCTGCCGCTCGACTGCGTAATCAAAGCCGTGGCCGCGCGTCATGACGACGACATAGTCGCGCTCACAGAGGCTGACTGTCTTGAAAATGTCGTTAAAATCGACGCGCCTCGTCTCAAAGGCTGTCGGGAAGAGGTCCTTGCCTAAAAATTCCGGTCTGTCCTCCAGCACGACGCAGTGAAAGTCGACGTGCGACAGCACCGGCACGAGCTCCTGTGCCACGTGACCGCCGCCGAAAATATACACGAAGCCGGAGGAGCCGACCTGCTCGATGTACAGATTGGTTTCGCCGAACTCCTTCAGCACGGGCCGGCGCATCATGAAGGGGAGAGCCTCCTCCATGCCGCCCATGCCGCAGAAGCCCTCCTCGGCGGTGTAAAAGCCGATCGTACCGCCGTTGGATATCTCCGTCAGCATCCAGACGTCCAGACCGCGCTCGATGAGGGCCGCTCCGGCCCGCAGGACGGCCGCGTCGCCGTCGGAAGCGGCGAGATAGCGAAAATGTACCGTCACGCTCCCGCCGCAGATCATGCCGAGATCCTCGACGTCGTTTTTCGTGAGCGAAAAGGAATGGATATATGACACGCCCCGCCGCAGCGCGTCGAGCGCCATCTGCTCGGCGCGGTATTCGACGGCTCCGCCGCCGATCGTCCCGCAGACGCGGCCGTTCCGGCCAACGACCATGCGCGCGCCCATGCCGCGCGGCGTCGAGCCGGAGCTGGCGATGATCGTGACGAGCACGGCGTCCTCGCCGCCGTCGAGCAGTCCGGCAGCCTTCATAAGAAGCTCTTTCATACGCTTGTTCCTTCCTGCGGACAGATATCTCCGCTTTTTTTCGAAAATATCATATCTTTTCCGCCGCGTACAGCAATAAAAATTTGTCAAGGCAAAGGAATTTGTTGTCATACCCGATCTGTACGGAACAGGCCGCCGGAGGACCATTCTCCGGCGGCCTGTGTGTTCTTTCCCGGCGGGGTCACGCGCCGCCGCGATCTTCCAGTATCTCCAGCAGCGCCGCGAAATCCTCCGGCGTATCGGCGTCGCGCGCTATGCCGGCGTCAGGCACCTCAACGGCGGCCGACTGCGGCCCGAAGGGCGCCAGCGCGCCGCGCAGCCCACCCTCGCCGCCGAAGCGCAGTATGGCCGGCACGAGGGCGGCGTCGATCAGCACGGGATGGCCCCTGACGCCGCCGAACACGGGATAGACGACGGGGGCGTCGCAGCGGAGCAGCGCGCGCAGCGTGTCCGTCGTGAACAGCGGGATATCGACGGGCGTGAAAAAGAACCGGCGGCACCGGCCGGCAATCTCGGTGAAGCCGAGCCTGACCGAGTCGAACATCTGCGTTTCGGCGTAGCGTTCGTTTCTGACGCAGACGACGTCGTCCGCCCTGATATGGGCCTCCAGCTCGGGCGCGCGGAAGCCCGTCACGACGACGATGACGGACACGCCGGCCGAGCGCAGCGTCGAAAGCAGATGCCCCGCGACGGTGTCGTTCCCGAGGCTTAAAAGAGGCTTGAAGGCGCCCATGCGCGAGGAGAGACCCGCCGCGATGACGACGGCGCCGAGAGGCTCCGGACCGTTAGGCATACGCATGCGCTCCTTCCCGTGACGGCGCCGTCACGCCTTTGCGCCCTCCAGCGTCTCAATCACGTCCAGAAGCATCGGGAGCGCGGGGTTGCTGTTGTCCTTTTTCCAGACCGTCAGAGTCTCTATGGGGGTGGTCAGGCCCTTGATGTCGAGGAATTTCAGCGTTTTGCGCTTGTAGGCGCTCTTGAGCGAGCTTTGCAGGATCGTAAAGCCGATGCCCGATTCGACGAACAGTGCCACCGTTTCCGTGTCGTAAACGAATCGGATGTTCGGGGGGAGCTCGCCGCCGAAAAGGGCCTGCAGACGCTCCAAGCGTTTGATGTGCGCGGCGTTGCTGCCCAGAAGGGCGAGACAGATATAGGGCTCCTTGAAAAGCTCCTCCCGCGTGACCGAATCCCTGGACGCGAAGGGGTGATCCCGGCTGACTACGGCGTTCACGCGGCCGCTGTTGCTTTTGCGGACGTCGTAGACGCGCTCGTCGAACTCCTCGAAATTGCCGGTCGCGATGAGGTCGAAGCCGTCGTTCTTGAACTCGCTGACGATCGTAGTGTAGGATGCGTGCTTGAAGTTGATGCCGATATGCGGATGCAGCTTGCTGAATTCCTTGATGATGCGCACGAACCGGCCGTGGGAATAGGGGCCATTGCAGCCGAGGGAGAGTATGCCCTCATAGCCGCTGGAAAACATCTGGGCCTTGAGCGTGGCGGTGTCGAGGCCCTCGAGGCACTTTTCGGCCTCCTCAAGGAACACCTTGCCCGCGGGCGTGAGACTGACGGAGCGGTTGCTGCGGTCAAACAGCCTTACGCCGATGGTGTTTTCGAGATTGATGACCTGCTGGCTCAGCGCCTGCTGCGTGATGAAGTTTTTTTCAGCGACCTTCGTGAAGCTGAGAAATTCCGCGATGTCGAGACAGTATCGCAATACGTCCGTATTCATAAAGGATCCCTCCTGTTCCGAACGATTGGGTGCCCGAACATATCATGTTACCTTATATTAACTATTATAGCATAAAAAATCGATTATGGGAGAAAAAAGTTGCTGTCTGACGGGCTTTAACGCGGGCAAGAGCCGAAAAAGAGGCTTTTTATACGTCCGGAGGCGGTACTGCGACAAGAAATTGCTTTGAAATGACAATTTATTATTGATGTACGCGTTCCGGAGGGCATGATACATTTTAACTGGAAAGACTATAAACGGAATGGCGGGAACGACAGTGAAAAGATCCAGAAAACTCACCGATATACGGTTCGAAGTCCGCGGCCCGATCACCGAGGAGGCGGCGCGCATGGAGCGGGAGGGGCGCGCGGTCCTGAAGCTCAATATCGGCAATCCGGCCGAATTCGGCTTTGCCGCGCCGGAGGAGTTCATCGCGCAGATCAGCGCGCGCATGGCCGGCGCGCAGGGCTATTCGGACGCCCGGGGACTGCCGGAGGCGCGCGCGGCCGTGGCCGCATACGCGCGGAGCAAGGGCATAGCGGCCTCCGAGGACGACGTTTTCATCGGCAACGGCGTCAGCGAGCTGATCCAGATGTCCATGAACGCGCTGCTCGACGACGGCGACGAGGTGCTGCTACCGGCGCCGGATTATCCCGTCTGGACGAGCTGGGTCACGCTATCGGGCGGCAGGGCCGTCCACTATATCTGCGACGAGCAGGCAGACTGGTGCCCCGATATCGCGGATATCCGGCGGAAGATTACGGCGAAAACGAGGGCGATCGTGCTGATAAACCCCAATAACCCCACGGGCGCGCTGTACCCGCGGGAGGCGCTGGAGGAGATAGCCGGCATCGCGCGGGAGCATGGCCTGATGATCTTTTCCGACGAGATATACGATCGCTCGGTGATGGACGGGGAGGAGCATGTCTCGGCCGCCGCCGCGGCACCGGACGTTTTCTGCGCAACCTTCGGCGGACTGTCCAAATCGCATATGCTTTGCGGCTTCCGCTCCGCTTGGATGATCTTGAGCGGCCCCGAGCCGGAGGGGGATTACCGGGACGGGCTGACCCTTCTTGCCAACCTGCGCATCTCCCCCAACGTCCCCGGCCAGCTCGCCATAGAGCCGGCGCTCGGGGATTTCGGCGGCGCAAACCCCTATGTCATGCCGGGCAGCCGGCTGTACGAGCAGCGGAAATTCATCGTCGGCGCGCTGAACGCCATACCGGGCATCAGCGTGGTGCAGCCGAAAGCGGCGTTTTACCTTTTCCCGAAAATAGACACGGCCAAGTTCGGCGTAAAGGACGACGGACGCTTCGTGCTGGATTTCCTGAAGGAAAAGGGCGTGCTGCTCGTGCCGGGCAGCGGCTTCAACTGGCCGCGTCCGGATCACGTCAGGATCGTGTATCTCGCGGGGCTGCCGTGGCTCAGGGAGGCCGCGGAAAAACTGGAGGAGTTCCTCGGCGGGTACCGCCAGAGCTGAAAAAAGGCAAAAAAGCGTTTACAATATTTTAATTTGGCATCACAAATATTCCTTGATGTATAAATCATCCCGCCTGTGATATTTTGTAGAAAACAGGGATACAGGCAGCAAAAAACGAGTAAGGAGAGTAGAGCATGAAGCAGACAAGAAACGAACAGCATCTGACTGCGGATATCCTGGTCATCGGAGGAGGCATGGCGGGCCTGTTTGCCGCTATCAAGGCGCGGCAGGCGGGGCTCGACGTTATCCTGACCGACAAGGGGTACGTCGGACGTTCCGGCGGTACTCATTACGCGGAGGGCGATATCCAGTTTTACAGGCCCAAGCGGGGACATAAGCTGGACCAATGGCTGAATTACCTCAGCGTGAGAAACGAATACATGAACAACCCCGAGTGGAACCAGATCATCATGGAGGAGAGCGAGGACCGCTACAAGGACCTCGTCGACTGGGGCATCCAGTTCTTTGAGGTGGACGGGAAGATCGATGTGAACGGCCCCCATGCGCTGCGCGGCGGCCCGGTCATCTACGAATTCGTCAGCATGAAGAACAGGGCCTACGCCCCCACGCTCCGCTCCAAGGCCATCGAGGAGGGCGTTCGGATCTATGACAAGGTCATGACGTGCGACCTTCTCAAGCAGAACGGCAAGGTCATCGGCGCCGTCGGCGTCAACACGACGAGCGGGAAGACCATCGTCTTCAACGCGAAGGCGACGATCATGGCGGCCGGCGGCGGCAGCGCCTACAAGTGCTGGGCGCAGAACTCCGACTACTGGACCGGCGACCCGGACAGCATGGCCTACCGCGTCGGCGCGGAGATCGCCGGCAAGGAATTCATGCGCTCCGGCCACCCCATCGAGAGCGCGAGCGTCAGAAAGAGCGCGGACGTCTACACCGGCGGCGGCATCCAGGACAAGATCGTCGACATCACCGCCAAGTATCCGTATATGACCATCCAGAGCGGCTGGTTCTGGCCGAGGATCAACGCGGAGGGCGAGCCGACCTCCTGGATCGGCGCGTGGGACGTGCATAACGGCAAGGGTCCGCTGTTCTATGACCTCAATCTCTCGACCGGTCTGGAGAACTACATAAAGAAATATTTCAGCCGCGTCGGTTCCTGTGAGCCCGACAAGATCGGCCTCGATTTCTTCGACGGCGGCAAGCTGCTGTACCCCTCCGCCAGATCTCCGATCTTCTCCGTCGTCGGCGGCTCCGGCATCTGGCCCATCGACAAGTACGGCACGTCCAGCGTGCCCGGCCTCTTCGCCGCGGGCGCGAGCTGTGCGACGATGGCCTCCGGCGCGTACTACGGCGGCATGGGTATCGGCCAGACCGCCGGCATGGTCACCGGCGCGAGGGCGGCGAAGGCTGCGATCGAATACGCGCAGACGGTCACGGACGCCGAGGCGCAGGAAGAGACGATCAGCCCCGTGAGGGATGTCGTCCGCGCGCCCATCGAGCGCAACGGCGGCTTCAGCCCCGCGTGGGTAACGCAGATACTGCAGCACACCATGGTACCCTACTACGTGATGATGGTGAAGAGCGAGGAGCGTATGCAGGCCGCGCTCACCATGGTCGAATTCATGAAGAACCACCTCGTACCTCTGCTCAAGGCGAACAATCCGCACGAGCTCCGTCTGGCGCACGAGACGCGGAATATGGTGCTGAACGCCGAGATGCAGCTTCGCGCGTCGATGTTCAGAAAGGAAAGCCGCGGAAGCCATTTCCGCGAGGATTACCCCACCAGGAACGATCCCGAGTGGCTCGCGTGGACCAAGCTCAAGGACGTGAACGGGAAGATGGAGGCCTTCAAGGAGCCCATCCCGAAAAAGTTCTGGCCTGATCTCAGCAAGCCGAAAGAGGAGATATATCCCATGAGCCTGCCTCTGGACGGAACGCTGAAGGACTGACGTAGAGAAAAGCTGCTTTTAAATTTTGAGTTGGAGGTAATCATTCATGCCGATAGCAAGAATTGACAAAGATTTATGTACCGGTTGCGGGATGTGTGTGGATACCTGCCCGGAGGACGTTATCAGACTGAATACGCAGCCGTTCGACAAGGAGCTGATGTCTCCCTGCGCCAAGGGCTGCCCGGCGGGCGTCAGCGTCCGCAAATACTCCTATCTCGTCGAGATGGGACAGTACGACGAGGCCATCGAGGTCCTGAGAGACTATCTGCCCTTCCCGGCCATCACCGGCCGCATCTGCCCGCATCCCTGCGAGTCGAAATGCGCCCGCGCCGACGTGGACGAGGCGGTGAACATCAACTCGCTCGAGCGCTTCGTCGCAGACCTGTATCTGAAGGAAAAGACCGAGCCCGTCAAGAGGATCTACCTCAAGAAGGCGGCGATCGTGGGCTCCGGCCCTGCGGGCCTCTCCTGCGCGTATTTCCTCTGCCGCAAGGGCTATGCGGTAACGGTGTTTGAGAGCCAGCCGGTCATCGGCGGCACGCTCCGCACCGGCATCCCCGCCTTCCGCCTCCCGAGGGAGATCGTGGAGATCGAGGTAAACAGGATGAAGGACATGGGCGTCGAGTTCAGGCCCGGCGTTTCCGTGGGCAAGGATATCACCGTCGAGGAGCTTAAAAAGGAATACGACGCCATCTTCTTCGCGATTGGCCTGCAGCTCAGCCGCAAGGTCCAGGTCGAGGGCGACGATATCGAGGAGATCATGGGCGGCCTGGAGTTCCTGCGCGACGTCGCACTCGGCAAAAAGGTCGAGGTCAGGGAGAACCTGGTCGTTATCGGCGGTGGCAACGTCGCCATCGACGTGGCCATGACGGCCCGCCGCCTCGGCGCGAAGAACGTGACGCTCGTGTGCCTCGAGGACAGAGCTACCATGCCCGCCTTCGACGACGAGATCAGACAGGCGGAGGAGGAGGGCATTTCCCTCAAGGTGTCCTCCGCGACCAAGCGCATCATCGGCGAAAACGGTAAGATCACCGGCATCGAGATCATGCCGTGCGTGTCCGTCTTTGATGCGACCGGCGCCTTTAACCCGCAGTACGACGAGACGAAGACGGAGCGCTTCGATACCGATCAGATCATCTTCGCGATAGGCCAGGCCTCCGATATGTCCTGTGTCCCGGAGAACGTGAACAAGACCAGAAGCACGATCACGGCGGACCCGGTCACGCTGGAGACGAATATAGAGGGCATCTTCGCCGGCGGCGACATCGTCCCGGGGCAGGGTGCCTCCGTCGTCAACGCCGCCGCCTCCGGCAAGCGCGCCGCCGAATCCATCGACCGCTACCTCAGGGGCGTCGATATGCGCGCGCACCGCGACGACCATATCCGTGCGATGCACGTCCCCACCAAGGTGCCCTACATCAAGAGGCAGGAGGTCGCCTGCGTTTCCCCCGAGGAGCGCGTGAACAGCATGGAGGAATACAAGCCGACCTTTACGGAAAATATGGCCCGCGTAGAGGCCATGCGCTGCATGACCTGCGGCAGCAAGGCGAGCATCGAATACCCCGAGGACTGCATGGTCTGCCTCTACTGCGAGCGCGACTGCCCGTCCCAGGCCATCTACGTCTCGCCCGACCGTCTCGCGCGCCGCATCGCGCCGTGGGATCTCGCGTAACGAATATTTTGTTCCGAAGGGAACTGATCGGCGCCCCCATTCCGTTCTGACGATGGGTCGCAGATGCCGTTATGAGAAGGTAATGACAAAAGGGGGGAAAAGCCTTACAATAACACCAAGGAGACAGCATAGGAAAGGTGAAAACGTAACCAACAAGAGGAGGATAAAACATGAAAAAAACATTGAAAATACTCTCGCTTGTTCTCGCAGCGCTCATGATGCTGAGCCTGCTGGCTGCCTGCGGCGGCGATACCGGCAGCAATACGCCTGCGTCCCCCGCCCCTTCGTCTTCCGCGCCCGTTGAGAGCCCCGCCGCCGGCGGCGGCACCGTCGGCGCCGTAGCCGCGGAAGGAGCCAAGTATAAGGAGGATATCACGATCATCGTCGATACCCAGCCCTCTACGCTCAACCGCTTCCTCGCCGGCTCGAACGACAACACCGCCCGGTGGACCATGGTGATGTTCTCCGACCGCCTCATCGACAACGTGGGCGGCGAGTTCGTCCCGATGCTCGCGACCGAGTGGAGCACCGACGATTACAAGACCTTTACCTTCAAGCTCCGCGACGATGTCGATTTCCACAACGGCGAGCACTTCACCGCCGACGACGTCATCTACACCTTCGAGCGCGCGCGTGAAGCCGTCGGCACCGAGGTGTACGACAACATCGGCCGCGGCCTGGACAAGATCGAGGCTGTCAATGATTACGAGGTCCAGGTGACGCTCACCGACGTCGACGTCGACTACTTCATCAAGGTATCCGTCCCCTCCGCCGGCATAGCCAACCGCAAGGGGGGCGAGGCCGACGCCGAGAACGGCGACCTCATCGGCACCGGCCCGTGGGTCGTCAAGAACTTCCTCAGCGGCCAGTCCGTCGAGCTCACCCGCAATGACAACTACTGGGGCGAGCTTCCGAAGACCAAGAATATCAAGCTTCTCTGCATCGGCGAGCAGGGCACAAGAATGCTCATGCTGGAGAACGGAGAGGTCGAGGTCGCCTTTGGCACCAACTTCTACTCCGACTACCCCGTGCTGGAGAGTGACGACAGGTTCCAGGCGTTCCCCTACATCGCGAACAACCCGGCCTACATCGGCTTCAATATGAACGACCCCGTGACCGGCGACCTCAACTTCCGCAAGGCCGTCGTCTCCTGCATCGACCGCGAGACGTGGGCCAACGTTTCGAGAAGCGGCTACGCCATCCCGATCCTCGACAAGGGCAACTTCTGGGGCTACCAGACGCTCTATGAGAACACCGACATCCCGATAATCCCGTACGACCTTGAGGCTGCGAAAGAGTACCTGGCCCAGTCCAACTACCACGGCGAGGAAGTCCGCATAGCCTGCGCCTTCGACAACTACCTCAGCGACGCGCCGCTCCTCCAGGAGCAGCTCATCTCCATCGGCGTCAACGCCGTCGTGCAGCAGGTCGACCTGCCGACGATCCGCGCGATGACCGCCTATGACAACAACTCCGCGCAGATCATCGCTCACACCGGCAACTGGACGATCGATCCCTCCTGCGTCCTCGGCTGGTACGGCGTCGGCGGCGCCAACAACAAGGCCAGCTACCATAACGAGGAGGTCTGCAAGCTCATCGACGAGGCTGCCACCATGACCGACACCGCTCAGCGCGAGGCCGCCTACAGGCGCATCCAGGAGCTTGCCGCCGAGGATCTTCCGTTCGTGGCCACCTACTACATCCAGCACGTGATCGGTGCTCTGCAGGGCGTCGGCGGCATCCGCCTCGAGTCCACCACCTACCACAACCTCTCCTACGTCTACATGATCGAGGAGTAAGGCGCGTGGGGGCAGCACTGCAATACCCTTATAATGATCCCGCCTTCTCATAAGTAGTTTTCCTGGGCAAGGCCCGTGCAGACTTGGCTCGGAAATCAGGCCTGCACGGGCCTGTTCTCACCGCGAATAATTCAAACAGGAAGGGGAGCGAGACAGTTGATCAGGTACGTTATCAAGCGAATACTCTGGCTTATACCTATCATCATCGTCGTAACGTTTATCATGTATTTCCTGCTTGACCTTGCGCCCGGAACCGTCGTCGATCAGATGAGGACGGGCAACATGACGGAAGAGGAGATACAGCAGCTCTACAAGGAATATGACCTCGATAAATCGGTATTCTACAGATACGGAAAATATATGCTGAATCTCGTGCAAGGCGATCTCGGCACCTCTCAGATAACGCAGACGAGCGTCTGGAAGGAATTCAGCTCGCGCTTTATCAACACCTTTGTCCTGTCCATATCGGGCATGATCATCGGATGCCTCATCGCCCTGCCATTGGGCATCTTCGCCTCCAAGCGGGCGGGGACGCTGTGGGACACGCTGACGACGGGCTTTACCCTGATCGGTATGTCCATGCCGAACTTCTGGGTTGGCATGCTGCTTATCATCGTCTTTGCCTACAAGATACCGATCTTTAAGGCAAACGGCTCCGGAGGACTCGCGGGCGGCCTGGCCGGCTTTATCCTGCCGGCTATCACCACGTCCTTCACCATGATGGCGACGGTGGCCAGACAGGTCAGGTCCTCCATGCTGGAGAACATCCGCGCCGACTATCTGCGCACCGCGCGCGCCAAGGGCGTTCCGGAGCGCGACGTCATCAACAGGCATGCGCTCAAGAACGCATGGATACCCGTCATCACCACGATCGGCACGACGCTCACCATGTCGATGGCCGGCTCGGCCGTCATCGAGACGGTCTTTTCCTGGCCCGGCATCGGCAAGCTCGTGGTTGACGCCGTCTCGCGGCGCGACGTTACGTTGGCCTCCGGTTGCATCGTGCTGACGACCATTCTATATGTCGTACTGCTGCTGATCGTCGACCTGCTGTACGCGGCCGTCGATCCGAGGATCAAGGCGCAGTACGTTTCCGGAGCCAAAAAGAAGAAAAAAACGGCACAGCCTGCGAAAGGGGTGGGGATATGAGCAGACAGAAGACTTATCCCGGCGGCACGAAAAAGAGCCGTTCCCCGCTCGGAGAGATATGGCACCGCATGCTGCATAACAAAAGCGCCATGGTGGGCATGATCATCCTCTCCGTGCTCCTGCTGCTGATGATCATCTCGTTCTTTGTCATCAGCTTTGAGGACGTTATGCGTACCAACAATACGCTGCTCTTTGCCAAGCCGTCGGTCAAGCATCTGTTCGGCACGGACAACCTGGGCAGGGATATGCTGGCCCGGTGTCTCTACGGCATACGCTACTCGCTCTGCATCGGCGTTCTTTCCGTGCTCGGCGCCCTTATCATAGGCGTCGTCCTCGGTGCGCTCGCCGGCTATTACGGCGGCAAGACGGAAACGGTCATCATGCGTCTGAACGACGTGCTGGCGTCCATCCCCGGTCTGCTGCTCGGCATGGTCGTCGTAACGGTCATGGGCAACAACCTGTTCAATCTGATCATAGCCGTTCTTATACCGGCCATACCCGGCTTCGTCAGGATCACGCGCGCCTCCGTCCTTACCGTTATCGGGCAGGATTACGTGGAGGCGGCCAGGTCCATCGGTATGTCGGATTTACGTATCATCTTCACGCAGGTCGTTCCGAACGGCCTCTCCCCGATCATCGTGCAGACCACATCGAGCATAGGCACCTCCATCATCGTGGCCGCGGGCCTTTCGTTCCTCGGCTTCGGTCTCCCGGTGCCGACGCCTGAATGGGGCGCGATGATCACGATCGGCCGCGACTATATCAGAGCGGCCCCGCATCTGACGCTGTTCCCCGGCCTGTTCATCATGATCTCGGTGCTCGCGTTCAACATCATGGGCGACGGTCTGCGCGACGCGCTCGACCCGAAGCTGAAGAGATAAGGGGGCGGACTGATGGATAACGAAAAGATAGTCGGGACCAATGCCGCCGAAAGCG
>Ga0079305_1001620_pt1 | contig 27170 bp, 13 predicted proteins | sample LMS_cellobiose_e_FD_79183 | JGI IMG/M metagenome (GOLD analysis project Ga0079305, IMG submission 79183) | Rumen-fistulated moose microbial communities from Alaska, USA - LMS_cellobiose_enrichment | ecosystem: Host-associated > Mammals > Digestive system > Stomach > Rumen fluid ... | reverse complement strand
CGGGAGGTGGTCAGAGACAGTGGCCGTACACCGGAGAGACGCACTGGTGTACGGGAGGTAGTCAGAGACAGTGGCCGTGCACCAGAGAGGCGTCACGGTGTACGGGAGGTGGTCAGAGACAGTGGCCGTGCACCAGAGAGGCGTCACGGTGTACGGGAGGTGGTCAGAGATACAGGGCGTACACCAGAGAGGCGTCACGGTGTACGGGAGGAAGTCAGAGACAGTGGCCGTGCACCAGAGAGGCGTCCTGGTGTACGGGAGGTAGTCAGAGACAGTGGCCGTACACCGGAGAGACGCACTGGTGTACGGGAGGTAGTCAGAGACAGTGGCTGTACACTGGAGAGACGCACTGGTGTACGGGAGGTAGTCAGAGACAGTGGCCGTACACCAGAGAGGCGTCACGGTGTACGGGAGGTGGTCAGAGACAGTGGCCGTGCACCAGAGAGGTGTCACGGTGTACGGGAGGTGGTCAGAGAGAGGGGCTGTACACCGGAGAGGTGTCCTGGTGTACGGGAGGTGGTCAGAGATACGGGGCGTGCACCAGAGAGGCGTCACGGTGTACGGGAGGTGGTCAGAGATACGGGGCGTACACCAGAAAGGTGTCCTGGTGTACGGGAGGTGGTCAGAGATACGGGGCGTGCACCAGAGAGGCGTCACGGTGTACAAGAAGTGACCGTAACCAGCCATCATCCTCACCGCCCCGAGCCAGAACGTCAAATATTCCCTCCTTACTCGAAATCGAAGAGGGATACAAAACCGGTAAGCTTCAGGACCTCATTAATCTCGTCCTTGACGTCTTTGAGTACCACGCCGGAACCGTTGGCTTTGCAGTGTTTAAGGATACCTAGCAGGATACGAAGTCCGCTTGAAGAAATATATTCCAGGGAGGCGCAGTCAATAACGACGGGTTTTCCATCGCTTTCGAGAAGCGGCTGGAGAGCCTGTTCGGTTTCGCGTGCAGCAGCTGTATCCAATTCTCCGGACAGAGTGACGAGGAATTTGCCGTCCTGCTCCTGAATAGATGTCGTCATCATGATAATATTTTGGTTAAAGATAATACATTCTGTCCATCTCGGCGGGTGTAGGAGATAGAATCCATAAGTTTTCTTGTAAGCAGGATGCCCAGCCCGCCAATCGGTCTATCCTGGGCATTCAGTGTCGTATCAGCTTCCAGCACGGTAGTAGGATCAAAAGGCTTGCCAGAATCAATCACAGTAAACCGCAACTCCGACCTGTCGCTATCAGCCAAAACAGTGATAGGGCCCTGCTCCTCAGGAGCATAGGCATAGTTAATTACATTTACAACTGTTTCTTCCAAGGCTAGCCGGAGCCCTGCTGCAGTCTTAGGGTCCAGATTGAGTTTATCAAAAAATGACTTGACAAAGGCATTGAGTCTGTCAACTTCATCAATTTCATTTATCAGAGATATCTTATCGCGAAGGACTTCCCCAGGAGCGAAACGGACTGCAAGTAAAGTCAGGTCGTCGCTCTGAGGCTCCTTTCCGGCAAATTTATGAGCAGCCTTGCTAAGGGCGGAAACCAGGCCCGAAGGAGTCTGATTTTTAGACTTGATGAAGGTGCTCAAAACCTCTACAACACGGTCACGGCCAAACTGTTTCCGCTGAACATTCTTTGATTCGGTCAAGCCATCGGTATACAAAAGAAGAGTCGCCCCCGGAGAAAGAGTGCAGCTATGCTCTTCAAAATGCGTGTCGGGGAAAACGCCTAGCGGAAGATTTGGGTTGGCGGGCAGCGAAGTGACGTCGTCCGAGAGAATGAACGGCTTGTCATGACCCGCAGTAGCATAATAAAGCTCTCCGGAATATTGGTCCAGACAACCCACGAAGAAAGTTACGAACATATTGCTGTCGTTTCCACGGCAAAGCTCCACGTTTATCATCGACAGAATCTGCGAGGGACTCTCTTCCGTCCTTGAAACCATCCTGAACAAGGAATGGACAACTGACATAAGCATAGCCGAAGGCACGCCTTTTCCGGCGACATCTCCGATACAGAAAAACAACTTGCCGTCGCGGACGAAGAAGTCGAACAGGTCTCCGCCCACTTCCCTTGCAGGCTCCAGCGATCCGTATATGAAGGATGGGAAGGAAGTAGGCAGCATCTCCCTCTGAATATGCTGAGCGACAGATAGTTCTCCGCTTATTCGAGCCTGTTCCTCCGAGGCTTTCCGGAGCTTGGATTCGCTTCGGACGAACCTCTCTATCATGAAGGCCAGGATAGCAAGGCCGAGGAGTATCATCAAGACCTGCTGGCGCCTCATCTTCCAGGCCCGGGCAAAAACCTCCTTGGTACGGTAGACCTGAACGACCTGCCAGTATGGCTCCCTGACCATTTGGACACTTCGGATAGCCATGTCCTTTCCGGTAGTTTCCGCTGAGCCGCTGCGAATAACCTCAAGAGCCGCAGCAACTTCCGCGGGGGAAGTCCTGCTCTCAGGAGGTCCGGCCACAAGGCCCCCATCTTCCGTAAGCAGGAGGCCGAAGGAAGACGGGAACGGCTGCCTGGCATTCAGAGTATCTCCCAGCCATGAAAGATCCATATCCAGGCCGCATACTGCGGCTACCTCTCCCCTTCCGTCGAGCACTGGGACAGTATAAGTAATCAGGTTCTCAAGCGAATCCGCCTCGTATGTATATGGATCCGACCAGAAGGACTGCCTGGTCTCTAAGGCCTTAAGGTAAAATTCGTTCTGAGTGTAATCATGATCCGGACCAGCAATCTGCGAGAGCGAAATAACGCCTTTACTCTTTTTTACATATGGTTCGAAGAGGCGGCCCTTCGAAGGATAATAATCCGGGGTAAAGGCTATGAAGGCACCCACAACATGAGGATTGTCGTCAACCAGGTACTTCAGGTAGACATAGGCGGAATCAGAATGATTGAGCTCCTGTCTTACTTTCCACAGGTTCTCCTTCATTGTCGCTTCCGTAAGCTCCATCATGTGCCCGACATCTGCGCCCATCGCTCCCAGGACTATCCGGGAGCGGACCCCCATCTCGTCCTCCATGGCAGCCTTGACCCTTTCGTACTGCGCTATGGAGATTACCTCCACCAGCACAGCAGCCAGCACCACGACTCCGAGGCGGGACAACATTCTCTTTTTAGCAGTATCCATAGCTCAATTACAGAGTGCTAAGATATTACTCGAAGAAACCGAAAGCGGCGATTTGACGAATCATTTGGGAGATATACTCGCTGGAAGTATCGCTCCAGCGGAATCCCAGACGATGCAGCACATTGCAGGTATAGCGGTTGTCTCGCTCTATCGTCAGAGCCTTCTGTCCGTGAGCGACATCCTGGTAGGCCAGAACGGCTGCGAGCAGCTTGGCCTTCTCGGGATCCTGGCCGGCAATAGCGATAGCCTGCTGGAACTCACTCATTTCGACAAAACGCATGGATCCGCCCTCCTTCTCCATAACCATCAGCACATCGCCAAGAAGCTCCGTATGGTTGTTGAACGGCTGGAACACCGTGCACTCCTTAGGCGTAGAGGCCAGGAGAACCACTGCTTTCGCGGTCTCATCAATCGGGGACATCTCCGTCGGCTCGTCATAGCTGTCAAAGGGGCAGCAGCCAAGGGTGTGGAACACTTTGAGACGGCCCATGTAACTGTTGGAATTGAAGTTGGCCTGGAACTCTCCATCCGAACTACGAGGGGCGAGATTTCCAACTCTCATCACCTTGGCACTCAGTCCATGATGGGCGACAGCTTCCAGAATCAAGCGCTCGGCAAGGAACTTCGAATGGATGTAACGGTTGTCGAGGAACTGTCCGAACCAAAGCTTCCGTTCGTCCAGTTCGGGAACCGGACGTCCATCCCCGCGGTCAATCCAGATTTCTCCAACGGAGGTGGTTGATATGTGCACCAGGCGGGCTCCTGTTCGAAGACAGAATTCCATGCAACGCCTTGCTCCGCCGATATTCACATCTTCAATATCGGTACCCTTTGAGAAATGCTTCACATTGGCCGCCGAATTAAAGACTGTGTCGATTGTGGGGAATCCTTCGGGAATGGCATTCCAGAAATCAGACGTAACATCACTGCAAAGCACAAACAGCCGCTCTCCGAAAAGATCGGCAAACGAATTCTCGAAATAATAGAAGAGAAGGTTCTTGAGCCTATGCTCGGCCGCTTCCTGATCCTTTCCGCGGACCATACAGGTGATGGTCGCGGCGTCGGAGTCGATGAGTTCACGAAGAAGATGGATCCCTAGATATCCGGTGGCGCCTGTCAGGAGGACATTGCCAAGAGACTGACGCTCGCCCTCTAGGAAGGTATTCATATTGTTCCGCTGCAAGATGGCGTCGATGCCACTGTAATCGAAACTCTCCACAACGGTATCCTCTTCTTTTCCCTCAGGAGCCGTTCCGCTGACGAACTGCGCGAGAAGGCGCGGGGTCGGATGGTCGAAGACTTCGCCGTAGGCCACGTGCTGACCGGCCTTATCCGCTTCGATGATTACCTTGGTCACCATGAGGGAGGTTCCGCCAAGCTCGAAGAAATTGTCGGTGGCACCCACCCTGTCCATGGAAAGAACTCCGGCGAAAATGTCGCAGAAGAGCTTCTCGACTTCGCCCTCCGGAGCCACATAATCCCTTTCTTCTACCTGGATCTGCGGAGCGGGAAGGGCGCGCCGATTCACCTTCTGGTTCTGATTCAGAGGGATGGAATCAATCTGCATAGTGGCAGCGGGGACCATATATGGCGGCTTACGCTCTTTGATGAACTTGTTAAGCTCCTGAACATCAATTTTTTCATCGCTGACTACATAGGCGGCGATGAACTTTCCGCCGCTCGGATAGTCGAAAGCCTGGACTGTAGCGTCCTTGATTCCCTTGAATTCTCGGATTACAGCCTCCACTTCCTTAAGTTCAATACGGAAGCCGCGGATCTTCACCTGACCGTCGCTACGTCCAACGAACTGGATGTTGCCATCCGGAAGATAGCGGACCACATCACCCGTCCGGTAGCAGCGCAGAGCGTTCCACTCGATGAAGGTCTCGACTGTCTTCTCAGGGAGATTGAGGTAGCCGCGGCTCACCTGAGGTCCCGTTACCAGCAGTTCACCGACAGCTCCGAGGGGCAGACGATTCATATCCTTGTCGACAATGAACAGCCGCAGATTATCCAGCGGCTTGCCGATAGGAGCATTCTGCTCGAATTCCTTCATCGGGTAGGTCGTGGTGAAGATTGTACACTCCGTAGGACCGTAGCCGTTATGGAACTGATAGTTCGTAGGAGGAGTCAGCGGCAGGACCTTCTCACCTCCGACTGAAAGGTGGCGGAGGGAGTGATTTTCGCAGTTCATTGCAAACTGGCAGCCCACCTGCGTCGTCATAAAGGAGTGAGTAATCCCTTCAGCGTCAAAATATTTATTCAAATCCGGAAGGTTCAGGCGAATATCGTCTCCGATGATATATACCGCCGCACCGGAAGTGAGCGCCGGGTACATGTCCATCATGCAGGCGTCGAAACCGAAGGAGGCATAGGCAGCCACCTTATCCCCAGGCTTAAGGTCGTAATAACGACGGTACCAATGGCAGAATGCTGCAAGGTTCCTGTGCTCCAGCTGACAGCCCTTAGGCTGGCCGGTAGAGCCGGAAGTGTAGAGCATGATGAAAAGATCTTCTGGAGAGGGAGCACGTCCTTTCAGGCCGTGCACAGGCTTCACCTCTGCCAGATCCTTTGTCAAAAGTACCGGTCCTTTGTAGTCGCCTACCTTTTCCAGAAGCTCCTCTTCCGCGATGAGCAGTTTGGCATCGGCATCCTGCATCATGAAATTCAGGCGCTCAGACGGATAGCTGGGATCCAGCGGCTGATAGGCGCATCCGGATTTAAGAACGCTCAGGGCGGACAGCACCATCCACTCGCTTCGTCCTATGAGAATAGAAACGACTGTCTCGGGGCCCTCTCCTGCAATCTTCCGAATCTTCGCTGCCAAGGCATCTGTCTTTTCGTCCACCTCCTTGTATGTAAGACGGACATCGTGATACACGACTGCGAGATTGTCCGGGGTTTCAGCAGCCTGGGCACGGAAGAGAGAGACGATTGTCTGAGTCTTGTCATAGTCCACATCCGTAGCGTTGAAACCATCCAGCAATTTCTCTTGCTTTTCGTCAAGAAGGGATACACCCCGAAGCGGAGAATCGGCATCGGCGGCAAAGGCGCTGACGGCCTTCACTACGCTCTGGGCCAAACTCTTCATCATGTCATCGCTATACCGGCCGTTGTCGAACTCGATTGCCACTGAGGGTTTCCCTTCCACCTCGGTGATATAAAAAGCAATTTTGAACTTCGGAACGTTAAGCTCCATTGTTTCATCAGCCAGCACCTGCTTTCCGCCAACGCAATACTCGCTGAGGACTCCGATCTGGTAGGCGAACATTATATCTGCCTTGAGGCCGTAATCCGCAGCGATACGTGCAAATGGATAATCTTCGTGGGCAAGGGTCTGCTCGAAAGTATCGGCACTTTCATGCAGGAAATCCTTCACACTCTGCCCACCAATCTTGGCGCGAAGCGCAAGGGTGTTCACGAACATACCCATTGTATTGGACACCTTCAGGTTGCTGCGCCCGTTTGAAATGGTGGTGATACATACGTCATCGCTTCCCGAGAAGCGGGAGAGGCTGTAGAATACGGCGCTGAGAAGAACTGCTGAAGGATTGACTCCCTGGGCCTTGGCAAGACGCTCGGCATCTTTCCATACGAGGGGCGCCCAGACGCGGCCGTTTTCTCCCTGCGGCCGGGGGTTGGTCAGATCCGGGGCAATCTCTGTCACGCTGTCAACGTCGGAGAGACGCTCCTTGAAGAATGCCTCTGAAGCGGCAAATGCTTCGCTCTGCTCGGATGCTTTCTGCTCTGAAACGAACTGAGCATAGCTGCACATCTCCTTCTCAATCTCCTTTCCATCCAAAATGTCGCAGATCTCATGGATGAAAAGGTCATATGAATAGCCGTCACAAACCAGATGGTGGATATCACTATACAGGTAGAGACATTTATCAGTCTGGACGATGGCAAAGCGGAAGAGACGGTCCTTTGCGAGATTGAAGGGGCGTACGAATCCGTGGCGGAAGGCAAGAGCCTCCTCTTCGCTCATTGTGTACTCCTCCACTTCCACCGGAGTTTCGCGGTCTCCCATTACCTGGACCACTCCCGTCTCGTCGGTGACGAACTGGACAAAGAGGGCAGGATGGTTCTCGGTAGCCTTCTGCACAGCCTCACGCAGCTTTTCGACAGAGACCTCTGAAGGGAATGACATACATAGAGGCGTGTTGTAAAGAGTAGATGTGGGATTCTTCATGCAGTCGAAGTACACTCCGGTCTGAGAGTAGGCAAGAGGAACGGAAGCAGGAGTTTCCGCTGAAACGGCCTCTTCCTGAGAGCCTCCGGAAGTAGCGGAGGTCTCTGACAGAACAGTCTGGGAAAGGATTTCGTTTTCGATTGTCTGGATGCTTCCGCCGCCGGAGAGAAGCTTGGAATCCAGCTGAACCCCGAAACGCTTGTAAATCTGCGTAGCCAGCTTGATTGCGAGGATTGAAGTAAGTCCCGCCATTCGAAGGTCGGTTGTCAAGCCGAAGGCATCGGTGTTCACAACGGAAGCTACCATGTCTTTTAGTTGCTGCTCCAGGACATTGAGAGGAGCGGAGGATTCTTCCTCAGCCTCAACCCCGGAGCCAATGACAGGTTCGGGGAGGGCGCGACGGTTCACTTTCTGGTTCTGGTTGAGCGGAATGGCGTCGATCTGCATAGTAGCCGCCGGGACCATGTAAGGCGGCTTACGGTCCATTATAAACGAGTTCAGATCATTTACGTCGATCTTTTCATCGGATACCACATAGGCGGCGATATATTTTCCGCCGGTAGGATAGTCGAAGGCCTGCACGGTAGCGTCCTGAATTCCGGGGAACTGACGTATGACGGCCTCAACTTCCTTTAGTTCGATACGGAATCCGCGGATTTTCACCTGTCCGTCCTTTCGTCCGACAAACTCGATGTCCCCGTTTTCGCGGTAGCGGACAATATCGCCGGTGCGGTAAACCCGCTTTCCGTTCCATTCGACAAAAGCAGCTGCGGTCTTTTCCGGCTGGTTAAGATATCCTTCTCCCACCTGGGGTCCCGCAATAATCAGCTCGCCCGAGGCGCCCCAAGGGAGCTGCTTACCGAAACGGTTCACTATGAAAAGCTCCACATCGTCATTCGGTTTGCCAATTGGAATATTCGGTTCATTCTTATCCACATAGTGGCTGCAGACGTAGACTGTCGTTTCAGTAGGCCCATATGCATTGAGAAACGCGTAGGACGGAGGATCCATGCTCATGAGCTTCTCTCCGCCGGTTCCTAACCACTTAAGACCCGGGATATCAGGGAAATTGAGCGCCAGCTGAGTAGCCATCTGGGTGGTCATGAAACAGTGGGTAATTCCTTCCTTGATCAAGTAATCATTGATACCTGCAAGGTCGAAGCGGATATCATCCTGTATAATGTATATAGTAGCACCAGCCCATACGCAGCTCCATAGGTCAAGCTGGAATGCGTCGAAACCGTAACCTGCGTAGGTTGCATAGCGCGAACCTTTTTCGAGATGGACATTCCTGGTACTGAAATTGACGAAACTCCGGAAGTTTTTCTCGCTGAGCATAACTCCCTTCGGGGTCCCCGTGGTGCCGCTGGTATAAAGAATCACAAGTGCGCTGTCTCCCTTATAGGCAGAAGCATCCTCCTTCATAAAGGAAAGACGCTCCTCCGGATAACTGCTGTCCAGAGGAAGCGAGGTAAGGCCGGCCTTGGCAATGGCTAGGGGCGCGAGCACCATCTTTTCGTCACGAGGGACAGAAAATCCAACCACTCTCTCGCCGCAGCGGACTGTATATGAAGGGTCGATACTGTCTGTCAGCCTGTCCACCTCGGCAAAGGTCAGACGCTTGTCTCCTGCGACGCAGAAAATGTCATTCGGCCGCTCGGCGACATGCTGCTTGAAGCGTTCCACAAGGGTAGGAAGGCTGTCCGGTGACTTGGGCTCGGGATTCAAGCCGTTCAGCCACTGAACCTGCTCGGGAGTAGCATATTGAACATCCTTCACCTTTTCGGCAGTCTTCATGGAATGGAGGATAGCCTCATAGCAATGGGAGAGCTCCGACATGAACGAATCCGAATAGTCTGCATTGTCATAGGCTATCTTGAGCGAATAGACACCGTCTGTTTCGAACAATTCAGCACATAGCTTCCAGCCGGGAGCCGGCTGGCGAAGATCCTCGTAGTGAACAGGTGTATCTCCGAAAAGCAGTCCTCTCTTGCTATTTAGCACTGAGCCCTGATATACGAAGGCGACCTGGGTGTTCATTCCAAGGTCCTTCACCGCATCTTGATAGGCATAGAATTGAAGGCTCTGTGCTTTCTCCATCTGGTCGGAAAGAGCAGTGAACACTTCTCCGAGAGTCATGTCTCCTTCTGTCTGGACGAACACCGGAAGGGTATGAACCATCATTGTGACGGTCGAAAGGGTACGACGCTCGCTTCGACCGAAGTACACAGTGCAATAAGAGGCCTTGTCCTCAGCGCTGTAGGCCGAAAGGAGCAGTCCCCATGCCGCCTGCATAAGCGTACTTTCGCTTATATTCCACTTATGAAGAATCTCCTGAATCTCTTCTTTATCGATATTCAGCGGGAAATGAGTGTAGCACATCCTAGCAGGGACACCGGCCTGAGTGCTCTGGGGCTGCGGAAGGGAGTCCGTATCAGCTGCTTCGCAGAATGTCTTTGCATACCACTCCTTGGCCTCGGCCATCTTGACTTCATCCTCTCGAAGAGCCTGTTCTTCGAGGGCGAGAGTCCCGCCATCAACCTGCTCACCGGCAGGTTTCTTCCCGTTGAAACAGCGCTCAATCTCCCTCAGCATCAGAACAATGGAGAATCCGTCGCAAAGCACATGGTGAAAATCGACATAGAGCCATGAAGCCTTAGGTCCCTTATAGACAGCGCAGCGATAAAGCCGTTCCCCATGGACGTCCATCGCCTCTCCGATAGCTGGCTGAACCTCCTTCAGCGAACCGACACTGAGAATGGGAACCGCCTCCTCCATCGACGGGAAGGAACCACTTTCCACCCATGGAATACCATCTTCATCCACTACTATTCGAGAGGCGAGGGAAGGATGGGCGCAGAGAGCCTCATAGACAGCACTTTGGACTTTTTTTAAATCGACGTCCGCAGGAAGGTCAAAGAGCACCGGGTTTTGGTAATTCGCTGAAGAGTCCGAAGATGTCACGCAGGCATAATAGATGCCCTGCTGGCTTTGGGAAAGGGGAAATTTCATGACTTTCTATGTCTAATAAATTGCTTATGCGTGGAATAGTCGAATATTTGGTAAAAATAGATAAATAATTCTACTTTTGCAACGTGATTTATTTAAATACACATCCCCAGGAGCTTGATATCAATCTTGCTCTCAATAAAGTAGGTCCGCAGCGCCGCGAGGCCGCCTTTCGTTATATAAAAGAAAGCGACCGAAAGCTTTCCCTCGCCGCCTTCTTGCTGCTTATGGAAGCGCTGGAAAAGGAATATGGAATCACGGAACCACCTTTTCTTTCTTTCGGGCCGCATGGGAAACCCTTCCTGAGGGATTATCCCAATATTCATTTCAACATGAGCCACTGCTCTAATGCCGCACTCTGCGTTATCAGCGACACTCCGGTTGGTTGTGATATTGAGAATGTGGAAAAATCTTTGGACATGGACCTTTGCAAGTATTGTTGCAGTCCTTTGGAGCAGGAAGCCATTCTATCGTCTGCCGATCCAAAAGTAGCTTTTTGCCAGCTTTGGACCCGAAAAGAAGCTTTCCTCAAATGGACGGGAGAAGGACTCACCGACAATCTCCCGAATCTGCTTTCGTCCCCGGAAGCAGCTGTCGTGAAATTTGATAATTTTGTCTCTCCGGACGCCTCTTTTGTCTATACAGTTTGTCGGAAAGCTACTTTTTAACATCAAAATCTCACTTTTTTAACAAAAAAAGGAATATATTTATTAAAAAGCATTACTTTTGTTTCCTCAAAAGAATATGAAATCTAATTTGCTATAAATTAATTAACTAAACAACCAATCTAATACCTTATGCAAAAATTTTTGTTAACGGTTGCATCCGCTATCTTGGCTGCGATGATGTGTCTGACAGCATCAGCCCAGAGCAGGGATGTAATCTCCGGTACCATTACTTCTGCTAATGGTGAACCACTGATTGGAGCCAGTGTTATTGTCAAGGGCAATGCCGCTCGCGGCGCTGTCGCTGATTTCAATGGCGCATACTCCATCCCCGCTTCTAAAGGCGAGACTCTCGTTTTCGCTTGCCTAGGTTATGATGACAAAGAAGTCACCCTTACCGGTGCCACCCGCGTCGACGTTGTCCTCGATGAGGATGTCAACTTCCTTGAGGAGACAATCGTCGTAGGTTACGCCCCGATGAGAAAGAGCGACTTCACCGGAGCTATCGCTTCTCTCAAATCTGACGAGCTCCAGAAATCCACAGCCACCCTCGGTTCATCCCTCGTCGGACGTGTCGCCGGTGTCGAGGTACGTCAGTCAGACGGCGCCCCGGGATCAGGTGTCAACATCCGTGTCCGTGGTGTCAACTCTCTTACCGCAAGCGTCGCTCCCCTCTACGTAGTCGACGGATATCCTGTCGCTGATGATGATTTCATCAACCCCAACGATATCGAGTCCATCGAGATCCTTAAGGATGCAGCTTCTGCAGCAATCTACGGATCCCGCGGTGCTTCAGGCGTTGTCCTCATCACTACCAAGCGTGGTTCCAACACAGATAAGGCTAAAGTTACCTATGAGTATTCATATGGAAGCCAGACCCTTGGCCACAAAATCGACCTCCTCAACGCTCGCGAGTTTGCAGAGCTCTATGTCGAGGCTCGTAACAACTCTTACTGGGCATACTGCCAGAAGGGCGGTGTCGAATATGATCCCAGGGACAACAACGAAACCCGTGTTGCCAAACTTACCGCAGCGGGCGTAGGACAGGCTCTTGGTACTATCGGTCTCCATCCTTTCTTCTGGGATTTCAGCAAGAATGACTATGCTTCAACAGCCTTCATGTATGATACAGACTGGCAGGACAAGTACTTCACCAGACAGGGAATGCAGCGCCACAATGTCAGCGTCCAGGGCGGAAACAAGAATATCCGCTACATGGCATCCCTCGGTTACCTCGACCAGAACGGTATCATCGCTCCTTCAGGCCATAACCAGATCAATGCCCGTATCAATCTCGACGCCCAGGTCAATAAGATACTCCACGTTGCTGTCAACTATGCAATGACCGACACCAAGACCCGTGAGGTTAAGACCTACGGTCGTGCAAACAGTGGTGGTGAGAACTCCGAAGGTTACGACGGCGCAACTCAGGGCGTTCTCGTTTCCATCCCGAACTTCCCTTACATCAACGAGACCACCCCGAGCGGCAGCTGGATTGAATCCAACGTCAACGGTAACAACACCTCCGAGCTCTGGCTCTCTTACAACCAGGCAGGAATGATCGCCCGTTCATGGCAGCAGTTCTTCGGTAGCAACTGGTCGTTCAACGGCGCTGAGAACCCTGTTCTCATCGCTCAGGAACTTGCTATCAACAATACCAAGAACCGCCACAACCTTTCTATAGCAGCTACTCTCGAGCCTATCCAGGGTCTCAAACTCAAGGCTCAGATCGGCCGCCTATGGTACAACCAGACATGGCAGAAATATCGTCCGACTTCTCTCGGTGCAGGTTCCACTATCGCTTACAGCCCGAACCTCGAGACCAGCCAGCACTATGCAATGTCTACCGCTACCCGCGAAGAGGACTCCCTCGCTGAGTTCACAGCCAACTACAAGAAGGGATTCGGTGACCACCATATTGACGCCCTCGCCGGTTTCACTATGCAGGATCACACCTACAACAAGATCGGTATCAAGGCTATCCAGTTCACTGACAACCGTATCCAGGACATCGTCGCAACAGTTGATCCCAACGCCGTTCAGGAATACAATGTCAACCGTTATGAATACAGCCTCCTTTCCTATCTTGCTCGTTTCAACTACGCATATGCAGACCGTTACACTGTAACCGCCAGCTTCCGTGCTGATGGTTCCTCCCGTTTCGGAAAGGACAGCAAATACGGCTACTTCCCTTCAATCTCCGCAGGATGGACCCTTTCCAACGAGCCTTTCCTCAAGAACAGCCTCCAGGGTACCAATATCCGTCTCCGCGCAAGCTGGGGTATGAGCGGTAACAACAATATCGGTAACTACGCTTCTATCGCTACCATCGGTACTGGCACAACCGCTATAGGATCTACTATTGAAGCTATTTCATACGAGTCAGCATTCGTAGATTCCGGCCTTAGCTGGGAGACCACAAAGCAGACCAACCTCGGTCTCGACCTCGGGTTCTTCAACGGCAGGCTCAACATCATCGGCAACTGGTACAACTCCATCTCAACCGATGTCCTCTACAGCCTGAATATCCCTACAATCTCAGGTTCCGGTTCAACTACCACCAACCTCACAGATTCCAAGATCCGCAACCGCGGTTTCGATATCCAGCTTGACGCCCGTATCCTCGAAGGCCCTGTTACATGGACCGTCGGTACGAACTTCTCACTCAACCGCAACAAGGTTCTCTACCTCTCCGAAGGTGTAGAAGAGATCCTCATGAAGACCATGCGTTCTTCGGAGACCCATATTACCAAGGTCGGTTATCCTATCGGCTCTTATCTTGCATACCGCACAATGGGTATCATGTCAACAGCTGACTATCAGAACACCCTCCTTGACCGTGAGGTCTACATCGCAAACGGAAACAAGTTCCCTGAGAACTACACCCTCAAGGGACCCGCTGTTCCTGATTACTCTCTCGAGTATCTCTCGCCTGGTAACGTTATCTACAACGACTACAATAACGATAAGACCATTTCGGCTTCCGACCGCGAGATCGTAGGCAATCCTTATCCTGATTTCACAGGCGGTTTCAACACCACCCTCTCCTGGAACGGATTCGACCTTGCCCTCGGTTTCACCTATTCAATGGGCGCACAGGTTGTCAACTTCAACGACTACTACTGCTACAACTTCGAGGGATCAGGCAACCAGTACGGTGTCGTCCGCGATCGTTGGATCAGCGATGCACAGCCCGGAAGCGGTACTGTTCCTAGAGCTTTCCGTCATGGTAACAAGAATACCGGTCTGAAGGTTTCCGACCGCTACATCGACGACGCTGACTACCTCCGTCTCTCGACCGCAAGCCTCGGATACAACTTCCCGAAGTCTCTTTGCGACAAGATCAAGCTTCAGGGTCTCCGCGTCTACCTCAACGGAGACAACCTCTTCACTCTCACCAACTACCGCGGCTTCAACCCGGAGGTTGACCAGATCAACAACTCCTACGGCAAGACCTCTACGGAGAACAAGTCCAACACCAACATGATGCCTGGATTCGACTGGGGTTCATACCCGATCGCAAGAATCATCACCGTTGGAGCTAAGTTAACCTTCTAAATGATGACGATTATGAAACTCAAATATATTATCTCAGCCATTGCGATTGTAGCGCTCAGTTCATCCTGCCAGGATTTCCTGAACCTCAGCGATCCTGATAAAGTTACTGTCGGTAACTACTATCAGACTGAAACCGACCTCGAGCAGTCTCTGTTAGGCGCATATGCGAAGATGAAAGACACCTATGCTTTCGGTACCGGTTGCGTCTACTTCGAGGAATGCAAAGCCAACACTCTCTTCTATCCTGATACTGGTGTAAATGCAGGAGAAAACTCCTCTTTCGATAACTGTACTGTTGTTTCAACCAATCAGTTCGTAGCAAGCCGCTGGAACTCTCTTTACGGGACCATCGACCGCGCAAATGTCGTTCTAAAGCATCTCGACGATGTCAAATTCGCCAATGAGAACACAAAGAAGTCCTTCGAGGCAGAGGCACGCTTTATCCGTGCAATATGCTACTATGCTCTCGTTACCGATTTCGGTGCAGTTCCGCTAGTTCTTTCAAAGCTCGGTACTCTCGGCGAGGTCAATGCAGCCAATGTACGCGTAGACAAGGATAAGGTATATCAGGCTATTTTCGACGACTGTAAGGTCGTTGTCGATAGTCCGCTTCCTGACCTTCAGAGCGCAGCCAACTGCGGCCGTGCATCCAAGGTCGCAGCCCTCACTCTTTGGGGAAAGGCAGCCCTCCAGATGGCCACAGATCCCGATTTCTCCGCACAGAAGGCCACTCTCTGCCAGACCGCTATCACTGAGCTCGAGGCTGCTTGGTCAAAGAAAGGCTTCTCCGCTCTGAAAGACCTCCCCATAGAGGATGCTTTCAATGTTGATAGCCAGGCTGGCGCAAAGGAGAATATCTTCCAGCTCTCTTATGTCAGCGGTTCTACCTCTGCCAACTCAAGCTACAATACCCAGTTCCGTCCCGTCAACATTGACGACCCCGCCAAGGAAGTCAATGCAAAGAAGAGCGCCGGTGGCTTCTTCATGAAAGAGACCCTTGCTCCTACTATCTGGGACGAGGCCGGTGACGCTCGTTTCGACAAACTCATTGGACACGGCGTAAGCAACTCTGTTCCTTACTGGTATACAGTTAAATATAAGGATCTCAATAGCTCAGGTTACTATGGCTGCAACCGTATCATCTATCGTTATGCAGACGTTGTCCTCATGCTCGCTGAGGCTTACTACCACAAGGGTGATGCGACCAACGCTCAGAAGTATGTCAATATGGTTCGTGAGCGTGCCGGTCTCAAAGCAACTTCAGCTACCGGAACTGCCCTTCGCGATGTTATCTACAAAGAGCGTGACCGCGAGTTCGCTTATGAGTATATGAACTGGAGCGATTGGAAGCGTGGATTCAGCAAGGAAGAGATCAAGGCCAAGATGAATGCAAGGAATGCAACCGAGTATTCTGACACAGATCTCCTCCTCCCTATTCCTCACGCACAGTGGCTTCTCAATCCTGAGGGACTCAAACAGAACCCTGGTTATAACGACTAGTTCTTCCATTAACAGGAAATAAGCAAATGAGACCGGCCTTTTCAAGGGTCGGTCTCTTGTTTTTCGCTTTTTTAAACGTTATATTTGTATGTTAAGAAATATTCAATAACACATCATGCTCAAAGAATTCAACCCTTCACTTGCAGAACAGTGCGAAGACCTCTACGCAGAGATGGTAGACGACGTGCTTACAGACCTTCTTAAGATTTTCCCCTACAGGGCTATTCCCGATGAGGAGGAAAATGCTGATTGCGAAGACTTTGTCGACTATCTGGGCAAGAAGATATATAAAGGAAGCGGCTCTCTTCGAGACCTTCCCGAAATCAACTTTGAAGCCGGACAGTTCTCGCGCAAGGCCGTTGAAAACATGACTCCGAGGCAACATTTCCTCGCCGACTGCTACTTCGCAGAGACCACCGGAAAGCTTCCGACAGCAGAAGATCTCCACATTTCAATTATGGAGAATCTCGATGCCCTTCTTTACGAGATTGGACGTCGCGTTGTAGAAGGAGAATAGTCTCAGACCTTCTCAAGAAGACCTGCTTTCAGGTCTTCAGCCGCCTGCGTTTTGATTTTAAAGTGCTGCTTTTTACCCGTTGCGGTGAAAGGCAGCATTTTGACGAAACGATAGTAACGCGGCCTTTTGAAAGACGCCATATAGGGACTGTCCTTGCAGAAAGAATCAAGTTCGGCAGCCGTCAGAGAAGAATCTTTCCGGACAATGTAAGCTGTTACCAGCTGGCCCCTCATTTTATCTGGCACAGAAGTCACGACGCAGTCTGCCACCTTAGGATGACGATTCAGAACCTCTTCTATTTCAACAGGATAGATATTTTCCCCGGATGAGATTATCATATCGTCCTTACGGCCGACAATGGTGACGTATCCGTCCTCGTCCCAGGTCGCGAGGTCTTTGGTGTACATGAACCCCTTGTAATATTTGCTCTCATCCTCCGCAGGATTGTTGAAATAACGGCATGGAGATTTTGCTGGGGAACAAATAATAACCTCTCCGACCTCTTTTCCGTCTGCGGCCGCAAGGTCATCTGGCTCCGCCTTTTTGTCTTCATAGATCTTTACCACCCGGACATCGTCGTCTATGCATGAGGTGCCGGCAGAACCTGCATGATCCGGAAGGTCGAAGGGACGGAGGAAGGTATTCCAGAAAGTTTCTGTCGTCCCGTATCCGTTGAATATATTTTGAGTCAAAACCTTCTGATACCTGATACAGGCTGCTTTTTCCAGCGGGCTCCCCATTGTGACTATTCCCTTCAGGGAAGAAATATCCCTCGGAGACTTTTCCTGTTCTGATGAGAGACTTTCAAGCACGGTCGGAACACCTACAAGGAAAGTAATTCCATACCTCGAAACATAATCAAGAGTTTTTTCCGGCTCGAATTTAGGCATAACAACCATTGCCGCCCCGGCATAAAGGGCCGGGCAGGGCCCTGCACAGTGGAGCCCTCCCCTATGGAACCACGGGGTCGTATTCATGGTGACGTCATGAAAGTTCATCGGAAAATGAATCATCACATCGTGTGCGGAAAGGACCTCGTTTATGCTTGAAAGTGGGATAGCCTTGGTTCTCCCAGTAGTCCCGGAAGAATACAGCCTGCAAGTCTCATCATAGATATTATGCTCTCTTTCCGGGAAGTAGGAAGGAGCATCCTTCACATACTCTATATAGGTCAAGGCTGATTCGCAGCCAGTGTCTCCGACCGTCACCAGACGGGCGGGACGGTGCGAGGAAAGGCTCAGTGCACCTCTTACTATCTCTCGATACAAGCAACTGAATATCAAGACCTTCGGCTTGGAGTCGTCAATATTATAAGATAGCTCTCCTTCACTAAGACGATAGCTGACGGGGCAGCAGATTGCGCCTATCTTATGACAGGCAATATAAGCGAAGACAAACTCGGGACAGTTCTGAAGCTGCATAAGGACCACATCCCCCTTCCCCACTCCATCGGCGACAAGGGCATTTGCGAGCCTGTCGGCTTCTTCGTTAAGAGAAGAGTAGGTCCACTCTTTACCTTCGTCCGGGCTGATCAGGGCTGTTCTCCTTCCATAGCGGGCGACATTTCTCATGAATCCCGCAATCCAGGTATAGCGGCTTTCAAAAAGGGTTCTCAGATCTTCCATTACACTATCATTTTTCTAACCGAAACAAATGTGGGTAATAGTAGGAAAAATAGCAAATAATGGGAGAAAAATGGATTATATTGTGGGAAAATTGAAAAGTTTATCGATATTTGCGCTATGGAAAAGCGCCTCGACAAGACTCTTAGGCTCGACATGATTCCCCCCATGTCAAGAACTCTTTATGTCAAAAACGAATTCGTGATAGCCGACAATCTCAATCTTAAACTTCCTGAAAAGATTGCCGCGATGCTCTCAGAGGGGCTCCACACGAGGACTCTCAGTCCAAGGGGGCTCAGCTTCCCATACCGCATCGGATTCAACGCCATTCTATTCGTTGAGACCGGCGAAGTGGACTGCGTCCTAGGTGACAAGGTTTTCCACGCCAGGGCTTGCTCCGTGATCATGATTCCGTCCGCAACAATCCTTATGAATCTGACGTGGGAGGCTGGGACAAGATTTCTGATGATTGCCTATAATGACGGGCATCTTATATCCTCCATGACGATACCGTCCGCTAAGATTATCCGCGCGGCAATGATAAGGCCTATCCATATCCCTATTTCAAGAGAAAGGAGCGAACGCTATTTCCGCCTCCTCGAAGTCACCCTCCATGTCGCAGAAGGAGGAGAGGACTATCATTTCAGGGAAGACATAATAGGAGGATTCGCCGCCATGCTCTCCGGGGGGCTTGCCAGAATGATTATGGAAATACCCTCAAAAAGAGGGCAATCATCTAGGGAAATAACTCTGACAGAAGACTTTATCCGACTTGTTCAGCGCCATTGCAAAGAGCACAGGGACCTTGGATTCTACGCAGAAGAACTATGTATTACTCCTAAGTATCTTTCGAGAATCGTCCCGAGGGTGACCGGGAAAAAGGCCCTCGGGATAATAAGGGAAAATGTCATCTCGGAGGCCAGACTGCTGCTTGGAGAAAGGGACCTCGACATCCAGCAAATCAGTGCGCTTCTGGGATTCCCAAGCGCATCATATTTCAGCCGGTACTTCCATGAATCCACCGGCATGTCACCAAGCAAGTATACCCGCTAAGAATGATAATTCATTTTCTTCCCAAGGTTCCCGATATAAGGGGCCCAGAGAATCAAAATGATTACCGCTGTAACTATCGCTGAAAGAAGTAGCATCCCCGCACCAACAGCGAGTCCGATTACAGCCGTAAAGAATATACAGGCGGCTGTAGTAAGCCCGGAAACGCCATCCGTACCCTTGATTATAAGTCCTGCGCCAATAAAACCGATACCGGTCAGCACCTGCGCCGCGATTCGGCCCGGGTCACCATTCAGGAGATCCGGGTTGGACTGGCAGATGTAAATTGAAACGAGCATAGCCAGAGTAGATGACAGGCATGTAAGGATGAATGTCCTGAATCCTGCGGGATGATGATGAATCTGACGCTCAATACCAATAGCCGCGCCAAGACCGAGCCCGACGGCCATGCGAATAAGAGCAGTAGAGAGTGTTATAGGTGCCATAATTTATTTTTTCTGTCTAAACATCCAAGGGAGGAATTCGGGGTCTGTCACCGCCGGATTCCAAGAGCCGTGCCCGACACCGGGGAATTCTATAAGGTCAGCCTCAACTCCGGCAGCCTTAAGCGCCCGATAGGCCTTTCTTGAACCGAGGAGAGGAACCACCGGGTCCGCATCGCCATGGTAGATTCTGAAAGGTGTCTTTATATCAGAAGTGATTCTCTCCGGGTTGACTGATCCGCAGACGGGTACGGCGGCGGCGAAAAAGTCCGGATGGCGTATAACAATATCAAAAGTAGCCATTCCGCCCATCGAGAGGCCCATCACATAGATTCTGTCCTTATCGACCTGATTGTCCTTGGAGAAGGTCTCGACAAGATCCATCACCGTTTTCATTATGTTTGCTTCAGCACCCTCCTTCGGCATATCCTCAGGATTGAGGGACTTGAACGAAGAACGCAAGTCGTACGCCCAAAAGTCCTTTTCCGGGCACTGAGGGAAGAGGGCATAGCAGGGATATTTCTCGCGGTTGACCGGAGAAGTGAATACACGGCTGCAATGGGTAAGCTGCTTCTCATTGTCGCTGCCGCGCTCCCCTGCACCATGGAGGAAAAGGACAAGAGGGTACTTCTCCCCCTCGCGGATTACCTCCGGAACTGTATATCTGTAATAAAGGGTATCTCCTCTTGAAGAGATAATACTGTCCGCTGCATATGTGTCGGGGTCCTCCAAGACCGAAATGATTTTCCCTCCCTCTGAGCAAGAAGCAAACAGAAGGGCTGTCAAAAGAACGAGTATTGACTTTTTCATATTGCTACCTTTTTGACAAATTTAAAACTTTTTTATTGTTTTAATACATCAAAACGGCTACTTTTGTAGGGTAAGGTATTCAAAAGACAGAACCAATAAATAATAATAACACGCAATGCCTATGGAATGTAAGTATTTATCAGGGATTTCCCTGGTGATTGCACTGTCGGTACTTGTCGGTTGTAAAGAAAAGGAACCAATACCGACAGAGCCTCAGACACAGACGGCCAAGATGACACTCATTGCCACTCAGGTCGAAACTAAAACTTATCTCGGCGCTCCCGAAGGCTCTAAAATTCCTATCCTGTGGGAAGCTAACGATGAGATTTGGGTACGGTCTTCTCTTCAAAAAGAAGGTACGCCCGGAACCCTTTTCGCAACTTCAGGAAGCGGCCTTTCTCAAGGAGGAAAGATAGCGGAGTTCAACGGTGAAACTCTGGATAAGGGTCCTTACGTAGCCGTTTACCCTTACTCGCTTGTCAATTCTTCTTCCGACAACTCTACTGTCACTATCGAAGTGCCGCAAAAGCAAGAGTACAAGTCCGGCAGCTTCGGGCACAATGCCAATCTTGCCGCTGCCCTTTGGAGCACCGGGAACAGGCTGACATTCAATAGCCTTGCCGGTTCTCTGCGCGTCAGTCTTTCAGGCCATTCCGAGGTAAGCAAAGTCGTCGTTACCGATAAAGATCCTGCTTCTGTTCTTTGGGGTAAATGCGTCGTCACCATCAACAAGGAGGGCACGGCCATCGAATCGGTAAAATGGAGTAATGACGCGGCAAAGCGAAATGAAGTCGAGATCGAGCTCGGAACAGATATCAAGCTGAGCGGATCGACTCCTTCTGATTTCTACTGCGTAGTCCCTGAAGGAGCCTTTGCAAAGGGATTTGACATCGCTCTCTGCGATGCCGCCGGTAATGTCATCAATACAATCTCCAACGATAGCCCCTCGACTATAAAGAACAACGAGGTCCTTGTCGTCGCCCTCGAAGAGAAGCCATTCAAAAAGGGATCCGGTTCTGAATCAGATCCTTATATGATTGAAAACTCCGGAGACCTCCAAATGATGGCAGAGTTGATCAACGGAGCAGAATACACTTCATATGCTGACAAACACTTCCGCCAAGGAGCCGACATCAATATGCAAGAAGTCAATGTCCCTGCTATCGGTACCGACTCAGATCACGCTTTCAAGGGAACCTACGACGGAGGCGGATTCACAATCAGCAATCTGTCCCCTGTCGCCGCATCAGGCAAGGCTGCCGGAATGTTCGCCTATACTTCGGGAGCGACAGTTTCCAACCTGAAGATTGATGGCTACACCAACACAGGAGACAATGGAGAGCAGGGTGTGATTGCAGGTCATGCTGTCAATTCGACCTTCAGCGGCATCAGTATCAATGCCAATGTCCACTTTGTCCTCTGCGCCTGCGGCGGTGTTGTAGGTTACATGGAAGGAGGAAAAATCGAGAACTGCTCATTGCAGGGCTTCATCCATGACGAGAAATATGGAGACTTCCAGGGTATCACCGTAGTTTCAGCCGTGGGAGGCATCGTGGGATGCGCTTCAGGTGCTGAAATCAAAAATTGTACAGTAAAAGGCAATGTCACAGCTGCCGGAGAGCAGCTCGGCGGTATAGCCGGTCAGGTCAAAAACTGTACAATCGAAAGCTGCAAGGTGCTTGATGGCAGTACCGTCACCGGAGACAATTACTATGTAGGCGGTATAGCCGGAGAGATGCTCGAAGGCGGAAAGATCACAGGCTGCGAAGTTCAGGCACAGGTAATCTGCTGGTACCCGGGCGCCGCAGGTATTGTCGCATGGGTTCAGAGCGGTGACATCAGCGACTGCGTCGTCGGGTCGAATGCACTGGTCCGTACAGGACAGGACAAGGCCGGCGGAATTGTCGCATACATCTATCACAAGAATACTGCCCAGAAGGTAAATATCAGTAACTGCGCCGTCTACTGCAACGTTGCCGCCTCATATTCAGTCGGAGGCATCGTCGGAGAGTGCAATCCTACCCACAATGATTCCGAGATCAATATTTGGAACTGCGCATATGTCGGCGGAGAAATCATCGATGCAGGTTATGCAGCAAGCAAATGGACGATGATCGGCGGACTGGTGGCATGGGCCCGCATGGGAAGCACAACCTCCACCCTCAACATCGTCAATTGCTTCAGCAGTCCTTCCACAATGCGCTGCGACTTCCCTCAGGCCCTCGAAGTTGACCTCGGAGGATTCATCGGCGAACAGGGCGGATCCAATGCAAGCGTGAACATCCAGGGATGCTACAACACCCTCAATTCCGGAAATCTTATTATCAACGGCAACACCTCTCCTGCCAGCAGCTACTTCCAGTATGGAACTCTCGTCGGCAACCCGACCAAGACCAACCTGCAGGATTGCTACTATGTCGAAGGCGTCCGTGCTCTTGGAAAGAATAATTCCGGCAATATGGAGAAAGTCGAAGCCATGACAAAGAAACAGATGCATGACGGAACTCTTCTCAATGCACTGAATGGTTTCCAGAGCTCATATACAGGCCCTCTGACCCTCAAGAAATGGGTTGCCAGCCCGAGCGGACTTCCGGTTCTCGAAGGCATTGCCGCGAATCCTTCTGTAGGCAAGCAGAAAGCCCTCAGGGTGAGCCTTATCGGAGATTCTCTCTCCACCTTTGACGGTTATGCTCCTCATGGATACCAGGGGTCCCGTGCTCCTAACGGCTACCGCTGCCACTATCCGACAAGCGACGGAAATGTCACTTCCGCAGCCCAGACATATTGGTACATGCTTACCTACGATCTCCTTTCGAACGCAGTATGGGACACCAACCTCGCATTCTCAGGTACCGCTGTCACCCGCTGCACAGATGCATCTTACGCCGATAAATACTGGTACGGTCAGGACTTCTGCGCCCGTTACATTGAAAACGGCGGTATGGGTTCTCCTGACATTATCATCATAAACGGCGGTGCAAACGACTGGGCTCATGGAATCTACCAGATGCTCGGCGACCAGAAACTGGTGCGCTATCCTACTACGACTCCTCATCGTCCGAGCGACGCTGCCATGAACGCCGTATATGCCGTTGCAGACGCCTGCAAGACCCTTGAAGAGGCGGAAGCCCTTCCTGACGGATCCTTCGTAGAAGCTTATGTAAAGCTCGTCAGGATGATGACTCTCCAGTATCCTCATGTCAAGATTGTGGTTCTCATCCATGATACTTTGACCCCGGATGTAGAAGAGGCGCTGCTGCATATTGCCAACCATTATGACAACTGCCGTGCGGTTGACCTCTATGCAGTCAACGGATTCAATGACTTCGGATGGGACTTCGAATATCTCAAGAAGGGATATCAGCCTAATATGCCGAAGCATGATCTCGACTGGAGCAAGATCGTCACAACAGGCGATCTGAGACAGAACAGCAGCGACCATTATTCAGCTCAGGCAATGAAATTCATCGCCGAGAAGATCTACAAGGAAATCGGTTCATGGCTCGAGTCATCCGCTTCCTACAATGAATCCGATAATGGTTCTATTACTGATTTTGACAATATTAACGGAGCATGGTAATGAAAAATAAATATATAATCCCGTTTCTGATGTGCTTCGCCGCACTCGCTGCGTCGTGCACCATTGAGCCTAAATCTCCTGAAGATGAACTCTCCGGAGAAGTAGTTACCCTCGAAGCCACTATCGGGACTCCCGAAACAAGAATCCATTTCGAGGGAGATAAGGGCACCTATACCGCTACCGCTTGGCAAGCGGACGACTGCATCTGGGTCCGCAGCGATACCCAGCCCTACTGGGAGAGCGGAGACTGTTTCAAGACCTCCCAGGGAGACATTTCCTCTGACGGACATTCCGCCAAATTCACCGGACGCACCCGTAAAGACGGCAAACTTGCGGCCGTATATCCCTATCTCCTAGTCAATGGCGCTTCTACCAATGACAAGGTCATCCTGGATATTCCTTCTACTCAGGAGATTGTCCCCGGGGACTGCGCCAAGTATTCCAACGCTGCAGTAGCTTTCTGGGCTGACGGGGCCGACAAGTTCTCAATGAAATATGTTTTCGGAGCCGTCAAATTCAGCTTGACTGGCGAAGGCATTGAAGTTGATCATTTCGAGCTTCTGGACGCCAACACTTCAAGCGCTCTATGGGGCCCCTTCACAGTGGTTCCTAATTACGAAGCCAAAGATATCGCTTCCATCTCACTTGAGACTGCTCCTTCATCCAACAAGCTCATCCTCAAGCCCCAGGCTGCCGTTACACTCAGCGCGACCCCGTATGAGTTCTATGTAATGCTCCCCGAGGGATCACTCTCAAACGGCTTCGTAATCAAGGCTATCGACGCCTCTGGAAAGACTATTGCAAGCCTCGTCTCAGACAAGGACAATTCTGTAGCCAGAGGGAAGGTCGTCAAGATGCCTGCTGCTGAACTCAAGAAGGCTGCGGAAGGTGAAGCCTCTCTCGAAGGAAGCGGAATTGAAGCTGATCCTTATATTATCGCCAGCGCTGAAGACCTTATTTCAATGTCAAAGCTGATCAATTCAGACGAGACTTATGCAAAATACGCTGACAAGATTTATAAGCAGACAGCCACTATCGACATGAACATGAAGGAGTTCACTCCAATCGGCGCTGTAGCTGCAAAACCTTTCAAGGGTACCTACGAAGGAAGCAACAATCGAATCAACAATCTGAGCACTTCAGGATACGATGCTGAAAATCCGGCAAGCGGAGTGTTTGGATACGCTGAGGACGCAACTATCTGCAGACTTGCTGTTTCCAACCGTGTCAATACAGGAAACTTCAACCGCGTAGGCGGGTTAGTAGGATATGCCAAAAATTGCACATTCCTTCAGTGCTCTGCCATTAATGGTGAACTCAGCGCAACTGCAAATATGTGCGCAGGAATCGTCGCAGATATGGTTGGCGGAAAAGCAAGTTACTGCAGTGCAGCTTCTATCAAGTTATCCAACAGTAAAAACTATGCTGGCGGAATTGCCGCACATGCCCATGACGGCGCATCAATAGAATACTGCTTCACTGATCATGTCGATATTAATGGAGCAAACGAAGTAGGTGGTATTGTCGGCAAGCTTGACGCTAGTACCATTCTTTCCTGCTCTACCCAGAGAACAAATGTTACTGCCACAGAAGAAGATGCTGGAGGCACTGTCGGCTGGAGTGTCAATAACAGTACGATCAAAGGCTGCAGAATTTATAATAAATCCAAGATAACGGCCGGAGATTATTATGCAGGAGGAATTGTCGGTCTTGTACAACTGTCAACTCTTGAGAATTGCGCCGTCGAAGATTCTGAAATAGGAGGCGGAGATCGTAATGGAGGTATCGCCGGCTATATGAAGAATTCTGTCTCCACCCTTGATGGATGCTCCGTAAAGAATGGCAGCACTGTGTCCGGAGGTCTCAACATCGGTGGTATCACTGGATGGATGGACCTTGGAACTATTAAGGGCTGCAGCTTTGTCGGAAGTAAGGTAGACGCTACCGGAGACGGAGTCGGAGGTATTGTCGGTCGTGCTATTGCAAAGAGCGGCGGAAACAATACTATCGACCTCTGCTGGATAGAAGACAGCGAGATCAAGGGTGCATATAGCGTCGGCGGTATCATCGGATATACCTATCCCGATTCCGAAGGAGTCATTGATATCATCAACAGCGGTGTCCGCTCAGGCATTATCCATCCTTTCCTCTGTGACACCGGCGGCAATCCTGCAAAGGGAGACTGCATGTGCGGAGCCATCATCGGATGGATGAGGAATTCGGATTCGGGCAGCAAGGCCTATATCTATAACTGCTATTCCTACATTTCCCCGGGAAGCTTCATCTGCGATCTCGCAATGGCACATCCTTCCTTTGGTGGTCTTGTGGGATACGGAAGCCTCTCCTCAGCCGGAGAAGTGATTATCAAGAACTGCGTCAGCAGCCTTGTCCAAAGCGACATAATTCTCGCAGGATCAGTCATTTCCGATATCAGCAGCGCTTCTCAGGTCGGTGCCATCTATGGTCACCTGCCGAACTCAGCGAAGATAAGTATTTCTGACTGTCATTATATCGACAGCCTCCCTATCGGAGCTGAAAGGGCAAATATCGTTATCGGTGAAAACTACAGCTACACAAGCGAAACCTTCGTCTCGAACAGCACGATGGTTGACAAACTCAACGCTTATGTCGCCGCCGAGACCACCTATCCTCTTAAGAAATGGTCTCTCTCCGGAAAGTATCCTCTTCCTGTTGAATAAACAGTAGATCGTTTGAATAAGAATAGTGTGGCCGGTCTTTCGGTCACACTATTCTTTTATCAGAAAGACAGGCCTGCGGTTACTTCTTGTACACCAGGATTGCGTTTACTTCTTGTACACCAGAACTCCTCTCTGATGCACGACTGGCTTGCTTTGACAAACTTCCGTACACCACGGCGTCTCTTTGGTGTACAGCCACCATCTCTGACCACATCCCGTACACCACGGCGTCTCTTTGGTGTACGGCCCCTATCTCTGACCACCTTCCGTACACCACGGCGTCTCTTTGGTGTACGGCCCCTATCTCTGACCACCTTCCGTACACCACGGCGTCTCTTTGGTGTACAGCCACCATCTCTGACCACATCCCGTACACCACGGCGTCTCTT